>Ga0209181_10005979_pt1 | contig 17306 bp, 18 predicted proteins | sample MAT05_FD_187208 | JGI IMG/M metagenome (GOLD analysis project Ga0209181, IMG submission 187208) | Freshwater microbial communities from Lake Fryxell liftoff mats and glacier meltwater in Antarctica - MAT-05 (SPAdes) (version 2) | ecosystem: Environmental > Aquatic > Freshwater > Ice > Liftoff...
TCAATACATAGAACAGATCGATCAGGATTTAAAGCCGGAGCCCTTGCGTTCGGGTTAGCGAAAGCGAAAGGTGAGTTTATTGCAATCTTTGATGCGGATTTTATTCCCAATCCCGACTTTCTAATAAATACACTTGCGTATTTTAATAATCCCGAAATTGGTGTCGTTCAAACGCGGTGGGGCCATATCAACAAAGATTATTCATTGCTTACAAGACTTCAAGCTTTTGGGTTAGATGCGCATTTCTCCATCGAGCAAATTGCGCGCAAGGCTTCAGGTAGTTTTATAAACTTCAACGGTACGTGTGGTGTATGGCGTAAAACGTGTATCCAGAATTCAGGTGGCTGGAGTGCGGATACGCTTACAGAAGATCTTGATCTTAGTTATCGTGCTCAATTGAGGGGTTGGGAGTTTCACTACCTTGAAGAAATTGAAACGCCTGGTGAATTACCCGTGATCATGTCGGCAATTAAATCGCAGCAGTACCGATGGAACAAAGGCGCAGCAGAAACAGCTCGTAAGAATTTTGGCAACGTGTTTTTAAGTAAGTTGCCTTTAAAGAATAAGATTCATGCATTCTTTCATTTATTCAATAGCTCAGTTTTTGTGTTTCTTTTAATTGCATCGATGCTTAGTATTCCGATGTTGTTTGTCAAACACAATCACCCGGAAATCCGATGGCTATTTTATTTGGGAACCATTTTTCTAGTGGGGTTTTTCTCCATCACATTTTTTTATTGGATAGCCACCAAACGTTTTTACCCAACTTCATCCGTTAAAACTTTCCTTTCATTATATCCAAGGTTCTTGATTGTGTCTATGGGATTATCATTGCACAACGGTCTTGCCGTGTTTGAAGGTCTGATAGGCAGAGAGACTCCCTTTATAAGAACACCAAAATTTAATGTTAGTAAAAAGATGGATGTTTGGAAAGGTAACACCTATGTGCTTTCTAAGATGACATTTAATGTATTATTAGAAGGATTGCTTTGTCTTTATTTTATTTTCGGAATTGTAGTTGGTATTTGGCTTCGTGATGGTGGGCTGATTATCTTTCATGTTATGTTGGCATTAGGTTTTGGAAGTGTGTTTTATTTTTCTGTGAAGGCCGCAGTGCATGGCTAAGCAAAAGCCACTATACTATCTTCTTACTCTTTTTTCCATTATAGGTTACGCAGGCATTGCCTATGGCGTTCAACGACACGAAAGTGTTTTACTGCTGTTGGTCTTTGGTGCTTTGTTTTTAATGTATGGGTTGATAATTAGGCAGCAGGATAGTTCTATCGAATTTTGGATTGGTGCTGCTTTCTTGTTTCGCTTAATTTTTCTATTTGCACTTCCATCTTTGTCAGATGACTTTTATCGATTCATTTGGGACGGTCGTTTATGGAGTGCAGGTTATCATCCTTTTTTAGAATTACCATCCACCTATGTACAGCAAGGTATTGAAGGCATTGATCAACAACTTTTTTCTAAACTTAATAGCCCACAGTATTTTGCTATTTACCCACCGGTATCTCAATTTGTTTACTGGCTGTCTGTAAAAGTATCTCCGCATTCAATACTTGGAAGTGTAATTTTTATGCGTGCACTATTGATTGCCGCTGAAGTGGGAAGCGTTCTGATAATGCAGAACTTGTTGAAACGATTTGCCCTGCCAGCCAAACGCATTTTAATTTATGCGTTGAACCCGCTTGTGATTATTGAATTGGTAGGTAATCTACACTTCGAAGCACTCATAATCTTTTTTGTTTTGTTGGTAGTTTATTTTTTAGTGAAAAATCGTTGGGTCATATCGGCTGGAGCGATGGCACTGGCGATAGGTTCAAAACTGTTGCCATTAATTTTCTTGCCTGCGTTGGCGAGTATGCTGGGAGTGAAGAACGTACTTCGATATGGATTTTTGCTGATCCTTATTTTATTTGTTTTTTTTATTCCTATGTACAATAGTCAGGTGATAAACGGCATGAGCGAAAGTCTTGGTTTGTACTTCAATAAGTTTGAATTTAATGCTAGCGTTTATTACCTGGTTCGTGAGTTTGGATTTTGGCAATATGGGTATAACATCATTCAAACCGTTGGGTGGAAACTGGGTTTGATAGCCGGAATCTTGATTTTAGCTTTCTCTTTTGGAAATGGATTGAAGTGGAGTGCAGATGTGGATATTAAAGCCTATCCAAAATTACTTTCAGATTGGATGTGGGTGCTGTGTATTTATTTTCTATTTGCAACCATTGTCCATCCCTGGTATATCACAACGTTATTGGCCTTATCAGTTTTTACCTCCTATCGGTTTGTTGTTTTATGGACAGGATTAATTTTTCTGTCGTATGTTGGGTACTCTCAAACCGGATTTAATGAAGTCTTATGGATTACAGCTTGTGAGTATTTGTTTGTTATCGGCTGTCTTATATTTGAATTGAGGAATCGGTTTCTTCTTATTAATCGATGAAAGAAAAATTACTCATAATTTTTTATCGCAACCCCGAGCTTGGAAAGGTGAAGACCCGGCTAGCCGCTGCGGTTGGCGATGAAAAAGCACTTGCTATTTATTTAAAACTCGCAACGCATACGCGCGAGGTAGCTCTGGCAAGTGATTTCGACCGTGTTGTTTACTATTCTCATCATGTTGATACCGAAGATAATTGGCAAGAAAATTCCTTTCACAAGAAGCTGCAAGTAGGCAATGATCTTGGCATCAGGATGTACAATGCTTTTGAGAATGCCTTTCGAGATGGCTATGCTCATGTGTGTATTATTGGCACCGATTGTTTAGAGTTAACAAGCGAAATCTTGAGCGCTGCCTTTGAGCAGTTAAAAGCACATGATGTCGTAATCGGCCCAGCCCGTGATGGCGGATACTATTTGCTTGGAATGAAGCAATTACACAAAGATTTATTTGCCAACAAAGAATGGAGCACGAACACGGTTGCTAAAAGAACGATTGTCGATTTTCAAAATCTTAATCTAACGTACAGTAAACTAGCAACTCTATCTGATATTGACAGAGAAGAAGATTTGCCCAAAGGCATATTTAAAGTTTAGGCTTAACGATTGTGAATACCCTCGAGATGGTAAACCCAAATCGGATATCTCCTTTAAAGAAGTTACCATTGGTTTCTGCAATGAAAGATCTTTCTGTCATGCCTGAAGAATTAGTAACATAGAGTTGAAATACGTGCCCGCCAGTTTCAATATCAAATCCAATAGAAACAGAGTTTGTTGTATTTGGTAATTTATAATCCGGCAGTTGATAATAGTATTCTGCATTGATACTTACACGTTTGCTAAGTTTCATTCTTCCACCGGCTCCAACTGAGAATACATCATTAGGATCATTAACTCCTTCCACCAGATTGTAGTGAATCATAGTAGGCATAAGTTGTAGCGAGAAGCTTTCACTAAACTTTCTTGCCAATAGAATTTGTCCTGAATAATATAATTTGGAGGTAAGGAAATTTACTTGATCGGGGTTATCAAACTTTAATGATTTATACATAATTCCACCTACAGCGCTCAAGGTTACTGGCATTTGATTGGATTGCCTTAAGAATTTAAACTTCGAGAATCCATCAAACTGTTTTTGATAGGTGCTTCTTCCAACGCCAATCATCCATCGCTTGGTAAGTCCATAGTCGAACCCCATACGCATGCTGGCTTGATCAAGGCCAAAAAGTTCGTAAGCTCCGCTGCTAAGAAACCCAAAGCGGTGTGAAATTCTAAAGTCAAGTACACCCGGAGCTACATTTTCAACTGAGTGTCCATTGATCAATCTTGTTGTTTTGAACGTGGCAGTGGTAAAATCTTTTTTACGAACCTCTTGCGTTTCATCTTCCAACATTTTCATCAGATCGTCCTGAGCGAAGGCAGAGGCTGAAAGCAGAACTAAAATGGCAATGATAAAGCTTCGATTCATATTAGGACTTAGGTTCATAGCGACAGTTAACATGTATCTCTACAGTTTTAGAAATCTTTTCAGCGACTAACGAAGGAATTTCAACTTTGTAATCGGCTAGTTTAACTGTAAATATCGAACTGGCACTAATTTTTCCATTTGCAACTACGAGTGTTCCGGTTGCCGCTTGACGCTGTTTTATTCCATGAATAGTTAAATCACCTTCTATGGCTGCCTCGTAAGTGCCGTTTTTCGTAAAATCTATCTTTGTCGAATTTGTAATCTTTCCCTGAAAGGTGGCCTTAGGGAATTTATTTGACTCCAGATAGTTTTCATTGAAGTGTTCCTCCATAAGTGCTCTATCGAAATGGAAACTCTTTATCAGGATCGCAAATACGATTTCGCCTTTTCCAGTATCGATTAAACTGGTCACCTCATTATTTACAGCTTCAATATTTTCCATGGGTGTCTTAGAGAAAAAGGACACCTGCCCACTTCGTGTCATTTGAACAGTTTGCGAAAAGCCGGCAATGGCAAGGCTATTCAGTAAAATAAATAGAGAACGTTTCATAATATAGTGTTAATTAATTGTTAGGTGTATTGGCATCAATCCAGGCTTGGATTTTACCGATTTCGCAGGCTGATAACTTGCCGGAATTTTTAGGCATGGGTGAATATCCAGACGCAAAATTGATGCTGCCCATCAGTTTTCCGTTTTCCTTGTATTTTAAAACGTTAGCATAGGTATCTAATGCAATGCCCCCTGACGGTGACGAGCCACCATGACAGTTATTACAACGTGAGTTAAGGAGAGGAAGAACGGTTAAGCTGAAGGTTACATTTTGCGGCACATTGCAATTGGCCGACCCCGGATAAAGTACTTCGGCCTTGTCGTAATAACAACCTGACATGCTTAAGATAACTATGAGTAGAATTACTATCCGAATCATTTTAAAGGTATTTAATTATTTGCAGCACCTGCGTTAATCCAACTTGTGATTTGGTTTATTTGACAATCACTGAGCTTACTTCCTTGGGGCATAGGCGAATACCCGGCTGCATGGGTTATGGTTCCAAGAAATTTCCCATTGTTTACTTGTGTTTTTATAAGTGAGTAGCTTGAAAGATCAATATTGCCTCCTAGAGATCCTGGCTTGTGGCAGCCAACACATTGAGTGGATACCAGTGGTTGGATAATGGCTGCGTATGTGAACTGTGTTTGATCGCATGAGCAGTTGCAATTGACAGTATTTTTTGCCCCTTGATCTATCCAAGCTTTAATTGAATCTTTTTGCGCTTGGGATAGAGGTGCATCAGGTGGCATTCTTTCCTCGCCACTCGCGAAAAGAACTTTGTAGAGTTTACTGCTCGAGGCGTTGCCGGGTGAAATTCCTTTTCGAATAATGTTTGCATAGCTGGTAAGGGTGTAACCTTCTACATGTGATGTAGCATCGTGACACCCGCTGCGGGCGCAGGAGGAAACAAAAATAGGAAGCACACTACTTTCAAAGCAAACTTCGCCACTATAAACACATCCTGGTGTGCTATATTCTCCTTCATTAAGCGCAAAGGGATCAAGAAATGGGTCGTGCACGCAAGAGTTAACCACAATAAAAATAAGAGTCGATATACTCAGTGCTCCTAGAATTTTTGGTTTAGTAAAGAAATTTGTGAACCTATTCATGTTTATCGTTTTTTGTTAATGAGGCATTAGTTAAAACAACATCCGACAAGTACCCTGTGCAAATTCCTTTCACAGTTACAAAATCAGCAATATCTATAGCAACTTTAGAATTCATGGTGCAACGAACTCCAAAAATCGGATCGTTCGTTTCTAATATGATTACCGTTGTTTGATTTTGATTTTCTTCAATCTCTAAAACCTTTCCGCTAACTTCTAACACTTTATCCAGGTATTGTGTATTTGAGGTAACCTCATCTTTGCTAAATTGATCAAAAAGTTCTTTGGAAGATATTCGAATTCCTTTCTCAGAAGCTGGATTTCGATGAGGCTTGTTGTATAGGAAGTAAAACGTTGCCCCACATGCCACTATTATTAGAAGTAATACTATTAGAATTTTTCTCATAATTTCTCAGCGAGAAGTTACTGGTTTAAAAAAAGATCTTTGGAAGTTATCTGTATGGTTATGTATTGGTCGATTCCTTAACGCCAATCAAGATGAGTTATTTCTCAATGAACAAATATGGTAATTGATACTGAAGACTTTCTGAATTTATTACGGTTGGAATGTCACTTTGAAGCCATGTTGGCCGTTAAAGTTGTAGTCAATTTTAAATCCCTCGACATCACAAATCTCTTTAACGATAGCGAGGCCAAGACCACTACCGGTTTCAGTTCTGGACTCTCGGTTAAAGCGTTGGAATAGTTTTTCAGGATTTTTTAAGGGTTCACCCTGATTTAAAATATGTAAGGTGTTCTTTTCAATGTGAATTTTTAGCTCACTTTCTTCAGGGGAATGCTTCAAGCCATTTGAGATTAAATTACTCAGCAGAATGTCTAGCAAAGTTGGGTTTACATTAACTTTAGTCTCCGATTCATCTGTAACTGTAGTTTTTATTTTTTTTGCCTCGGCTTTCTCTTTGTATAGATATAGCGTTTTTTCTACAGCCTCTTTAAGTAGTACAGGTTGCTTTGATGGAAACTGATTATTCTCAATTTTAGAAAGCAAGAGTAAATTCTTATTCAACCTTGCAATTCGATCATTTGCATTGGATAGATCGCTGATTAAATCGGCTTGCTCACGGGTTATGTTATGAGTTTGCATAAGCAATTCTAATTTCGATCGAAAAATCGCCAGCGGGGTTTGTAGCTCGTGCGATGCATTTTCAGTGAATTCCTTTTGACTTAAGTATGCATTTCGATTCTTGGATACAAGTTGCTCAACTGTAATTCGAAGATCTTCAAATTCTGTAGTATCGGATGGTGGGAGTTTGATTTGAGTATCCTTATCAATTTGATATTGTTTTAATTTTTCAAGAATTGCATAGAAAGGACTCCAGATTTTTTTTGACAGATTTTGGTTGATCAAAATAAATCCAGTTAACAAGAGTGTAAGTAATCCGATCTGAATGATAACGATCCTTTCAACCAGATCCAAATCCCCAACAATGGACTCGCGGATAATCAATTGATAGTTTTTATCCTGTATTGTGATGCCGCATCGCAACGCTCGAAACGGAACTATTTCGTTTTCAACACTATCGTATGCTTCGTACGAGAAAAGAGAATCCTGAATTGGCCATTGTTCCGGTTCTGATAAAAGAAACTCTTCATTTAGAAGTTGGTAAGCTTTTAACTCTTTATCGGTAGCGATATATTTTGCAGTATTGAGAAAGTTTAGTTTATGGTGAAAAAGATCTTCCTCCATTTCCTCAATAAAGAGCTGCCTAATGAAAAAGTAGAAAAGTGGAACACAAACCAACAGCAGTAGTGTTGAGTATAGGATATAATTTCTGAACGTTCGCCTAAGAAGTTTCATCCTTCAAATTTGTAACCGATTCCGTATACGGTTTTTATGTAGTCAGCACAGCCTGACTCGGTAAGTTTCTTTTTCAGGTTTTTCATATGGGCATAAATAAAATCGAAGTTATCAAAAACTTCAGCCACATCACCCGATATATGTTCGGCAATCGCATTCTTAGATACAACGCGGTTTTTGTTTGAAACAAGGAATAGCAACAAGTCATATTCTTTCCGGGTTAACTCAACAAGTTGCTTGTTCACGGAAATCACTTTGCCAATCAAGTCAATCGTAAGCTCATGCAATGTAATTGCATTATTTCCCTCAAACCGTTTTCTTCTAATTACCGCAGAAATCCGAGCCCCCATTTCTGAAAGATGAAAGGGTTTTGCGAGGTAATCGTCAGCGCCAAGGTTAAGGCCTTTTATTTTATCATCAAGTGAGTTCCGTGCCGAAACTATGATTACGCCATCGAGTTTATTTTCAGTTTTCAATTTTTCGAGAATGGAAAGCCCGTTACCATCAGGAAGGGTGATGTCAAGCAATATGCAATCATATTCGTGCATTAGTACTTTTTCTAAGGCTTCTCGGGCTGTGTAGGCAACTTCTACTACATAACTTTCTTGACGAAGGTATTGCTTCATGCTTTTTGCGAGCTCTTGTTCGTCTTCAATGATGAGAATTTTCATTACGGTAGATACATAACAATTTACTGATGCATTAAATTATGGCTAAAGGCAAAACTGGTTGTTTGGTACCAGGTAATTGCATCTTTTTCAATAGGGAGCAATAAACGATGTTTTGGTATTTGGCTAATTATTTCTTTATCTATTCCGAGCAAGTAAACAATAGATTCCTTCTTAGGCGCCATTACTACCAGGCTATCCTGTTTCATATAGCCAAGAAGTTGATAGGTACTAATGAAAACCCGCTCTTTACCTTTTGCTAACCTATTGATATCGAAGCCAAAGAATTTTGTCTCGTAAGAAAAGTTTAGCATACCCAACAATGTGGGGGCAATGTCAATCTGACTCATCAACCGATCCTGTATTCCTGGTTTAACATCAGCAGGGGAGAAAATCAGCATAGGAATTTTATATTTATTTATTGGCAAATCTGTTTTCCCCGCACTGGATGCGCAGTGATCGGATGTAATTATAAATATGGTGTTTGTATACCAGTCCTTTTTACTAGCTTCTTTTATAAACTTGCCGATAGCATAGTCGGTATATTTTACTGCCCCTTGCCGACTGGTATGCGATGGAATTGAAATTCTTCCATCGGGATACGTAAATGGGCGATGATTAGTTGTTGTCATGATATGAGTAAATGAGGGGTGTTGAGTAGCCACCGCTTTATCAATTTCCGCTAACGATAGTGTAAAAAGATTTTCATCGGCAACGCCCCAAATGTTTTCATAATCAATTTCAGAATCAGCAAGTGAACTACGATCTACTACTTGGTAGCCGTTGCTGCTAAAATAAGGCCCCATGTTATCGAAGTAGCTATAGCCACCGTAAAGATATTTGCTTACATAACCTTTTTTGTTGAACACTGAGGCCAGCGTAAAAAGATTTTCGTTATTTGGCCTGCGCACGATCGATTGACCTGGCGTGGGAGGAACGGCTAGCGATAATGCTTCCAGTCCGCGCACGGTGCGGGTACCCGTGGCATATAAATTTGTAAAACTAAGACTGTGTTTAGAAAGCGAGTCGAGAAAGGGAGTGATACCTTCTGTGTTTCCGAAAATACCCATAAACTCGGCACTGAAACTTTCAATGCTTATCAAAACAACATTCAATTTGTTTTCCGGGTTGGGATTAGTCACATTTCGGCTAAGTGAAAACTCCTTATTAGGGACAAGCTCAGGTAACATTGAGCTGGTAAGCCTATCATTTACCTCTTGCTCTGGCAGGTGTGGATAAAACTGTGTGTAGTTGAGTTCGTTGTTTCGATAGGCGGCAAATAATTCGTAGAGCCCATTACCTGCTAACTCGTTGGCAATTGTATTTGAACTGAAGTTATGATAGGTGTTAGAGATAAGAAAGAAACTCAAAATAGGTAAACTAAAAATTCCTAATGCCCATACCGATCGGGACTTAAAATGTATAGGTTGTTGCAAGCTTTCATCAATGCGTGCTTTTATCAGATAAAAAATTGCTGACGATACCAATACAATCATGATTACGATCCACGTTATTGGATACGATTGCTGAATGTTGCCGATAACTTCGGTTGTATAAACCAGATAGTCAACGGCAATGAAATTGAACCGGGTTGTAAACTCGTCCCAGAAGAGCCATTCTGAAACGGCATTGAACAAGAGTAAAAAAATCTGGACAAAGAAAAATGCATAGAGGATGAAACGATGCCACTTCTTTTCAAATAACTTACTCGGAATGAACCACAGATAAAGTAAGAGTGGGATGATCGTGTAGCCGGCTGAAATAAGATCGAAGAATGTTCCAAAAGCAAATGCACCAACAAATTGAAAAAAGGTTAGGTCGGCTTCCGCAAATGATTTGACAAGCAGGGAAATTCTAGTAACGAGAGAAATACCTAAAATCAGCCAAATCATTAAAAAGATCACTCCAAAACGCGTTGACTTGAGGTTTGAATAGGTAGTTGGCATCCATGCAAAGAAAAGTGATGATTCTGAATGAATTCTGAAGTATCAAATGTAGATTGTAATACCTACTTTACCGTTCATTAAACGCCATTTATAATTATGAATGAGAAAATTACGTGTTCCATTTCAGGGAAAGATTATACTGCGGAACATGCAATACCTGTGTCATCACTGGATAGAAATATGGTTGCCTATATTAAAGGGCAATATCCCAACGTAACTGATTATGATTTCCTTGGCGATGACCAACTTCTTAAAATCAAGAAGGCTTATCTGAATCAAATGCTTTCTAGTGAATTTGGTGAACTGGACGAGCTGGAGAATGAAGTAATTAACAGCATTTCTGAAAATAAGGTTCTTTCAGAGAATGTTGATTTTGACCAGGATGTTAACCTGTCATTTGGCGATAAAATTTCCGACAAGATTGCCGAGTTTGGTGGTAGCTGGACTTTTATAACTGCTTTTTTTGGATTCATTCTGATTTGGATTGTAGCCAACATTTGGTGGCTCAGCAATAGGTCATTTGATCCGTATCCCTTTATTTTATTAAATCTGATTCTCTCTTGTTTGGCTGCCATACAAGCTCCCATTATTATGATGAGCCAGAATAGGCAAGAATCAAAAGATCGTGCCCGCTCTGAGCATGACTATAAAATAAATCTAAAGGCTGAACTCGAGATTCAACTGCTTCATAAGAAAATGGATCACTTATTAATTAATCAAAGTAAGCGATTGCTAGAAATTCAGCGCATTCAAACTGAAATGATGGAGACTGTACTAAGCCGATTACCAGAAAAAAAAGAAGAATAATTATTTTAGTGTTGCGAGGTCGCGAATTAAAATTTTCTTACGATCGAAGTTGATCAGATTTTTATCTTTCAACTCGTTTAAAATGGTAGTTACCGTTTGGCGCGATGTACCCGTGAGTGCAGCAATGTCTTTATGCGTTAACCGTGTAGGAATCATGGTTTCAAACCCAACCTTCTTGCCTTTCCAGGCGGCCGAGTCTTTTAAAAATTCAACAATACGAGTGCGCGCATCTTTGAAGACCAGCAGTTCCAGTTTACGCTCCAATTTCATCAATCGAAAACCAATAAGTTTTAACATCTTAAAACTTAACTCGCCATTTTCTTTCATTAATTCTTTTAAGTCTTCGATGCTAAGCGGGCAAATGGTTGTGTTAACGTCCATCGCCTGGGCATAATCCTTTCGAATCTCTTCCCCGGCCATGGCTAGCTCTCCAAAAATCTCACCGGTCGAGAGAATTGCTGTTACAGCCTCTTTTCCGTCTTCTTGATAGTGGCCTAATCGCACTCGCCCCGAAACAATCATATAAATATGAGTTGCTGCTTCATCCGGAAAATAAATGAACTCATCTTTCTTATAATAATTATAGGTGTGCCTGTCAGCCATGGTCTTAACCCGATGCGGACAAAGCATATGGGAAAGATTTACGCTTTCAAAGTACCAAAGTGACGAAGTATTGCTCATTTGTAAATATTCAGTCTTAAGTTAGCAAAAAATTAGCACGGAAAGTTCCATGGACAAATTTACTCTAAGCGAGATTTGGATTTATCCAATCAAATCGTTGGCCGGAATTAGACTGCCTCGCGCAAAAGTAGCCGAAAAAGGATTGCAGCATGACAGGCGTTGGATGTTGGTGGATGAAGACGGAAGATTTTTGACGCAACGCGAACATCCTCAAATGGCTCTTTTTCAATTAACAATTGATAATGGACAATTGTTAATTAATAATCTAACAAGTACTGAATCGCCAGAATCAATTTCAATTGATCTAATACCCACTCTCAATGAGCAGCATGTTAAAGTAACTATCTGGGATGATGAAGTTGAAGCGGTTGAGGTAGACCCATCGTATAGTCGCTGGTTTTCAGAAAAACTAAAGTTGACTTGCAAGCTTGTATTTTTCCCGGAAGGAAATAAACGCGACATAGACCCAAAATATGCTCATGAAAAGGAACAAGTTAGTCTGGCTGACGGGTATCCTTTTTTAATTATTGGGCAAAGTTCGTTGGATGATTTGAATAGTAAAATGAATGTGGCAGTGCCCATGAAACGCTTTCGTCCTAACTTTGTGTTTACTGGTGGAGCACCCTTTGAGGAAGATAGTTGGAAATTTTTTAAGATTGGGAAAAACAGATTTAAAGGAGTTAAACCTTGTGCCCGGTGCGTGTTAACAACAGTAGATCCAGAAACGGGAATAAAAGGTAAAGAGCCATTAGCTACCTTGGCAACGTATCGTAAAGTGGAGACCAAAATATTATTTGGACAAAATTTAATATCAATAGACAATGACGAAGTGTGTGAAGGTGATCAAATTGAATTGGCGTAAGACGGGTCAGCATCCAGCAACCAGCATCCAGCGACTTTTATTAAGTATAGCAAGTGCCATTTTCATTCTATCCTGTCAAGTAAGCGAAAAGCCCCTTCCAATTTTTGGGCAGCGCGAGGTAGTGGGTACCGATACAGTCTATCATACAATTGCACCTTTTGCTTTTGTTGATCAGGATAGTGCTTGGGTTACCAACAATACTTTTAAGGACAATATTTATGTGGCCGATTTTTTCTTTACCACCTGCCGCTCGATTTGCCCGATCATGAAAACTCAAATGCTTCGGGTATATAAAGCAACAGCCGATATGCCTGATGTTAAAATTTTATCGCACACCATCGACCCTGAATATGATACCGTTGCCTTGCTCCATGACTTCGCAGATCGACTTGGGGTAAAAAGTGCCCGTTGGCATTTTGTTACCGGAGTGAAAGACTCCATTTATAAGATTGCGCAGACAAGTTATTTTGCTACGGCTATGGAAGACAAAACCGAACCCGATGGTTTTATCCATAGTGGGGCCTTTTTATTAATTGATAAAAAGCAGCGCATTCGCGGAAAGTATGATGGCACTAAAGAGGAGGAAGTGAACAAGCTTATCGTGGATATTCAAAAGCTCCGCGAAGAAAAATGAGCCGAGCCATTTTAATTCTGATTTTTTTTATCGGACTATTATCCAGCTGTGTTTCGGGTAACAGCGATAAACCAGCGGGCTCAGCTAAGTACCAGCAGTATTATGTACAGGGAGAAGTGCTTTACAAAAATTACTGCTCTAATTGTCATCAGGCTGATGGTAGTGGATTAGGAAGGCTTTACCCCCCGCTTAACAAATCAGATTTTTTAACCGAGAACTTTGCTTCGGTTGTATGCCTGATAAAGAATGGTGTAAGTGGTGAACTAATAGTTAATGGAGTAATGTACAACCAACCCATGAAGGGCAACCCGGCCCTTACCGAACTTGAAGTGGCCGAGATAGCTACCTACATCTATAATACCTGGACGAACCAAAAAGGCATGATAGAAGTAAGTGAGGTAACTGCACTGTTAGATGCCTGTGGTGAAAATTGATGGTAAGGGTGGAGGTGTTCTACACATTCAACGTATAGTGGCTTTGGCTTACTCTGAAATAGATGATACTGACTTTTTACTCTTGATTTTTTTAGCTTATTTGGGTTCGTTAAATAAGCCGTGAAGAAACCTGACTATAGAAAATTACTCTATTCCCTTCTGGGCGTCTCATCCTTTTATGGAATAATTGTTTATATACTTCACGCCCTGGAGGCAGATGCTGCAGGCTCTATAATGCTGAACTGGCAAGACAGCTTGTGGTTTGTGGTGGCTACCGTTACAACCGTAGGGTATGGCGATGTAGTACCGGTTACGTATTGGGGACGTGCGGTTGGGTTCGTGGCAATGTTATCAAGCTTAGGCGTTTATGGTTTTATCATTGGACAGATAGCAAATTTTATGAGTACACTAAAAGAACAGCAGGAGCTGGGCCTAAATGGCACCGACTTCAAAAGCCACGTAGTTATTATTGGCTGGAACGATTTCGGAAAATCAGTGATCGGCCACCTGGTGGCTGCCGGAAAGCAGGTAGCAGTGATTACGAAAGAACGATCGTCTATCGATACCATTCGGGAGTATTACGATAACGATAATGTGTTTACGCTCTATGCCGACCATATGAACTTTGAGATGCTGGACAAGGCTAATATCAAAGACGCATCTATCGTGTTTGTTAATTTGAATGACGACACAGAAAAATTGGTGTACGTTATTAATCTAAAAAAACATTTTGCAAATCTTAATTGTGTAGTTACGCTGGATAATGGGAACTTGAAAAATACGTTTCAAAATGCGGGAGTTACTTACACGATTTGTAAAAACGAAATTTCAGCGAAGCTGATGGCCAGCTATATTTTTGAGCCCGATGTTGCCTTGTTTAGCGAGGAGATATTAGCCTACGCCCATCACGAGCATGAGTACGACATAAAAGAAATGAAAGTAACAATTGGCAATGTGTTGGTGGGTACTTTTTATGAAAAAGCTTTTTTTGACTTTAAGAAGGGGTGCAATGTGATTTTAGTGGGCATTGTAAAAAACCAAGGTGAAAGAAAATTTCTTAAAAACCCGGAGAGCTCAGTTAAAATTGAGGCTGGTGATCTTTTGGTAATGATGATGGATGGCAAGGGAAAGGAAAAAATAAAAAAACAGTATCGGATTAGTGAGGAGGTTTAGGCTTAAATGGAATTTTATCTGACTAGAAAGTCTTTTTCGTAGATTAACTTCCCTCTGTGATATAGTTCAAATTTCCAGTTTCCTTTTATCAAGTCTGAATTTTCAACTATAGAGTAAGATAGAAGGAAGCTTTCGTTGGTAGGCTTTTCGATCATTGTTTTTACCTGCCGGAAATGGTTTCCTTCTTCATCTTTAATTTCTCTCGGAAAGCTCCAAACTTGCTGTAATTCTATATTCTCGTCTTTCGAAGTAATAAGTGTAATTTCTATTTCAACACCTACTTCAGTTCTTTGATCATGATTCTTAATGCATAGCTGAAATCCTATTTCTTTTAGTTCAATTTTGTGTGCGTTATTGAATTGAGCATTTCCGCTTAGGGAGAACATTATCATTCCAATAATAAAATAATTACGCATCAGCGAAACTTAAATTTTCAGGCTAAATAGATATAGGGCATCTCTAAAAACTCCGCTTACCCTTCTCTCTTGGAGAAGGGGCAGGGGTTGAGGTAATGAGAGCAAGGGTTTTTAGAGCTTTTGCTAACTGGAAAATTCATTTGACTTTTGGCTTAGGTCTATTTCTGTAAGATGCTAACTTAAGCATAAAAGTTTGCTAGACATACCCAAAAAAGAAGAGCGGGCCCCTCAGCCCGCTCTAACCCCAAAAACCAAACCCCACACACTTTCCCGGTGAACCCGGGACCTCACTATCTTTAGTGACGTTAATTCACCAATTCTATTTCATCAACGTTCACAAATTTAAAATCAACCTCATTTACTAACTCAACAAATATCTCCGAGTCCTTGTTCACTTTACCTGATAATATTTGTTTAGAAAGTTCATTTAATATTTCTCGTTGAATTACCCGTTTCAATGGCCTTGCTCCAAACTGCGGGTCAAACCCTAATTTAGCAAGTCTGTCTAACGCAGTATCCGTGATATTTAATTTAATACCGCTGTCCTTTAAACGTTTTTGTACCTGCTTAAATTGTATTTCTACAATTTTTCTAATATCTCCTTTTGTTAAAGGTCTAAACATGATGATTTCATCAATGCGATTGATAAACTCGGGACGCACCGATTTCTTCAATAGTGCCAATACCTCTTCCTTAGTGCTTTCAAGAACTTCAAAATAGTTTTCGTCCGTTATTTTCTCAAAACTTTCTTGAATAATGCCCGAACCAATGTTGGTTGTCATGATAATGATCGTGTTTTTGAAATTCGCCACCCGACCTTTATTATCGGTCAGTCGACCTTCGTCCAACACTTGCAACAAAATGTTAAATACATCCGGATGCGCTTTTTCAATTTCATCGAGCAAAATCACGGAATAGGGTTTTCTGCGTACCGCTTCAGTAAGCTGGCCACCTTCATCGTAACCTACGTATCCTGGAGGTGCGCCAATTAACCGACTTACGCTGTGACGCTCCTGATATTCGCTCATGTCAATTCGAACCATCGCGTTGTCATCATTAAATAAGTAATCGGCCAATGCTTTTGAAAGCTCTGTTTTACCAACGCCCGTAGTTCCCATGAATATAAACGAACCAATGGGACGCTTTGGATCTTGCAATCCAGCCCTACTTCTACGAACCGCATCACTCAATGCCCGGATTGCTTCTTCCTGACCTGCAACACGCCTACCTAACTCTTCTTCCAGATTCAATAATTTCTCGCGCTCAGTTTGCAGCATTCTAGAAACCGGAATACCGGTCCACTTGGCTACTACTTCAGCAATGTCTTCACTGTCCACTTCTTCTTTTAGTAAAGAATGTCCGCCTTGCATTTCTTTCATTTTAATCTGCAAGTCTTTCAGATTCTTTTCAGCCTCCGTAATTTTTCCGTAGCGGATTTCAGCAACCTTTCCATAGTCGCCAGCTTTTTCTGCTTGCTCAGCTTCAAACTTTAGTTTATCGATATCTTCTTTCCCTTGTCGCAAGTTTTGCACAATTGATTTTTCATTCTCCCATTGTGCTTTTAATTCATTTCGATCTCCGGTAAGATCAGCAATTTCTTTTGTGAGAACGCCTTCCTTGTCTTTATGCTTCTCCCTGCGCATAGCTTCGCGCTCAATTTCCAATTGCATGATTTTTCGGTTCAACTCATCCAGCTCTTCAGGAACGGAATCCATTTCCAACCGAAGTTTGGAAGCGGCTTCGTCCATCAAGTCAATTGCTTTGTCAGGTAAAAAACGATCGGAAATATAGCGGCTTGATAATTCAACTGATGCGATAACGGCATCGTCTTTAATCCGTACGCCATGGTGCAATTCATATTTATCTTTAATCCCGCGAAGGATTGAAATAGAATCTTCAACAGAAGGCTCATCAACTAATACAGATTGAAACCTTCGCTCAAGCGCTTTATCTTTTTCAATATACTTCTGATACTCCTTTAAAGTAGTGGCACCAATGGCATGAAGTTCACCGCGTGCCAAAGCAGGTTTCAATAAATTGGCTGCATCCATAGCGCCTTCGCCACCACCTGCGCCAATAAGCGTATGAATTTCATCAATGAATAGAATGATCTCGCCATTTGAATCCGTTACTTCTTTGATAACCGCTTTCAAGCGCTCTTCGAATTCGCCTTTGTATTTAGCCCCCGCCACGAGCAAGCCCATATCAAGCGAAACCAGAATTTTGCTCTTCAAATTTTCAGGTACATCGCCATCAACAATGCGTTGTGCCAAGCCTTCTACAATGGCAG
>Ga0209181_10005981_pt1 | contig 17305 bp, 17 predicted proteins | sample MAT05_FD_187208 | JGI IMG/M metagenome (GOLD analysis project Ga0209181, IMG submission 187208) | Freshwater microbial communities from Lake Fryxell liftoff mats and glacier meltwater in Antarctica - MAT-05 (SPAdes) (version 2) | ecosystem: Environmental > Aquatic > Freshwater > Ice > Liftoff...
GTTCCCCTAATAGTTATAACATCAATTAGAGAACGCCAGAATGCTTACGCATCAATACTTTACCAGATAAAAGTCGCACCTATAACTCTACTCGTTCTGTAATGTTAAGATGCTTGTAGTTGATAAGGATGTTTTTATTGTGCTTGTAAACATCAGAATATTTTTATGAGACCTTTATACATAGATCTCTAAGGTGTTGCACTTCATTTTTGGATTGGCGAAATCCTAATCTTAAGAACTCGAAAATTTTACGATGGATCGGATCGTTGAAGTAAGATTTATCAGAGTTGAGTGTCAAAAACTGAGTAAGGAGATATGCAGTGATTTAAGATTTTCTGATTTTTTTTAGTCTCATATATGCCTCAATTACTTTGAGTACCTTGGGACCCGCTAGAGATCCGCCCCCACCGCCAGAGTTTTCGCCAAATACAACTACTAAGATTTCAGGTTTATCCGCAGGAGCATAGCCCACAAACCAAGTATGACTTTTTCGAGGTGGGTCTTCAGCAGTCCCTGATTTACCAGCGATCGCGACAGAGCTGACATTCAAAGCCTGGGCTGTACCACTAGTAATTACGCGTCTAAGCCCATCTTTTAATACGGCAACAGTACTAGGAGCAAGATTTAGGGACTTTCGCCATGCTTTAGCATCGGTATTCTCAAACAATAGGTGTGGTTTGACTAAGTACCCACCATTTGCTGCTACTGCTGTCATCATGCCCACTTGCAGTAAGTTTGATTGTAAATCTCCCTGCCCAATTGACATATTAATAGTGTTCCCCACATACCATGGTTCCTTTAATACCTTTTCTTTCCAAGCGGGATCAGGCACTAAGCCTGCTGATTCTTCTTCTTTTAATTCAATCCCTGTAAGAGCACCAAATCCAAATTTTCTTGTCCAGTTGGCTAAGGTATCAATTCCAACTCTTCGACCCACTTGATAAAAGAATGTATCGCTACTATATGCCATAGCATCGGCAAATCCAATTGTGCCAAACCCTGCATTATTATGATCCCAAAATTTATTGCCACCAACTTCTAAATAAGGAAAAGTATTTAGGTAGTCATTGGGTGAGAATTTGCCAGACTCAAGAGCGGCAACTGTGGTGATAATTTTGTAGGTACTGGCAGGGGGAAAACCTTGGAGGGTACGATTAACAAAGGGATTAGCTTTGGCTGTTAATCTTTGCCAGAGTGCGTTGGAAATACGTCCTGAAAATATATTGGGATCGAAATTGGGATAGCTTGCCATGGCTAGGACTTCGCCATTTTGAGGATTCATAGCAATTACGCCACCTTGGAGATTACCTAGGGCTGCTTCTGCTACTTTTTGCAGTTCTAAGTCTATGGTTAGACTAACAGAATTACCAGCTATGGGCGGTTTCTCTCCTAAAATTCTAATTACTTTTCCGCCAGCATCAACCTCAACCTGTTGACCACCCCATACACCACGAAATTTTTGTTCAAATGCTGACTCTACTCCTGCTTTACCAATTATGTCACCAAGGCGATATCCCTTAGGTTTGAGTCTATTTAACTCCTCTTCAGTCAGCTCACCAGCGTAACCGAGCACATGGGCAGCGACATAACCGTTAGGGTAATAGCGTACTGGTTCAGGATCAACTTCTACCCCTTTGAGTTCGTTGATGCGTTCGCCTAATTCGGTAGCGAGTTTGGGGCTAATGGCGGCAGAAATTCTCACTTTGTTGGGGGAGTTGTAGCCTTCCTGTTCTAGTTTGCGCCTGATTTCGGCTTCAGGTACTTTAATTATTTGGGCAAGCTTAGTAATTGTTTCTTGCCACTTTGCCTTGGGTTGGGCAACGGGCCAGAGATAAATGGCATGGGACAGGCGATTAGTCGCCATAATTTTACCGTGGCGATCTAGAATGCGTCCTCGTTCGGGGGCTTTAGCAATGAGGCGAATTCGATTATTTTCTGCTAATTGCCGATTCCGATCGCCTTCAACAATTTGAATATAAGAAAGTCTTACGCCAATTAAACTTAGTAAAAATGTGGCGATCGCAAACAAGACTAAAGGTTGTAATCCTTTGCCCATAGAGCGATTGGTATTATCGACAGAGAAAGACGCTTTTTTGATAACCATAATGATGATAGGTTAACGGGTATTATGATTCGGTGATGTTATTATTTTAGATTTTTTTTATGAAGTCTGATAATTCCCTTGATCTTTGGCAGGAAATTGAGCTGCAAATTCAAGAGGCTGAGGAGTCTTTAGGATTAGTAAAACAAAAATTTGATGAGGCTCGGGCTGTTGATAGCGATCGCTTTGATCTAGAAATTCAGCAGCAGGAAATCTCAGCTAAGCTTAAAGGCAAAATTAATTTACGCCAACGCCAAGAGCTAAAAGCTGAACTGGCAACTATTCAAACTAAATTAGAAGATATTGACACGGCGATCGCTGCCCAATTAATTACTTGGACTAGTTTTAAGGAACCTTTTTGGCAAATAGTGAGATTTAGTGGATTAGGGTTTTTACTGGGTGTATTACTTAAGAGCTGCGTGGGTTAAGACTTGCATTTAAGTCATAAAAAATGCTCATTCCAGTTAAGAATAAGCATAAAGGTTGTTGACATTCCCACCGATAAATCGGGGGATTCTTAGTTCATAGACACGCCTTAAAATTATCTATCTCTTACGAGTAGTACTTAAACTTTTTAACGCTTAGAGTATTGAGGTGCTTTACGGGCTTTCCGTAAACCATATTTTTTCCGTTCCTTAGCACGGGGATCGCGGGTTAAATAGCCTTCTACTTTTAAGGGTTTACGATTTTCTGGAGACAATTCACACAAAGCTCTTGCTACACCTAGCTTAATCGCATCAGCTTGTCCAGTTACGCCACCACCATGGGCATTGACAATAACATCGTATTCATTTTCTAAGCCAAGGGTTTCTAAAGGTGCCTTAACGCCTGAAATATAACTGGCATTAAATTGCAAATATAAATCACCTGGCTTGCCATTCACAGTAATGGTGCCACTACCAGGTACTAGTCTGACTCTGGCTACGGCAGTTTTTCTCCGACCTGTGCCCCAATATACAGCGCGGTTAGATTGATCGGTAGCTTGCATTATTTATCTCCTGGAATGGTATTAATTGCTAAAACTTGAGGTTGCTGAGCCGCATGGGGATGACTAGCACCAGCATAGACATTGAGCTTTGTAAACAGTTGGCGACCTAAGGTATTCTTGGGAAGCATTCCCTTAACTGCTTTTTCAATAATCCGCTCAGGGACTCTTTTGATCAGCTTGTCAAAGGTTTCTTCTTTCATCCCACCTGGGCGACCTGAGTGCCGTCTGTATAGTTTTTGGGTACTTTTCTTGCCTGTAACTGCAACTTTTTCAGCATTGATCACAATTACAAAATCCCCTGTATCTAGGTGGGGAGTATATGTGGGCTTATTTTTGCCACGCAGAATCATAGCGATCGCCGATGCAAGCCTACCTAAGCGCTGACCTTCAGCATCTACAACAAACCACTGATGTTCGCGAGTTGTAGGGAGATAAGTACGATTTTGATTAATTAAAGGAGTAGTCATAGATTTACTGGAGATGAACAATTAGGAAACTTGAAAAAATCAGCAGTTACAAAAGGGTTATCATTATACCCAATATCAAGGAGACAAAGACCATGAGGTGGAGCTGCATATCTAACATCACATCGTCGCCGTTGCTGCCAGATATTTGTAAACTCTGTCACGGATAAGCGCGATCGCCCAACTTCAACTAAAAGCCCTACTAAAAGGCGCATCATGCCATATAAAAATCCACTTGACTTCATTTCTATATAAACATAATCTCCTTCCCGCCAGCATAGAGCATCTTGGACAGTTATCCACCCGTGAGCTCGTTTTGATCCCGTTCTTTGTAAAGCCGAAAAATCGTGATTACCGAGCATAGGACTTAAAGCTTGTTGCATTAAATCTTGGTTCAAAACTGCCAGATAGTAATGCCAGCTTTGATGTTGGATAAAAAGGTTGGGGATAGGAGCATTGAAAATTGTATAGCGGTACCTACGCCATGCTGCGGAAAATCTAGCATGCCAGTCTGGACTAACGGGTGCCGACTCACTTACTAAAATTTCTGAAGGCAAACTAGAATTGAGAACCTTTGCCCACCTAGTCGCAGGTATGGGGCTAGTGGTATCAAAATGTGCTACTTGAGCATAGGCATGAACGCCCGTATCAGTTCGTCCTGCCCCATGTAAAGTTACCTTATGATGACAAAGGCTCATTAAAATATCTTCAATGGTTTGCTGAATACTCGGCTTATTTGCCTGTCTTTGCCAACCATAAAAATTTTTCCCTAAATATTGAATAGTTAGGGCAACTCTTTGGGTAGGCAAGGATAGAGGTTCAGCAATCATGAGATTTATTTATACCAATTGCACAACTGCCATAGGAGCATTATCTCCACGACGGCTTACTGTACGGATGATTCTGGTATAACCACCTTGGCGATCGCCATAGCGAATTGGGGCTTGCTCAAACAGCAAATCAACTAGCTTTCTAACTCTCTCGTCATCAGGGGTATCCCTTGGTTGAACTTGGGGTTTTACAGGTTGACCATCTTTTACAGATAAATCAAATAGATAACTCAAAGCTTGACGACGAGCGTGAAGTGAGCCGTCTTTAGCAAGACCAATCATCTTGTCAGCAGTAGCTCGAATGACATCGGCTTTGGCTCTGGTGGTTTTAATTTCCCCTCTAAGGAGAAGTTGAGTAGTAAGAGATCTAAGTAAAGCCTTACGCTGGTCGGCAGGTTTACTTAATTGGGGGGTACGACAACGATGGCGCATAGAATTAGTTAGTAATTAGTTTATTCAAGTTGCAAAAGTTAAGACAAACTTATAATTAAAAGTCAGTTAACTTACTTTTTGGGGTTTTTCCTCAGGTAGCGTCAGCCCAAGATGTTGTCTTAGAGCTTCCATGACTTCCTCAGCAGATTTTTGTCCGAAGTTTTTAATCTCTAGCAGATCGTCTTGACTATATTTTAGTAAGTCAGCGACTGTATTGATTTGTGCTCTTTTCAGGCAGTTGTATGCTCTGACCGAAAGCTGAAGTTCTTCAATATGAATTTGCTTGGTTTCATCTTCTTGGTCTGTCCGCAGTTCTTTAGGTGTAACAAGGGTGATTTCTTGAAGAGGGGCAAATAGACCAACTAAGGTATTTGCTGCTTCACTCAAAGCTTCTTGGGGAGACAGACTACCGTTAGTTGTGATTTCCAAAACAAGTCTTTCTTTGAAAACCGAATCACCAGCTCTAGTATCCTCAACCGTATATTTAACCTTAGTGACAGGCATAAAGATGGCATCAATTTGCAAAAAGTCAATGGCTGAGACTTCATCTTTAGTGCGACTAATTGGTCTATATCCTTTACCTCGCTCTACTTTAAATTCCATTTCCAAAACGGCACCATCGCAGAGAGTCGCAATGTACTGAGTAGGATTAACCACTTCGATATCTGAAGGCAAAATAAAATCACCAGTAGTAACCGTTACGGGTCCTCTGGCTACTAGCCTACCTATTTGAGGTTCATGGCTGTAGGATTTTAAAATTACTTCTTTCATGTTTAGAAGTAAATCTAATACGTCCTCACGAACCCCTGGGATGGTAGCAAATTCATGATTGACTCCTGCAATCCGCACAGCAGTTACAGCAGCACCTTCAAGATTAGATAGCAGTACTCTCCGCAGAGCGTTGCCAATGGTAATTGCTTGACCCCGATCTAAGGGTTCTAAAACAAATCTACTGTATTGACTGTTGGTTTTGTCTGTGTAAGACCCGATGCATTCGACTTGAAAGTTAGCCATATCTATAATTAATAAATTCAGGAGAACTGGCACGATTTCGCTAGATGAATAGAGATGATCTAATTCAAAGATCTAATCTAAAAATGTAGCGATCGCATAAAACTAAGAGCGTTGATACTGGGCGCACTAATTAAACCTCTAATGCAGAAGTCTATATGTACGTTCTGGTAATAGCTCTACACCCTACGACGCTTGGGCGGACGGCAACCATTGTGAGGAATTGGAGTGATATCACGAATAAGTGTGATCTCTAGACCAGTTGCTTGCAATGCTCTTACAGCAGTTTCTCTACCTGATCCAGGTCCAGATACCATAACTTCGATTTGGCGCATACCTTGATCGATCGCTCGGCGAGCTGCCCCTTCTGCCGCAGTTTGAGCTGCAAATGGAGTACCTTTTTTAGCTCCTTTAAACCCACTAGAGCCAGCAGATGCCCAAGAAATTACATCTCCAGCAGTATCGGCAATGGTGATAATGGTGTTATTAAATGTCGATTGAATGTATGCGACTCCATTAGGAACATTACGTTTTTGTTTGCGTACCCCTGTACGACGGGTTGGTTGACGAGCCATATTTGTATAGGTGTTTTAGATTCTTGAAATTTTTGCCTTGAAATTTGCGATTCTTGAATGTAGAAGTTATTTCTTACTTGGGGCTTTTTTCTTGCCTGCCACAGTACGTCGAACTCCTTTGCGGGTACGGGCATTGGTTTTAGTTCTTTGTCCTCTTAAGGGCAAGCCTAATCGATGCCGTCTACCTCTATAGGTACCAATGTCCACAAGGCGTTTGATGTTAAGTCCTTCCAATCGACGGAGGTCGCCTTCTACTTGGTAATTTGTTTCAACTTCTTGACGCAATGAAGTTATTTCAGCATCACTAAGGTCTTTGACTCTAGTGTCTGGGTTTACGTTGGTTGCTTCTAATATTGCTTGGGCACTGGGTAAGCCGATGCCAAATATGTAAGTTAAACCAATTTCGATGCGCTTGTCTCTAGGAAGGTCAACGCCTGCAATGCGAGCCACTAATACTATCTCCCCTTGCTTTTATTTTATAAATTAAATTACTACTCTAATCTTAGTCTAAATAGCAATTCGGACTAAAATACAGCGAACTCTATAATATATGCATAGAGTGCTATTGTGTCAACTTTATTGGAAATTTTTATTTAAAGTTCTTAAAAAATATAGTTGCCCCCTATATTTCCCCTTGCATTTGTTCTAGATAATCGATTAGAGTTTGCAGTTGTTTCTCCGCAGAGAGTGTGCCCATACCCCTAGCGATCGCCTTGCCAGTCTGGAATGTAAAACGGGACTGGAGATGGGTTGGTAATCTTTGATGCAGGGTTTTCCATGCGGGTTCTTCCATTTTGGTTTCAAGGATAATATTTTGCTTGCCTTCGGGTTTGATGCGGGCAAAGCCAATTTTTTTGGCTAGTTGTTTCAATTCCATCACCTTAATTAACTGTTGGGCGGCGGCGGGGACGGCTCCATAGCGATCGCTCCATTCTTCTAGAATTAACCCTAGTTCAAGGCGAGAATTTGCGGCGGCGAGGGCACGATAGGCTGATAATTTTTGATCGGTATCAGGGATGTAATTATTGGGAATGAAGGCAGTAAGCTGTAAATCAATTTGGGTGTCATCAACTTGGGGAATTTCTGAACCTTTAATCTCGGCGATCGCTTCATTGAGCATTTCCATATACAAATCAAACCCGATCGCAGTCATTTGCCCCGACTGTTCTGCCCCTAGTAGGCTCCCTACACCCCTAATTTCCATATCTCGCATTGCCAACTGATAGCCTGAGCCTAAGTGCGTAAATTCCTGAATTGCTCGTAAGCGTTTTCTGGCAGGCTCAGAAAGTTCACCTTTTGCTTGATAAAATAGCCATGCGTGCGCTTGTATACCCGATCGCCCCACCCGACCTCGCAATTGATAAAGCTGTGCTAACCCCAGTTTTTGGGCATCTTCGATAATAATCGTATTTACACGGGGAATATCTAAGCCTGATTCAATAATGGTGGTGCAAACCAGAATGTCCGCCTCCCCACTGTTAAAGGTGAGCATGGTGGTTTCTAGCTCGCCTTCTGGCATTTGTCCGTGAGCGATCGCTAGTCTGGCACTGGGGATCATTTCTCGAATTAATGTACTAGTTTCTTCAATGCCATTAATGCGTGGTACTACATAAAATACCTGTCCACCACGGTCTAGTTCTTGGCGAATAGCTGATCGGATTGCTTCGGGATCGAAACGGGAAAGGTGGGTTTTAATCGAACGGCGCGAGGGAGGAGGAGTGGTGATTAAGCTCATTTCCCTGACTCCTGAAAGCGACATATAGAGGGTGCGGGGAATCGGTGTTGCCGATAAGGTGAGTACATCGACTTCGGTTTTGAAAGATTTAATTTTTTCTTTTTGCGCCACTCCAAATCTTTGTTCTTCATCGATCACAAGTAAGCCCAAACTTTTAAAGTTAATATCCTTGGATAAGAGTTGATGGGTTCCCACGACTAAATCTAACTCTCCTGTTGCCAGCTTTTGCAGGATTTCCTTCCGTTCTGTCGTACTTTTAAATCTATTTAATAAAGCGATATTAATGGGATAAGGGGCAAACCTTTCTTGCATAGTGTGATAGTGCTGCTGCGCCAAAATAGTGGTGGGAGCTAGTAAGGCTGATTGTTTGCCTGCGGTTAAAGCCTTGAATAATGCTCGAATTGCTACTTCGGTTTTACCAAAGCCCACATCTCCACATACCAGTCGATCCATGGGGCGATCGCTTTCCATATCCTGCTTCACATCTTGGGTAGCTTTTAATTGATCGGGAGTAGGTTGATAGGGAAAGGAATCTTCCATTTCTTGCTGCCAAGGCATATCAGGAGGATAGGCATACCCGACTTGGTGGGATCTGCGAGCATATAATTCCAAAAGATCAATGGCAATCTTTTTGATGGATTTACGCACTTTATTTGTGGTATTTACCCATGCTTTCCCCGTCATTTTATTAAGGGTGGGCTTGCTATCTCCGCCTGAACGGAAGCGAGATAGGGAGCCAACTTGATCGGCAACTACTCGCAGTAAGCCATCTTCGTATTGAATTACCAAATATTCACGGGTCTCTTTATTAATGACTAAACTCTCAAGGCGCAGGAATTGCCCAATGCCGTGATGACGATGCACCACATAATCACCCGCCGATAGCTTATCCAAATCTACTTTTTTTGATGCTGCGACTCGCCGCTTGCGGACATAGCCAGAGGAGCCAAGGGCATGCTGCCCAAAGAACTCCCGATCGCTCACGATTAAAATGCGGAATGTCGGTAAAATAAATCCTTGAATTTCCGCTAACCCAGAGTATTTAACAGCTACAGGTACTCTGGCAGTTTGGAGCTTATCAATCGATAGATAATCTTGGGGATTTGGTACGAATTGAGCGGGGCAGTCATGTTCTTGTAGTAAAGATACTGCCCTAGATGGCTGTGCGGAAACAAGGGTAATTTGATAATTTTGCCCTCGAAACTCTCGGATAGTGCGGGCTAAATTGCCAAATTGATGGGGAACCGCAGCGATCGCCCGACTGGATAGATTAATACCCTTATTCTCTTCAGCTAACTCTGATAGATAAATTCGGGGAAATAACTCTATTTCAGTTAGGCATTCTGTCCAAGAGCGAGGGCATATACTTGGCTGAATTTCTATACTCTCTCCATTAGAGTCAAATATGTCGTCATAAATAGCTGCGGATTGTTCTGAAGTTTGAGCAAACATCGCCGCATCATACCAACTGCGACTATGGGCTTCACATTGCTCTAATTCATCGATCGCAATCAGAAAATTATCAGCTAAATTGTCCCCAGAGGATATATAGCTTAATATTGTCTCTGTGCCTGCACCCTGCCCATAATTTGTTGGCGTTAATATAATCCCAGCGATCGCATCTAAACCCCGTTGAGAAGCTAGATCAAATTCGCGAATCCGTTCAATTTGATCGCCAAGGTAATCTATCCGCACAGGTACCTCACTGGATACAGGAAAAATATCGATAATATCCCCCCTCCTGCTCCATTGCCCTTCGGCTTCCACTAGGCTAGTGCGTTCGTAACCTAATTCTGTAAGGCGATCGCCCAATTGGGATAAAGATATATCCATGCCCATTACCAGCGTAAGGGACTGCTGTTGGAAATATTTAACCGTAGGTAAATGGGGCTGTAATGCCCTGACAGTCGCAACTATGGCAATAGGCTTAGATTTAGTGGCTAAGTCAGTTAAAACTTGCATCTGTCCCCAAATTACTTCAGGTTCAGTTTGGCGCTCTTGGGGTAATGCTTCTGAGGTGGGATATAAATGCACCTGCTGCCAGCCCATTGCCTCAAGTTGTAATGCCCACCGCCCTGCTTCTTCAAGGGTTGCCGCAATTACCAATAAATTAGTTTTAGAGCTTAAGGCACTAGCAACGATCCCCTTTGCTAAGCGAGATAAACCACTGAGGGTTAAAACTCTACTTTTCTTTAATTTTGTCTCTAATTCATGTAAAAGGGGCGATCGCCCTAAAGCTCGAATCACCGAAGAGAATGCCATGGAATTATTTAATCTCAACCAAATTGGGAGCTAGATCGTGAGTTATTTAATACTACCTTAATCCATAATTCAGTAGATTGGTCTGGCGCGGTTAATTCGTAAAAGGTGTCCCCCAATATTGCCAAATCTCTTTATTAAATGGCGATCGCCAATCATAGATCAAGTCTAACTCCAGCTTCTGTCTAGATTTAGATAATGTAGGCGCATAATTCCAAAATCCTGCATTAATGGCGGTCTTGATCCCATGGGAATAATGTAGATTCTGGTAGTTTTGAATATATCTCTTACAATCATGTTGCCCCTTCCAGCGCAGGTTAGATCGACAGGTTTCGCCAATATATAAAATAATATGATCCACAAAATCGATGATGAAATAAATACTGGCATCGCCGCGATCGCTTACTGGGAGTCGATAAAATTCAACGGGCTGTAAGGGCAATTCAAACGGATTAATTTTTATAAATTCCTGAACCTGATCTATTTCATTAAATAGACTTGATTGCGATATTAACTTAACATTTCTAGTTTTATGTTGATAGTTGTAAATCTTCTCTTTCCACTCCCCAAGAGATGTCTTGCTCATTAATAAAGAAAGTGTGGGGATACTGAGGGTTTGGTATAGGCTGGAACTATCAAAAAGTGAGTGTTGAATAATTTTGTCTTGCACTTTTTGCGTTTTTATTAGTTTGGCTTTTCGATTTCACTCTGGCATCAAAGGCTTGAGATCATTTAAGCAATATTACTTGTAATTTTAAGTTGCATTTGACAGAGATCGAATAACTTTTGTCGGTAAATTTCTTGGGGTAAATGTTCATCGAGGATTAAACTATCTACTTCCTGCATCCCTAAAAGTTGAAACAAAAGAGAGATGATTTCCACTGCAAAAATTATTGAGTCTGGTAATTCTTCTTGACTTTCTGCTTGATGTTGAGAAGCGATCGCTAAAGATGGGTAAGCATAGATCACATTTTTAGAAATCTTAGAATCACTAACAAGCCTGAGAGTAGTTAAAACTAAACCCGTACTAGGAGACTGCAAGAGAAAGTATATAGAGGATTTTTGTTTGAGGGCAATCATTTTGAGCACTGGGGCGATCGCTTGAATTGCCGAAACAATAGCTGGATCAGTTGTTTCACTAATTAGCCTTGTGATTTGAGTATCTAGAGATTGTTCAGAATTTTTTGCCATTAGGGATAAGATCCTTAAAAAACTAACCTAGGTGTGGAATTTGGGCTAAACCTAGCATTAGTTTTCAGTTAAATATTTGGAAATTTCTTAAAAGCTATGCTCAATTAGGCTTCGATTTTTAAAGATATAATTTTATCGTCCTTACGGATAGCATTTACAACTGTCATATCTTCAGTTTTCCCAAAGGTAGTATGCACTCCATCAAGGTGAGGTTGGCGATCGTGACAGATAAAAAATTGACTGCCACCAGTATTTTTACCCGCATGAGCCATAGATAAAGTTCCTGCGAGATGCTTGTTAGAGTTGATTTCACAATTAATCTTATAGCCTGGTCCACCTGTCCCTGTGCCAAGAGGGCAACCACCTTGAACCATAAAATTATCTATCACTCGATGAAAGCTTAAGCCATCATAAAAGCCTTTTTCTGCTAAATCTACAAAGTTTTTGACTGTGTTGGGAGCATCTTGATCAAATAGCTCTAAATTAATAGTACCTTTGTTGGTTTCCATGATCGCACGGGTCATAATTTTAATTCCTTATTATTAAATTGATTGCTCTTCAATACTTTCAAGTTAATATCATAATGCTTTTTAGACTTTGATCTTTACGGGAGTTCTGGGCGATCGCAGTTCTAAGTCAGTAGTAACCAATAAAGAAATGCCTGTCATTTCCGCAGGTTGAGGAATTTGCAAAATCTCTAGGATCGTTGGGGCAATATCTGCAAGTTTGCCACTAGGCTTCAGCTCAACGTCACCACCATGTCCCGCAATTTTTAAGCCTTCACCTTCAACCACTATAAACGGTACAGGATTAATAGTATGGGCAGTCCAAGGATTATGATTTTGATCCCACATATATTCAGCATTACCATGATCGGCGGTAATTAAAGCAGTACCACCCGATTTATTAATTGCTGATATTAGTTGCCCTAAACATTTATCCACCGCACTAATTGCCTCAACTGTAGATTTAAAATTACCTGTATGACCAACCATATCTGGATTAGCATAGTTAACAATTATTAACGAGTAAATACCTTTATTAATAGCATCGATCACGGTTTTAGTCACCTCTTGGGCAGACATCGGGGGTGATTGGTCGTAGGTGGAAACCATGGGGCTATTGATCATAATGCGATCGTCGCCAATATTTGGTTCTTCATTGCCGCCATCAAAAAAGTAGGTAACATGGGCATATTTTTCAGTCTCAGCTACCCGTAACTGTTTATGGTGATACTTTGCAACCACCTGCCCTAGCATATTGTCAAGATTTTGAGGCAGAAAAGCTACATCCACGGGCAAAGTGGCATCGTATTGGGTGAAGGTGGTGAAATAAAGAGGGGTGATGAAAGGACGCTCAAATTCCGTAAATTTAGGAGAAATAAATGCTTGACAAATTTCTCGGGAGCGATCGGGGCGAAAATTAAAGAAGATCACCCCATCTCCTGCCTCTACTGCCCCTGCTGCCACTCGTGTGGGAACTATAAACTCGTCTGTAATTTTTTGGCTATGGGCATTTTCAATGACAGCGATCGCCGAGGTAATTTCCCCAATCTCATCATTAACCATAACGTTATAGGCTTTTTGCACTCGATCCCAGCGCCGATCGCGATCCATGGCATAGTAGCGACCACTAACTGTAACAATTTTGCCTGTGCCTACCAACTCGGTATAGTCTTGGATTTTTTGAATATGACTGGCACCTGAGGTGGGCTGCGTATCTCTGCCATCGGTAATAGCATGAATACAGACATTGGTTAGTCCCTGTAACTTTGCCATATCTAGCAAGCCAAACAGGTGATCAATGTGGGAATGGACACCACCATCGGAGCAAAGACCGATTAGGTGGAGCTTGCCACCACTGTTTTTAACTTCAGAACAAACTTTAACTAGGGCTGGATTATTAAAAATTGTGCCATCATCAACGGCATCGGAAATCCTGACTAGTTCTTGAGGCACGATCCGACCCGCCCCAATATTAAGATGTCCAACTTCAGAATTACCCATTTGTCCTTTGGGTAAACCAACATCCTTACCAGAAGCTTGGAGGAGGGTTTTAGGGTAAATTTGCCATAGACTATCCATGATTGGAGTTTTAGCGGCGGCGATCGCATTGCCATCCGTCTCTTCTCGATACCCCCAGCCGTCTAATATGACCAGAACAAGCGGAGAAACAGACCCTGTAACCATAGCAATTCTTCCTTGATGTCACACGTTCGCAATCATAGCATTGCAATAATCAATTACATACAATTTTAATGTATCCTAAAAGACTAAAAATTGGCGATATTGCCAAAAAATGATCCAAAAATAGTCTGGTACTACCACCCAAAGTAGATTTAATCCTGAGCTAGCATATCTAAAACAATTGAGAATAATCAGTGAATAATCAGTAATTATCAGCATGGCAAACTTTGATGTATTAATTGTCGGTGGTGGTGCTGCGGGGCTGTACACAGCTTTATGTCTTTCAGAACTGGCACCAAACTGGACAATTGGCTTAGTCACCAAGGATAATCTGACGGTTTCTGCCAGCGATTGGGCGCAGGGTGGGATTGCTGCCGTAGTAGATAAAGAAGATTCTCCTGTTTTTCATGCTAAGGATACGCTTGTGGCAGGAGTCGGGCTATGTGAACCCAAGGCTGTGGATGTCTTAGTGCATGGAGCTGCTAAACAAATTCATAAACTACTGGGTTTGGGTGTGGATTTTGATCGGCAACAGGATGGCTCCTTGGCGTTAACCCTAGAAGCAGCCCATTCTCGAAAACGGGTATTACATTCTGCGGATACTACGGGTAGAGCCTTAGTTAGTAAATTGGCAGCAGGGGTATTACAAAAGTCAAATATTCAAGTTTTGGCTGAGACTTTAGTTTTAGATTTATGTATTGAACTTAATCGTTGTACAGGGGTTTATTATCTGGATCAACATCTACAACTAGGCTGCTTAAGGTCTGTGGTGGTTGTTTTGGCAACAGGGGGAGGCGCACAGGTTTTCGCTCAAAATACAAATCCACCTTCAAGTACAGGGGATGGGGTGGCGATCGCTTGGCGGGCGGGGGCGATAATTCGTGATATGGAGTTTATTCAGTTTCATCCTACGGCTTTAGCAATTCCTAATGCTCCCAGATTTTTAATTAGTGAGGCAGTGCGGGGTGAGGGGGCGCATTTAATAGATGCTCAAGGCGATCGCTTTGCCTTTAACTACGATCCCAAGGGAGAACTGGCACCTAGGGATGTGGTGAGCCGTGCGATTTTTAAGCATTTGCAAATTACTAAGGAGCCTACGGTATTTTTAGATCTGTCGCCAATTGCCCCAGCCGCGATCGCCCATAGATTTCCTAATATTATTAAGATTTGCCAAAACTGGAAGATTGATATTTTTTCTAAACCGATTCCTGTTACTCCTGCTGCTCACTATTGTATGGGGGGTATCGTCACTGATGGGGATGGGGCGACTTCGATCGCTGGGCTTTATGCTGTGGGCGAAACTGCGAGTACGGGAGTGCATGGAGCCAATCGGCTGGCAAGTAATTCTTTGCTCGAATGTTTTGTATTTGGAGAAAGGCTAGCAATAAAAGTTACAAGTGGGCAGAATTTGGGATCAAGTTTCAATGAAAGCGATCGCTCTAACTTCAATCTAGCCAGCAAGCCGATTATAAATCCTGTAAATCCTGATCAAAATATGCGGGAAACCCAAGTAATTAAAAACGAGATTCAAAATTTGACATGGGAAGCTGCGGGTATTTGTCGAGAGCGATCGCACCTAGAACCAGCCTTAAGCCAAATTAAGCTGTGGCAAGTTCAACTACAACTCATCCAATCCCCGACCAGATTGTGGATTGAGACTCGAAATCTGGCAGATTTTGCCTATTTAGTCATTAGCTCAGCATTATTTCGCACCGAAAGTCGAGGCGCACACTACCGCTCAGATTACCCTGAAACCCAACCTGATTGGCAAGTACATACGATGATCCAAAATCAGACAATTACCAAACAAGCTATTATTCACAATTAAAAGTATGAGTGAAGTAAATTTTTATGCTTCAAAGTCTTTAGGATATGATAATTAAGCCAATCATCATAATTCAGAAGCAATGACAACTAGACGTGCTGATTCTGCCTTTCCTGTTGGGTTTAATAAAAATGAAGATACTTTAGTTGAGGGTATGACCAAGCGGGAGTATTTTGCGATTATGCTCATGCAAGGCTATGCTGTGGCTAATTTGGAGTTTGAAGATATTTATCAAAAGGCACGGATGGCAGTTACCGAAGCCGATGCTTTAATTGATATTTTGAACGAATAGCTATGTTTACGAAAACCTTAGAGATTTGCGAAGTTGGGAATCCCATCCTCCGCGCAACTGCTGAGCCGATCGCTAATATTAAAAATAATGAGATTCAAGTTCTAATTGATCGGTTGATTAAAACTCTTAAACAATCTAAAGGCGTGGGGATTGCGGCTCCGCAAGTAGGGCGGTCGCAAAGATTATTAGTAATTGCTTCCCATCCTAATACTCGCTACCCCTATGCTCCGACGATGGCACCACTTGCTCTGATTAATCCGCAAATAGTATCCCACAGCCAAAATACCGAAAAAGATTGGGAAGGTTGTCTATCGGTACCAGGAATCCGAGGGTTAGTACCTCGTTATACTTGTGTGGAAGTGACCTATAGCGATCGCCATGGTGAAACTAAAACTACAGAATTTACGGGATTTGTGGCGAGGATTTTTCAGCATGAATACGATCATTTGGAAGGGAAAATATTTTTAGATCGAGTAGAAAGTACACTAGATTTAGTGAGTGAAGCTGAATATCTAAAGTTGATTAAAAATTCCAATTTGGAATAATAGAAAATAAAAGTTTAATGTAAAAACTTAAGAGTTATTATCATGGCTCGATTTCAAAGTCGGCTCTTTAATTGGCTGGATCACTCTTTACCTGCAAAATTGGGGCGGAGGGCAAGAGACTGGTATGAGCAGGTGGGAAATCCTGTAAAACAGGCTACAGAGACTGTTAAAAAAACAACAACTAAGGTTATTCTTTATCCTGTTTATATTTTAGCTGCATCGACTAATCTGCGGACTAAAGCTAAGGCTAAGCAGGTTCCGCTGTTACTTAAACCTATTCAAAGTTTAGTTTTATGGATAGATCGTAATCAAATTTTCGCTATTGAAAAAGTTAAGAAGTATCCCAAAACATCGGTTAGTAAATCTAATCAAAAAACTTTTAAAAATAAAAATACTATTTATAATAAATCTCATAATTTAGATCAGGGTATGACCTTATCTGAAAGATTATGGTTGATTGATGAAAACGATACTTTAAGTAATCCTAATCGAGAAGATGAACTAAGTAGAATTCAAAAATTAATTAAAGATGCGATCGCCTACTTTTTTGGCAAGAAATCACCTACTGATAAGTTAAAACCATCTAGTAAGCGGCTAAAAAAAGATAATCTCAAATTAGTTAAAAGACCTTTGCTGACAATGGCAGATGTCTTTGATGACGATGGATCGAGTTGGCCCCCAGTCGTTAAAAGTAATGATGAAAATTTAGAGCAAAGCCAAGCGATCGCCAATTACAGCATTACAGATGAAAGTACAGATAATTACCCAAATAATTTATCAGGAAAATTAACAAAAACATCCGCCAATACTTCGCAAAAGATTACTAAATCGTCGAGCAAAATCATACCCACCAGATCGCAGCAACTAGTAG
>Ga0209181_10005984_pt1 | contig 17301 bp, 15 predicted proteins | sample MAT05_FD_187208 | JGI IMG/M metagenome (GOLD analysis project Ga0209181, IMG submission 187208) | Freshwater microbial communities from Lake Fryxell liftoff mats and glacier meltwater in Antarctica - MAT-05 (SPAdes) (version 2) | ecosystem: Environmental > Aquatic > Freshwater > Ice > Liftoff...
CGGCCGCTTGAACGCCGGGTCGATCAGGTCCAGCGAGCAGTTCGTGGTGAACACGTACGCCACGCCCTCGTTCACCTCGATGCCGTCCAGCGCGCTCAGGAACACCGCCTGGTCGTCCGACTCGTGCACCGTGTTGCGGTCGCGCAGGGCGATGTCCATGTCGTCGAAGAACACCAGCCCGCGGCGGTCCACGGTGAACAATTCCTTCACCGCCTGCACCGCGTTGGGCGAACTGCGCGCCGCCCGGTAGGCGTCGGGCGTCACCATCTTGTACTCGTAGCGCAGCCGCACGCACTCCTGCCACAGCCATCGGCAGGCGCTCGTCTTGCCGTTCCCCGGCGGGCCGGTCAGCAGCAGGCCGCGCTTGGCCCGGCCGCCCAGCTCCTTGATTCGCCGCAGGTTCGTGCGGTCGAGGTAGCCGAGGGTGTTCTGCCGCAGGGTTTCGAGGTGCGCGGGCGGCAGCACCGGCGGCAGGCCCGGCTTCGCCGCCTCGCGCTTGGCCTGCACCGCGAGGCGGAACAGCTTGAGGTAGTCCTTCCGGTCGACGGCGACGAAGTCGTAGGCGTAGTCGTACAGGTCGGAGTGGAAGGTGCAGCAGCAGCGCGCGAACCGCACCCCGTCGAGGGTGTAGACGCGGGCGCCGAACTTGATGCCCGGCCACGTCTTCGTGTGGTCGCGGTCCCAGTCGCGGACGAGGACGCCGTTGACGGGCACGAGCGGGCCGCGCGTGGCCTTCACCAGCACCGGGTGGAAGTACGCATCCAGCTGCACGGCGACGGGGTCGTTGATGCCGGCCGCCTTCGCGGTGGCGTCGAGGAGGGTCTTGTGGTCGGCCGTGTAGAGGTCGAGCGGGGTCGGCATGGCGTCCGGGGGCGGATGGGATGTGGGCAGTGGGCAGAGAAAACGGGCGGAGCATCGGTTCGCGCAGCCGGCGCTCCGCCTGTCGCCGCCCGGGGCGGTGCCCCGGGCTATGCTATCCCAGGCCGTTGGCCTGAAAACCGGGTGCCCGTCTTCACCCCGAAGGGGTGGGAGAGCAGAGCCCGGGGCAACGCCCCGGGCGGGTGACGGGGTGAATCGAGGGAGCAACCCCATCGGACACCGCCGACGCCGCCCGGGGCTTCCGCCCCGGGCTAACGAAGGCGCCCTCCGGGCTGAAAACCGATCGGCCCTCACAGCTCCCACGTCCCCGGTTCCTTCTGCTGCTTCTTCTTCCGCGGCCGCCGCGGCGGCAGGGCGGGCGCCTTCGGCTCCGGCTCCGGCCGCCGCGCCGGCGCCCGCAGCACCGGCACCTCGTCCGCCGGCTCCTCCCCGGCCTCCGCCTCCGCCCGCAGGTCGGCCGAGCGCACCGGGCCCTCGCCGCGCGCCCGCAGCACCACCTTCAGCGCCACCTCCGAGAACGGGAAGCCCTCCCGCAGCGCCTTCGTCAGGTAGCGGATGTACGTGTCCTCGAACAGCTCCGGGCCGTTCGTGAACAGCACGATCGTCGGCGGGTGCGTCCCCACCTGCGTCGCGTAGAAGATTTTCGGCATCCGGTTGCCGCTCATCGGCGGCGGGCTCGTCTCGACGGCGTTGCGGACCACCCGGTTCAGGTCGCCGGTGGTCACCCGCGCCCCGGCCTGCTTGTGCAGCTGCACCGCCAGCTGCAGCAGCCGGAGCACGTTCTTCCCCACCTTCGCCGTGATGAACGCGATCGGCACGTAGTCGAGCATCGGGAACATCGACCGCACGTAGGTGCCCATCTTCTCGGTGGACATCGACTCCTTCACCAGGTCCCACTTGTTGATGACGAAGATCGCCGGCTTGTGGTGCTCCAGGATGTACCCGGCGAGCTGCTTGTCCACCCGGCCGACGCGGTGGCGGGCGTCGAAGAACTGCACCACCACGTCGGCCCGCCGCACCGACCGCTCGGCCCGGTGCGAGCTGTAGAACTCGACGCTGTCGGCGATGCTGGTCCGCTTCTGCACCCCGGCCGTGTCGATCGCCAGGAACGCCTTGCCGTCGCGCTCGAACCGCACGTCGATGCTGTCCCGCGTGGTCCCCGGAATCTCCGACACGATGACCCGGTCGGCCTCGGCGAGGCTGTTGATGAACGTGCTCTTGCCGACGTTCCGCCGGCCGACGATGGCGAGCTTCAAGGTCGGGTCGGTCGGCGGCAGCTCGCCGGTGTCCGGCGGCAGCACCGCCATCACAGCTTCGAGCAGGTCCTGCCGGCCGAGCTTCTGCTCGGCGCTCACGCGGATCGGGTCGCCGAAGCCGAGCCGGTTGAACTCGCCGCCGAGGGTGCCGAGCTTGTCGGTGTCGGCCTTGTTCGCCACGAACACCACCGGCTTGCCGACGGTCCGCAGCCGGCGGGCGACTTCCTCGTCCAGCGGAACGACGCCGTCGCGGATGTCCACGAGGTACAGCACCACGGCCGCCTGCTCGACGGCGACGCGGATCTGGTGTTCCACGTCCTCGGTCAGGTCGTCCTTGTCCTTGATCCCCATGCCGCCGGTGTCCATCAGCTCGCAGAACCGGTCGCCGAACTCGATGACGGTCGAGACGCGGTCGCGGGTGACGCCGGCGGTCGGGTCCACGATGCTGATCCGCCGGCCGGCGAGCCAGTTGAACAAGGACGACTTGCCGACGTTCGGGCGGCCGACGACGGCGACGATCGGGAGCGGCACGGCGGAACCTCGGACGGAAGCCCCGAGCCACCTAACCCCCCGGCCCCCTTCCCTAAGAGGGAAGGGGGGGACGCACCGCCGGACTTGCCGGCGCCCGGTTCACGTGAACCGGGTGTCAGGAGGTTTTGCAGCGCGGGCACCCCTCCCCCTTTGGGGGAGGGGCTGGGGGAGGGGTTGCCACGCACGCGCGCCGACTCCGTGAGCGGAAGTTCGGTCGCGGTCGCGCCCCCTGTTCCGTTTATCATATGTTCGGGGATCAAGGAGAGCGCCGTGGCGCGGTGCGACGAGGGGTATCGGTGCGAGGTGTGCGGCCGCGACGTCGAGGCCGTCACCGATTCCGACCTGTACCTGCGGTTCATCCTCGGCGAGGTGCCGCTGGACGTGCTGCACACGCAGCCGGAACGGCACCTCCGCTGCAACCCGGCGCTGGCGCAGTTCATCGCCGACCCCGCCTTCGCGCCCGTCGCCTGCGCGGGGCCGTTCGGCAAGGCCGCGCTCGATTCGGAATACATTGCTGACGAGGAGCGCCGCGTCACCCGCGGGTGGCGGCGCCTCCAGGCCATCCCGACGCTCGGGCTGGCGATCCCCGAGTACCCGCTCGACGTGACCCCGGAGGACGACCCGTGACGAAGTTCGCTGCGGCCGCGCTCGCGGCCCTCGTGGTGGTGGTGACCGGCTCGGCCCAGGACGTAGAGTCCGGGCCGAAGGCCGGCGACAAGGTGACGGCGCTGAAGGCCTACGGCCTGGTCGGCGCCGTCGAGGGGAAGGAGGCCGACTTCGCGGCCGAGCGGAAGGACGCCCCGACGGTGTACCTGTTCGTGCAGTCCGAGCACTTCGGCCGGCCGATGGCCCAGTTCATCAAGGTGCTCGACGGCAAGGTGAAGGACGCGAACGAGAAGGCCGGTGTGGTGGCGGTGTGGATCGGCGACAAGGAGGCGTTCGCCAAGAACAAGGACTACCTCACGAAGGTGCAGATGTCGCTGAAGCTGGAGAACACGGCCGTGGCCGCGGTCGGGGGGGAGAAGTCCGGCCCGGACGGGTGGGGCATCAACGCCGACGCCCACCTCACCGTGGTGGTTGCCGACAAGGGGAAGGTGGCGAAGACGTTCGCGTACGTGTCGGTGAACTCCACCGACGTGCGGCAGGTGCTCGCGGCGGTGAAGGGGGAGAAGAAGTAGCGCCCCTCGCTCAGCCCCGGCGGCGCGGGATACGATAGCCCCGCCCCCGGAGACCGCCACATGCCCCGGCCCGCCGCGCTCCTCGTCGTCGTCGCCCTCCTCGCCCTCCCGTCCGCCGCGCAGGAGCCGCCGCCGGCGGCGACGCTGCGCTGGTACGGGCAGTCGTTCTTCCAGCTCGAGACCGCCGGCAAGCATCTCGTCGTGATCGACCCGCACGCCATCCCCGCGTTCGGCACCCCGCGGGTGAACGCCGACATCTGCCTCGTCAGCCACCCGCACAACGACCACGCCCAGCCGGAAGTCCTCGGCGAGAAGGGGCGCATCTTCCTCGGCGTGACGACGAGCCCGGACGGGAAGAAGACCGACTGGGCGCGCGTGGACGAGAAGGTGAAGGGGACGCGCGTCCGCACCGTGGCGACGTACCACGACACCGCCATGGGTCTGACGCGCGGCAAGAACGCGATCTGGGTGGTGGAGGCCGACGGGCTGGTGTTCTGCCACCTCGGCGACCTGGGGCACGAACTGTCGCCGGACCTGGTGAAGGCGGTCGGCCCGGTGGACGTGCTGATGATCCCGGTCGGCGGCATCTTCACCATCAACGGCGAGCAGGCCAAGCGCGTCGTGGACCAGCTGCGGCCGAAGCGGTTCGTCGTGCCGATGCACTACGGCGTGCCGGGGTTCGACGACCTGGCCGGGCCGGACGAGTTCCTCGGCGAGTTCAAGACGGTCCGCCGCATGACGGACACGAACGAGCTGGTCATCCCCGTGGACGCGAAGGCGCCCGAGGCGCCCGACGTGGTGCTGCTGGGGTGGAAGAAGGGCGAGGCGGCGCCGAAGAAGAAGTGACACCGCTTGCGGCTTCGCGCCGGGCAGCGCGAAGCCGCAAGCGGCGAAACCCCGAGCCCCGGTCAGAACTGCACCTTGTACTTCTCGCCGAGCTGCCGGCGGGTGTCGGACATCATCGTGTCGAGCTGCGCCCACGTCGTCAGCCGCGTCTTCTCGTCGCGGGCCACCACCTGCGCGATCTCGCCGCGCACCTGCGGGATGTTCGTGCTGTACGACGTGGACCGCCCGCCCCACCAGCCCCACCCGCCGCCGCTCGTCGAGTACGTGTAGTACGACGACGCGTCCAGCGCCTTGGTGTCGATCGGCACCCCGCGGAGGCTCAGGCCCAGCGCCTTCAGCCGCCGACCCGAGTCGTCCGCCGCCTTCAGCGCCAGCGGGTCCACGCCCGTCCGGTTCAGGTGGTACAGCTGGTCGGCCGCCTTGTCGTGCCACGTCGCCATCTTGTTGTAGTCCTTGCTCTCCCTCTGCTTCCGCAGGTCCGACAGGATCGTGTTCGTCGCCGCGAAGTAGCGCTGCGTCGCCCCCGGCGAGAGCTCGCCCGGCTTGATCCCGCCGTCGTCCTCCGACGCCGTGCCGGGGAACGCGAACAGCGACAGGATGCGGCGCAGGTCGGCCGGCGCCAGCGGCCCGGACAGCGACATCGACTTCTGCTCGTACTTCGCCTCCCAGCTGCTCACCCCGGGGACGGCCACGCCGAACTGGTCGAGCAGCTCCAGGAACAGCGGCTTCAGCACCGGCTGGTGGACGAGGAACGGCGCGGCGAAGTCGATCCGCACGGTGCCGGTGATCGCCTCGCCGACGGCGGCGGTGAACGTGAGCCCCTTCGCGGAGCCGATGAGCCCGGCGAGGCTGCCGACGCCCTCGGGGGTCAGCTTCGCGTTCACGACGGTCGGGCTGGCGGCGAGGCCGACGCGGAGGAGCGCCGGGTCCTGCGACTCGGCCAGGTCCACGGCGACGGTGACGGCCTTCCCCCCGGCGCCGGCCGCGGCGGCGGTGAGGTACGGCGACAGCTTCGCCTCCTTCTGCACCCCGGCGGCGTGGCGCGACCAGCGCGCGGCGGCCTGCCGGTCGGCGGGGTAGAGCGCGACCGTCGCGGGGATGGAGAGCGTGGTGAAGTAAACGTCGCGCGGCGACAGGGCGAACGGCCGGCCGGCGATCTCGGTGGGAGTGCCGCCGTTGCGCTCGGCGAGCTCCCTCACCGGCAGCTGGACCGGCACGCCGACCACGCCGACCTGGTGGTCGCGGGTCATGGAGTTCAGGTTCACGTTCGCCCCGATCACTACCGCGGACGAGTACGGGGCGACGAACCCGACGCCGGACTGGTAGCGGTCCTTGTACCCCTCGGCCCACTTCTCCTTCTTCCCGACCGGGCTGTCGTAGGCGGCCTTCACGTCCACGAGGACGAGTACGTTGGCGTCGGGCGGGACGTACGGGAGGTAGCGGTCGAACGTGTTCGCGGCGGCCGGCGGCTGGGCGGCGGCGGCCGCGGCGACGGCCAGCGCGAGCGCGAGCGCGGCCGGGGCGAATCGGGTCATGGGGCGGGGCTCCGGGCGGGGTGGATAGGGGCGATTCTATCCACCGCCCGGCCGGTCAGCCCGCGCGGTTGAACTGGGCGAACGCCGCGAGGCCGATGCCGACGACCGTGAGGAACAGCGAGACCATGACGACGCCGCGGAGGAGGCCGTACATGTTGCGGAGGCTCTCCAGGGCGTTCATCAGGTGCCACACGTCCTCGTTCTTCGTCTCGGTGATGCGGCGGAACGAGTGGGCCGCGGAGCCGGTCCAGAAGCCGACCACGAGCACGAACAGCGTCGCGGCCGCGAGCCCGGCGGCCGGCCCCCAGTTCGTCCCTTCGACCTTGATGGCCTGGTACGCGGCGAGGCCGGCGAACACCAGCAGCGCCACGCCGAGCAGCTGCACCAGCGTGGCGGTGGCGCGCATGCCGTCCGACAGGGCGCCGATGGTGCGGTTCTGCTCGTCGTCGAACTCGTACTGGTTCGAGCGGAACTCGGGGAGCGGGTTGGGGCTCACGGGTCGGTCCTCGGGGGGTGTACGGTGGTGTTCGCCGGCCGGTCGCGGAGATTGGGCCGGCAGCGCCACCCGGTGCGCGGTCGCCGCCCGGGGCGCCGACGCCACCCGAGGCGCCGACGCCACCCGGGGCAACGCCCTCCCTATTACGCATAAGTCTTGCGCGGTCTCCTGGCGAGGGGTACAACCGTCGGCCAGGAGGGCGAGCAGATGTGCGATGACATCGGGGCCGAGGCCGATGGGTGCGACCTCGGGGATCAGCGGCTCGACGCCCGCTATCGGTTGCTCCTCGAGCGGTCGGGCGCCCACCCCCAGTTGTCCATCCCGGCCGCCGGCCGGGGCAAGGCCGAGGTCGAGGCCGCGTACCGGTTCTTCGACCACCCCCGGGTCACCCCGGCCCGGCTCCTCGCCCCCCACCACGCCGCCACCCGCCGGCGGATGGCCGCCCACCCGTGCGTGGTCGTCGCCCAGGACACGACCGAGATCGACCTGACCCGCCCGGCCCGGGTGGTCGGCGGGCCGCTCGACGGCGGACGCCGGCCCGGGCGGTCCCGGGGGTCGAGGTCATCAGCGTCTCGGACCGCGAGGGGGATCTGTACGAGGCGTTCGTCGAGGCCCGAACCCAGGGGCACGCGGCCCGGTTCATCGTCCGGGCGTGCCAGAACCGGCGGCTGGTCGGGGACGGGCCGGCGTTCCTGTGGGCCGCGGCCGCCGCGGCCGAGGTGCTGGGGACGCGGACGGCGGCCGTGCCCGGGCGGGCCGGGTCGGCGTCGGAGACGCGGGCCCGGCGGCAGCCCCGGGGGGATCGGGAGGCGGTGCTGACGATCCGGGCGGTGACGGTCACCCCGCGGGCCCCGTGGCGGGCAGACGGGGTTCTGCCCGCGGTCCCGGTGACGGCCGTCCTGGCCCGGGAGGAGAACCCGCCAGTGGGCGTGGTGCCGGTCGAGTGGCTGCTCCTGACCGACCTGCCGGCGGGCACCCGGGCCGAGGCCGAGCGGGTGTTGGACGCGTACACCCGCCGGCGGCTGATCGAGGTGTACTTCCGGGTACTGAAGAGCGGGTGCGGGGTCGAGAAGGTGCAGCCGGAGACGGCCGCGCGGGTGGTCAACGCGCTGGCGGTGTACCAGGTGGTGGCGTGGCGGGTGCTGTTCCTGACGATGGCCGGGCGGGCCAGCCCGGACGTGCCGTGCGACGCGGTCCTGGGGGACGCGGAGTGGAAGGCGGTGTACGTCGCGGTGACCCGGAAGAAGCCGCCCGCGACCCCGCCGGGGTTGGGTGAAATGGTGCGGCTGATCGCCCGGCTGGGCGGCTACCTGGGCCGCAAGGGCGACCCCCCACCCGGGCCGAAGGCGGTGTGGGTCGGGTTGCAACGGGCGCGCACCCTCGCCCTCGGGTGGGAGACCTTCGGACCCGGGGCCAAGACTTATGCGTAATAATGAGGGCGTTGCCCCGGGCTATCCTATCCCACCCCTTCGGGGTGAAGAGTGCGGCTCCGTCTTCAGGCCAACGGCCTGGGATAGGATAGCCCGGGGCAACGCCCCGGGTTCGTTCCCCCGAGGTCTCCCATGCGCTTCGCCGTCCTCGCGCTCGTGCCGCTCCTCGCCGCCCAGCCCGCCGCCGACCCGGCCTGGGTCGCGCCGATGCGCGACGTCCACGCCAAGTTCACCGGCACCCCCGGCACCCTCGCCCTGTTCGGCGACTCCATCACCAACTCGGTCGCGTTCTGGGCGCCGCTCGAAGGGGCGAAGCTCGCCGGCGACGACGCCGCGGCGCTGGCGACCGTGCGCGGCCACCTGAAGGCCGACTGCTGGCGCGCGTGGCGCGGCGACGACTACGGCAACAAGAGCCGCATGACGATCCGCTGGGCCGACGAGAACGTCGCCGGCTGGTTGAAGAAGCTGAACCCCGAGGCCGTGGTGCTCCTGTACGGCACGAACGATTTGGGGCAACTGGACGCCAAGGAGTACGAGGCGAAGACGCGCGCCGTCGTGGAGCGCTGCCTGAAGAACGGCACCGTGGTGCTGATGACGACGCTGCCGCCGCGCAGCGGGATGCTGGAGAAGTCGCGGGCGTTCGCCGACGTGCAGCGGCGCGTCGCGGCCGTCCACGGCCTGCCGATCATCGACTTCCAGGCGGACATCCTGCGCCGCCGGCCGACGGACTGGGACGGCAGCCTGCCGCAGTTCAAGGCCGACGCCGCGGACGTGTACCAGGTGCCGACGCTGATCGCCGCGGACGGCGTACACCCGAGCAACCCGGGGAAGCACGCCGACTACACGGAGGCGGCGCTTTCCCGCAACGGCTTCCAGCTGCGGAACGTGCTGACGATGCGGACCTACGCAGACGTGGTGCGGCGGGTGCTGGCGCGGAAGTGACGCGCCTCTCTGGTCCGCCGCTTGCGGCGTAGCACCGCGGTGCTACGCCGCAAGCGGGTAGGCGTCACATAAGTTGGTGGACGTTCGTGTCAAGCGGCCGTGGATCGCTGCCAGAAGGCGGTCCACTGGCTGTGCTCGCTGCGGTACGACGCGCGGACGTGACCGACCGCGTGCGCGCCCTCCTCGCCCCAGCGCATGCCCGAGCCCTCGAGCCGCTGACCGACCACCGTCTCGCACGCGCCCTCCACCGCCCCCGACCCGATGTACCACCCCTGCGCCTCGTAGCTCGGGTAGTCCATCCGGTGGACCTGGTTGCGGAAGTACCCCGGCACCGCCGCCCGCACCGCCGCCAGCCCCGTCACACCCGGCCAGTCCCACGCCTCCGGCACCGCGATCATCACCTCGCCGCCCTCGTCCCGTAACACCCGCGACCACGCCTTCGTCGGCGCGAGCGCCGCCGCCGCGTCATTCGGGTGCAACACCCCCGCCAGCTTCGCCAGGTATTCCGCCGCGTGGTCGAAGTCCAGGATCACCCCTCCCACACGCGGGAAGTTCTCGCGTACGAAGTCCTCCAACCCACTCCCGCCGTCCGACAACGCCACCCACACCTCCGCCCGGTCCAGGCCCACCTGCGCGCCCGGCTCGCGCAACCGCGGCCCCATTTCCGCCGGCGGGTCCCGCCCGCTGACGTACCGCGCCCGCATCGACTCACCCGGCTCGGGCAACCCCGCGAACACCCGCTCGGGATCGGGCCGCGGGTTCGCGATCATCCCCACGTACGCCATCCGGCCCTCGGCCGCTGCCCCGCGAATGCCCTGCCGGCGAACCCCGGTCGCGTCGATCCCGATGTACCCGACCGACCGCCCGAGCGCGTCCTGGAACCACGGCCGCGGTTGCTTCCCGCCGACCGCCCGACCCTTCCCCAGGTGCCCGGCGAGCCGCCCCCCGGTCGCCTCGGTGGTCCGCCGCACCGTCGATTCGCCCGGCCGAATCCCGGCGGCTTCCTCCAACAGTTCGGCCCCCTTCCCGAAGCCGTCGGCCACCGCCCCGCCGAGCGTGGCGAGTCGTCCCACGGCGGGCGAGAGGCGCTGGTCGGTCAACCCGACGCGGGCGTCCCGGGGGCACGACCCCTCGCCGCAGACCCCGCAGTAGTAGTAGGCCCGGTTGCAGGTGACCGCCCCGCCGGGCGTCTCGACCGTCTTCGGGCGGTCGCCGTGGAAGGCGGCACGGCGTCCGCAGTGGGGGCCGTCGATGGCGGCGGTGGTGTACCCACTTTTTGGGGGAGGTACTCGGCGTCGGCGTCGGCGACGACGCCGTGGGCCTGAGCGCGGAGGGCGAACTCGGTGTCGCCGAGGAGGGTGTCGTCGGTGGTAGCGACGAGGCGGCGGGCCATCTCCAGGACGGCACCGGCGGACCGGGCCGTGATCCGCGTGGCGAGTTCCTGGGCCCGGGCTTCGAGTTCGGGGGTGAGTGGCTCGGACATGGCGACCTCCTGCCGGGGTAATTTCCCGCCGTCACTCAGAGCTACACCGAAGTGAACGCATTTCCCACCAACTTCCACGACGCCTACCCGCCGCAAGCGGCGGAGGAAGATTCCCCGTTCCCCGCGCCGCCCGGCGTCGTAAAATCGACCCCGTCTCACGGCCGAGGAGGGTTCTCGTGTTCGACCTGGAAGCGGTCCAAGCCGCCGTCCGCGCCGCCGGCCTCGACGGCTGGCTCCTCTACGACTTCCGCGGCTCCAACGTCCTCGCCCAGCGCGTCTGCGACCTGGAGGCGAAGAAGCTCTCCCGCCGGTGGTTCTACTACGTCCCCGCCGACGGGCTACCGCTGAAGCTCGTCCACGCCATCGAGCCCGCCGCGCTCGACCACCTCCCCGGCACCACCAAGACCGTCTACCGCCGCTGGCAAGACCTCGAAACCGGCGTCGGCGAGCTGGTGATCGGCGCGAAGCGGGTGGCGATGGAGTACTCGCCGCGGAACGCCAACCCGTACATCGGCCGGGCCGACGCCGGCACCGTCGAACTGGTGAAGTCGTACCGCGTGGAGATCGTGCCGAGCGGCGACCTGATCCAGCAGTTCGAGGCGACGTGGGACGCCGACCAGGAGAAGAGCCACTTCGAGGCTGCCGGCCACTGCCGCGACGCCTACGACGTGGCGTTCGACTTCATCGCGTCGGAAATCCGCGCCAGGGGGAGCGTGACCGAAGCCGCCGTGCAGGCGCGCATCATGTCGCACTTCGCCGACCGCGGCATGGTGACTTACAGCCCGCCGATCGTCGGCGTCGGCCCGCACAGCGGCGACCCGCACTACGAGACGACGGCCGCGTCGAACGCCCCGGTGGTGCCCGGCAGCTGGGTGCTGATCGACCTGTGGGCGAAGATGAACCGCCCGCGCGCCGTCTACGCCGACTACACCCGCGTCGCCTACGTCGGGGCCGACGTGCCCGAGCAGTACGTGACCGTGTTCAACATCGTGGCCGCCGGGCGGGACGCGGGGATTGCGAAGGTGAAGGCGGCGTTCGCGGCCGGCGAGCCGCTGCTCGGCTGGGAGGTGGACGCGGCGACGCGCGAGGTGATCGAGAAGGCCGGGTACGGCGACCAGTTCACGCACCGGACGGGGCACAACATCGGCCAGGAGGTCCACGGCAACGGGGCGCACATGGACGGGCTGGAAACCCGCGAGGACCGGCGGGTGATCCCGCGGACGTGCTTCAGCATCGAGCCGGGGATTTACCTGCAAGAGTTCGGCGTCCGCAGCGAAGTCGATGTGTACGTGGACGCCGCCGGGAGCGTCCACGTCACCGGCGGCGAGCCGCAGACGGCGGTTCACACGATCATCGTGTGACCGGCGCGCTAATACCCGGCGAGCCGACCGCCGTGAGGCGGCGGGTGTCGTTGCTGGCGTCCGTCACCCGCCGCCTGACGGCGGTCGGCTCGCCACGCGCGTTGCGCCGCGCCTGCCACACCGCGTCGCCCACGAACACCGCCACCGCCGCCCACACGCACGCGAACGCCGCCACCCGGTCCGGCGTCAGCGTCTCGCCCAACACCGTCACCGCCAACAGCACCTGCACCGTCGGCGACACGAACTGGAGGAAGCTCACCGCCAGCAGCGGCAGCCGGCGGATCGACAGCGTGAACAGCAGCAGCGGCACCACCGTCACGATGCCGCTGACCGCCAGCAGCGCGTTCGTCGTGCCGACGCCCGCGAAGTGGTTCTCGCCCGCGGCCGACAGGTAGATCAGGTAGCCGAGCGACGGCGGCAGCATCAGCAGCGACTCGACCGTCAGCCCGGTGACGCTCTCGACGGCGACCCGCTTGCGGATCAGGCCGTACACGCCGAACGAGATCGGCAGCACCACCGCCAGCCAGGTGAACGTGCCGGACGCGGCGAACGGGACGGCGACGCCGACGGCGACGAGCGCGAGCGCGGGATAGTGCAGCGGTCGCAGCCGTTCGCCGAGGACGGTGGTGGCGAGGGCGGCGTTCACCAGCGGCATCATGTAGTAGCCGAGACTCGCTTCCGTGACGCGGTCGGTGACGGTGGCATAGATGTACAACAGCCAGTTGACGGCGAGGAACAGCGACGACGCCAGCAGGGTGAGGACGAGCTTGCGGCTGCGGAGGACGCGGCCGAGGTCGGCGAAGCCGCCGACGCAGGCGGTGAGCAGGAGCAGTACGGGGAGCGACCAGGCGATGCGGTGGGCGAGGATTTCGAGGGCGGGAACGCCGGCGTGCTTTAGGGCGGCGAAGTAGAGCGGGACGAGCCCCCACAGCGTGTACGCCAGCAGGCCGTACCCCAGCCCGGCCCGGAATCTCGCCCCGTTCGCATCGTCCACGGAATCCCCTTGCTCGGCCGCCCGCCGCCAGAAGAGAGTTGTACCGCGCCGGCGGGCGGACCTTTCTGGACGGCACGGGTGTCGGACGGGTTCACGCGAATCGTCGGGGGTTAAGCCATGAAGCTGATCGTTCTGACCGGCGCCACCCGCGGCCTCGGCCGCGCCCTGGTGCCGCGGTTCGCCGCCGCGGGGCACGCCGTCGTCGGCTGCGGCCGCGGCGCCGCGCACGTCGCCGAGCTGGCCGCCGCGTTCGGCGCGCCGCACCGCTTCGACCGCCTCGACGTGACCGACGCGGCCGCGGTCGCCGCCTGGGCGGACGGCGTGTTGAAGTCGCACGGCGCGCCCGATTTGCTCATCAACAACGCCGCGGTGATGGCGGCGCCCGCCCCGCTGTGGGAGGTGCCCGCGGCCGCGTTCGACGCCGTCATCGACGTGAACGTGAAGGGCGTGGCGAACGTGCTGCGCGGGTTCGTGCCGGCGATGGTGGCGCGCGGCAGCGGCGTGGTGGTGAACCTGTCGAGCGGGTGGGGGCGGAGCACGTCGCCGGAGGTGGCGGCGTACTGCGCGAGCAAGTACGCGGTCGAGGGGCTGACGCTGGCGCTGGCGCAGGAGCTGCCGCGCGGCATGGCGGCGGTGCCGCTGAACCCGGGCGTGATCGACACCGACATGCTGCGGCAGGCGTGGGGCACGATGGCGTCGGTGTACCCGATGGCGGAGAAGTGGGCGGAGCGGGCGGCGCCGTTCCTGCTGGCGCTCGGCCCGAAGGACAACGGGCGGTCACTGAGCGTGGCGTGAGGCGACCGGCCGACCTTCGCCCCTTGCAAACGGCCCCGGCATCGGAGAGGATAGGCACACCATCCCCCTTCGGAGTTGCCCGGCCGGTGGCCCAACTCCCGTCACCCGTCGAGCCGTTCGGGGAGGTCAACGTCTACCCCCAGCCGGACGGCGCGCTGCGGATCGTGGCGACCATCCTGATGGAGCCCGACATCGAAGGCGCCCGCGCCGGGCTCGCCCTCGACGGGTCGGCGTCGATGCAGAAGATGTACGGCGCCAGCGGCCCCGTCAGCCCCCTGTTCAAGGCCGCCGCCGGCGCCAACTACGTCGAGCCGGTCGCCCGGCGGATGGCCGCGTACCTCGCCAAGTTCGCGTCCGACGGGCAGGCCCACCTGGCGTACTGGGCGTGCAGCCCCGACGGGTCGCAGGTCGAGCCAATCGGGGCCGTCACCGAGGCCGCCGCCGCCACCCTCCGCGTCCGCGGGCCGAAGCAGTGGGGCCGCCTCACCAAGCTCCTCCCCCCGGTCCGGCACTTCGTCGAAGGGGTGTTCGCCGGCTCCGCGTGGGCCATCGCCGTGTTCGTCACCGACGGCGTGATCGAAGACCTGGAGGCGGTGAAGGCGTACTGCCGGGACTTCGCCGGCCGCATCTCCCGCGGCGAGCGGGGGTTCGTGAAGCTCGTCCTCCTCGGGTTCGGCGACGAGGTGGACGAGGCGCAGATGGAGGAGCTGGACGACATGTTCGAGGGGGCCGAGCTGCTCGACCCGAAGGGGAACCCCATCGACCTGTGGGACCACAAGATCGCCAGCGAGATGAAGTCGTTCCACGAGATCTTCGCCGAGGTGGTGTCGGACAACGTGGTGGTGGCGGAATCGGGGAGCGTGCTCGACGGCGCCGGCCGCGTCGCCCACGCGTACCCGAACGGCCTCCCCGCCCGGCTCCGCTTCACCCTCCCCGCCGGGACGACGGCGTTCACGCTCGACTTCCCCGGCGGCCGGGTGACCCAGGACCTGACCGGCGCGCTGCGCCGGTGACCGGAGGCGGGCCGATGGCGGACAGCCGACAACTCCCCAGCACGATGGTCGCCCAGGAGTTCGGGGAGGTGAACGTCCGCGCCGTCGGCGGCGGGGTGGTCGAGGTCACCTTCACCGTCGCCATGGTGCCCCAGGGCGTCGAGGCCGAGGGGTGGCAGACCGGCGTTGCACTCGACGCCAGCGCGTCCATGCGGAAGGCCTACGGGCGGCAACTCACCGGCAGCATCCCCGCGCCGGTCCAGGCGGAGTACCGGGCGCGGGGTTGGATGGCCGAGCGGACCGAGGACGGGAAGGCCACCCTGAAACTGAAACCCTCCGGGCACGACGACGCCGTCCGCCGCGGCTACCTCCGGTTCGGCGAGAACGTGGTCGAGCCGCGGGCGCGGGAGTTCATCGCGTATCTCGCCGGCAACCTCGACGCCGACGGCGGCACCACCGTCGTCTACTGGGCGTGCGACGACGGCCGCGGCGTCGAGGTGCTCGGCGACTTCACCGCCGACCAGTGCCGGGCGCTGCCGCTGCGCGGCCCGGCCGCCGCCCGGTTCGGCAGCGGCACGCACCTGCTCCCGGCGCTCGACTACTTCGTGACCCGGTTCGAGGACGCGGCCCGCGGCATGTACCTGTTCGTGACCGACGGCCGGCTCGACGACCTGGACGCGGTCAAGCGGGCGACTACGCAACTCGCCAAGAAGATCGCCGCCGGGAAGCGGAACCCGGTGAAGTGCGTCCTGATCGGCATCGGGGAGGCGATCGACGAGGGGCAGATGGAGGAGCTCGACGACCTGGACACCGGCACCGACGTGGACATCTGGGACCACAAGATCGCGGCCGACATGCGGAACATGACCGAGATCTTCGCCGAGGTGGTGGACGAGAACCAGATCGTGGCCGACCGGGCGGCGCTGTACGACTCGGCCGGCCGGCTGGTCCGGCAGTTCGACGGCGGGATGCCGGCGAAGGTGACGTTCCGCGTCCCCGCGGCGAGCGAGTGGTTCGAGCTGGAGATCGAGGGGCAGCGGGTCCGGCAGCGGCTGCGGTGAGACCGACCGGCGAGCCGGGGGCGTCAGCCCCCGGTTTCGTGGCGCGCGGAGCAAGAAACCGGGGGCTGACGCCCCCGGCTCGCCGGGCCACACAACGGGGACGACCATGCGGGTTCTGTTCCAGGTGTCGGCGCTCGCGCTGCGGCAGGTCCTCGGGCCGGGGTCCGACTCGGCGCTCCTGGCCGTCGGCGGCCGGTTCCAGGACCGCAGCGCGCGCCTCCTCGAAACGCTGAAGAAGGCCAACGCCCAGGCGTGGCGGGCGATCGAGCTGTCCCTCGCGGGTACGTCGTGGTGGGACAAGTGCAAGCTGGCCGTCGCCAGCGGCGAGCAGGCCGCCTTCCGCACCCAGGTGACGGCGTTCCTCGAAGCGACGCCGTGCGAGGAACTCCCCGACGCCGGCCCCGACTTCCGCAAGCGCTGCCTCGGTGAACTGAAGGCCGCCCGGAAAGCGCGGCTCCTCCCCGGCGACCAGCTCGGCGACCCGGCCGCCCTCGACAAGGAGGCGAAGTCGCTGGCCCGGTTCGACGACCCCAAGTCGATCCTCGACGCGGAACTCGCGGCCGTCCGCCGGACGAGCGACGAGCTCCGCCAGGGGGGGTTCGACCACCTCGGGCGGTTCGTCGCGCTGAAGCCGCCGCAGGGGCAGCCGCTGCTGGTCGTGGCGGTGCAGTACTTCTTCCGCAAGGACGTGCAGGCCGACCCGGAGCTGGCGGCCGAGTTCCAGTTCCAGGAGGTGGAAAAGCTGTCGCAGCGGCAGGAGGCGGGGTTCGCCGGCCTCCACGCGGCGCTGGCCGCGCAGGGCGACCGGCTCGAAGGGATGCTGGCCGACGCGCTGACGCTGCTGGAGGGGACGCACGCCCTCGCCGCGGAGACCCGCGACGTGAGCCTGGCGGTGCAGGCCGAGCTCCAGGCGCTGCGGGCGGAGATGGCTCAGCAGAGCGAGCAGCACCAGCAGGTATACCGGGCCATGATGGAGCTCCTCGCCCGGCAGGCTGCCGCGGTGCCGATCCCCCACGCCGTCCCGGTCGCCACTCCGACGGCCGCGCCGACGGCCGCCCCGGTCGCGGAGCCGGCCGAGATGTCCGAGGCGCTGGTCGCGGAGATGCGGACGTTGATGGACGGGTGCGCGACGCTTCCGCCCGAGGAGAAGCGCCAGCACGAGGCGCTGTTCCGGGCGGTCGATCGCATGGAGGCCGCGGTTCGGACGCACGACGAGAAGCGGAAGCGGTTGAAGGGTGTCATCCCGTCGGCCCTGTTCACGGACCCGCCCTCGACCCCGCCGTCGCCGCCGGTCGCCGACGCGCCGGCCGCGACCGATTCGCTGTTCGGGGCGATCCCGAAGTCCCGACGCCTGCGCCCGAGGTGAGTCGGCCCCACGACGAGCCCGATACCCCGGCCCGGTGAGGAGTTACGGCGCGCGGGGGGCCGAGCATCGTTCGAGTTAAGATATGTGGAATTCGGTCAGATGTGCCGGCGCTACCCACCCCCTACCCCCGGCGAGCACAATGACCGCGGCTGTCAC
>Ga0209181_10005987_pt1 | contig 17294 bp, 8 predicted proteins | sample MAT05_FD_187208 | JGI IMG/M metagenome (GOLD analysis project Ga0209181, IMG submission 187208) | Freshwater microbial communities from Lake Fryxell liftoff mats and glacier meltwater in Antarctica - MAT-05 (SPAdes) (version 2) | ecosystem: Environmental > Aquatic > Freshwater > Ice > Liftoff...
AAAACATTGGCCATACTGCTGGTAAGCATCGGGTCTTCTCCGTAGGTTTCCATTCCTCGTCCCCAACGTGGGTCACGAAAAATATTGATATTGGGTGTCCAGAAATTTAAACCGGTATAAATGCCCCGCTGATTGCTGCTGGCAAAATATTCATGTTTGGCTCTTGCTTCATCTGATATAGCATTGGCAACTTTACTCACCAGTATGGTATCAAACGTAGCGGCCAAACCAATGGCTTGAGGAAATACAGTGGCTTTGCCTGCCCTTGCCACTCCATGCAAACATTCGTTCCACCAATTGTATGCGGGTATTTTTAATCCGTTACTGTCAATAGCGGTGCCTTTGTTCATCAGCAACTTTATCTTTTGCTGCAAACTGAGTTTTGATATGATATCATTTACCCGTTCATCAACAGGCAAAGCTGTATTTAAATAAGCAGGCTCCGTAGTTTGCGCAGAAATAACAAAAGGAAAACACCCGGCAATAATTGTAAATAAAACAGGTAGTATAATAAGCCGGATGTTTTTCATAATCATCTTTAATGTCAGATAAAGGAATACTTATACATTTTAAATAAACAGTTTTATAGTACGCTAACCTTACTACCGGTGTTTTTTTGATACAGTTGAATTGATATTGACAGCACCACCTATCCCCCTTTTACCATAGCGGATTTTGTACTAAACCTGGAGCAACACCTATCTCAATTTGTGATATAGGAAACAAGTACATTTTTGGTTGAAATACACGAATTTCAACTGTTTGTGGGGTATAGGTAAACGCTCCCGGTGATGTTTGTGCTACGTCAACTCCACGTATTGCTGTTCCCAAAGCAGTTGGGGCAATCATCCATCTGCGTACATCCCATGCCCGGTGATCTTCAAAAGCCAGTTCAATTCTTCGTTCATTTCTTATAGCAGTTCTTGCCTGTAATTGCGTAAGTCCACCAGGCAACGGAGGCATTGCCACTCCCGCTCTAGTCCTTACTCTATCCACAAAAATTTTGATATCCGCATTACCAGGGGCATATTCATTTAATGCTTCTGCGTAATTGAGGAAAATTTCTGCAAGGCGAAAATATATCCAGCTATGTACAGCCGTATTATTATTGGTAACGTTAACACTTTCGTTTACATACTTTCTTAAATAGTACCCTGTTTTAGTAGCATTGGGAATTGGTTTGCCATCTTTGCCTCCCTGCCAAATTTCAACATTTCTTGTAACACCAGACACTGTTGAAAATGATGAATTATTTGTAACAATACTTGCCAGTAAACGTGGGTCTCTGTTGGCATACGGTGCAGCAGCATGAACAGGATTGTTCCAATCAAATGGCACCGCAGTTGTTGCATTTACTTTTACTTCGTAAGCATCTACCAAATTCTGTGTAGGTGTTGTTCCACTATTTCCTTTATCAAAACCAATGGGGAAATTAGCTATCTCAAAAGTATTGGTTGCAGCACTTCTACCTGTAAAAATAATTTCACTGCTATTAAATGTGGTAAATAAATTTTTGTAGTTACTTGCCAATGCATAGCCTGTACCTGTTAAATCAATCAATGCTTTAGCAGCATCAGCAGCAGCCTTCCAGCGGAGATTTCTGTCTCCTACGGGTAATGATATTAATTCGGGTTTTGCATAACCGATAGCCCATGATGGAGTATTAAACAAGTCGCTTGCTGCATATAATAGTGTTCGGCTTTTTAATGCCAGCGCAGCTCCTTTTGTTGCCCTGCCTAATTCCCCTGTTGGATAAGTTAGTGAAAGCACAGCCGCTGTAGAATCACATTCATCAGCAATAAATTTAATACACTGCTCTAAACTGTTGCGTTGTGTAGTAGATATATCGGCTTCAGTTAATGTTTTTGTAATTAAAGGAACGCCCCCGTATCTTTTCACCAATTCAAAATAAAAATAAGCTCTTAAAAAACGGGCTTCATAACGCCATCTTGTTACTTCACCTAATTTTTGCTGCAGTGTTGTAGGGTTCGATTTAAATGCATCTAAATTCACTTTTTCGGGTGCTGCATTTTCCAAAAAAAAGTTAGCTCGTCTAATTGCCCGGAAGTAACTGCCCCACACATCCGCCGGATTACTCAACGCATTCCAGCTTCCCTGGTTAAATTGCTGTACCTGGTTTACTTCATTTGTGTGTTCGGCTTCATCGGTGGCAGAAGCCATCATAGCCTCATTATTTATCTCCAGAAAACCACTCCGGCTTTCGCTATAAACACCATTCAACAGGTTTTGTACATTCACAAAAGACCCCGCAATCTGTTCCTGGCTAAGATCAGTCTCCAATTCACGGTCTAGTTTATTACAGGAAAATAATCCGGCAATAACAAGTACAACAAGCAAATATTTTATTTTTTTCATCTTCATTAGTTTAATTTTTACGAACATTTTCTACAAAAAGATTAGAATTATAGCAGGTGGATCTTTACACCAAATGAAATTGTGCGTATTTGCGGATAACCATATAAGGCATCAGCATCCCCTTCTTTAATTTTATCTAAAGTGAAAAGATTGGTACCATTTACAAACACCCTGGCTTGCGATAACCGTATCTTTTTCAGCATGTCGGTAGAAAATGTATAACCAACTTCTGCAACTCTTAATTTAATAAAGCTGCCGTCTTTTTGCCAAAAAGAAGAGAAGCGATAATTGTTTTGATTATTATCTGATGATAACCTTGGGTATGCGGCACTTGTATTGTTAGTACTCCATCTGTCTAATGCAGCCTCGGTTATTTGTCCGTTATTCTGAAAAGCATGAAACCTGCTGCCGCTTAAATATTGCGTTACCCCACTCACGCCCTGAAAAATTAAGTTTACATCAAATTGCTTAAAACTTATACCCGTATTTAAACCATAGGTAAATTCGGGAATTGAAGTTTTACCTATTGCAGTTGCATCGTTGCCATCAATTACACCATCGGGTACACCATTGGGGCCACCAATATCTTTATATTTAATATCACCTGGTTTAACAGCGATACCAAGTGGTACAGCACTTCCGGCAATATCTGCTGCATTTTGAAAAAGCCCCAGCGCCTGCAAACCAAAAGGCTGGTCAATTGCATATCCTGTTTTGTATAAATTGGTATTAGGTTGTTGCGGTTCTCCATTAAAATCAATTATATTTTTTGCATAGGCTGCAAATGCTTCAGCAAAAAACTGCAATGTTTTTTTTGCGTCGTTGTTATACTTTACCGAAATTTCAAAACCTTTGGTAGAAGCTTTTCCGATATTCAAATCGGGCAAACCATTAAACCCTAAAAATAGAGGCAGTGTTCCATTTGCAGATGAAAGAATATCATACCTGCTGTTTTTAAAAACGTCTACTACAATACCAATTCGTTTTGCCATGTTCAGCTCTATACCAATATTTGCTTTCTTTTCTTTTTCCCAGGTTACGTTTGTATTTAGCCTGCGACCTTCGCCTAATGAATTAGCAATAATATTGCCCGTGCCTAAATAGTACGCAGCAACTGAAGGGTACCGTTGTGCAAATGCAAAACGCTGTCCACCTATATTTTCGTTACCCGAAAGCCCATAGGAAACCCTCATTTTTAAAAAGTCAATCAATTTACTCTCTTGCAGAAAACGCTCCTTTGATGCTACCCAACCTAACGCCATGGCAGGAAAAAATCCGTAACGCCTGTTATCCGGGAAATTTTCGGTACCCATATAGGAACCAGAAAACTCTGCTATATACTTTTCATTATTTGTATAAGTAAGCCTGGTGGAAACACCGTTTGATTTATAAGGAAATGCCTGGTTGGCTGCATCCGTATTGGGCACTTGTTTGTCGATAATATAATTATCCGTGTTGTAAATTAGCAAGCCGCTAAAACCATGTACACCAACAATTTTTTTATAATTAAGCGAAGCCTGTACTGCATAATTTCTAAACTGGGAGAGTACAATTTCTTGCGGCGTTAAACTTGTTTTTTGCCCAAAGCCGGTGTAAACAGTATCGCCTAATGTATTTTTTACAATGCTGAAACGCTGGTATGCTTTTCTTTTATTAGAAGCTGCCTGATAAAGATTATTAAATGAAACAGCAACACTTGCACTGAGGCCTTTGGCAATCATATCTAACTGTTCTGTAAACCTCAATGATGATTGCAGGGTAGTAGCATTGGAAGTTGAAAAACCTGTGCTGGTTAAATTAGCCAGTGGATTGCCTGGAAATGTTGGATTACCACCAAAGCTTCCATTGGGATTGTATGCGGGAAAAGCATTGGGAGCCACCCTGTCTAACAAATTAATGTTGTTATTGGTATATAAATCGCCGGGATTTTTCTTATCATCTACACTTCCGCCAATATTTAATTGTGCTGATAATCTTTTTGTTAGTGTAACATCTACATTTGCCCTGAAATTATAACGTGTATAGTTTGGATTGCTGCTTTCATTAAAACTATTTCCAAATTTTTTATATAACCCCTCACTGGTTAACGTATTTAGCATAGCAAAAAATTTTACAGTGCTATTACCACCCGTAAAATTCAGGTTGTAGTTTGATAATGGCGCTGTATTGCGCAAAATTAGATTAGACCAGTTTACGTTTGGACGGAAAGCCGGGTCGCTTCCATTTTGATAAGCATCTAAATCAGCCTGTGTATATAAGGCTGGTTTACCGTCATTGGCCAATGCCTCATTAAAAAGGCTGGCATAATTATAACTATTTAAAAATTTGGGCAAAGCAGTTGCATCCTGTATACCGTATTGTGCATTAAAATTAACTGACAAAGGTTGACTTACACCCTTTTTTGTGGTAACTAACACTACGCCATTGGCGCCACGCATGCCATACACTGCAGTTGCAGCGGCATCTTTTAAAACAGAAATTTCTTCAATTTCTTCTGGTACCAGTTGGGAGAAATCGCCTAAAAAACCATCAATAATAATTAAAGGCGAACCACTAAAGCCAAAGGTATTAGCACCCCTGATGTATGCAGTAGCATTATTATTGCCAGGCTCGCTATTACCCTGCACCATGGTTAAGCCTGGAAGCCTTCCATAAAGGGCATTGGTAATATTGTTGGTAAAAGCTTTTCGCAAATCCGTACCTTTTATGGTGCTGATGCTGCTGGAAACAGTTAACAATTTTTGATTATCGAAACCGATATACTTTTCTATATCGGCCTTTAATACCGTAACAGTATCTACAGACTGTGCATTCAGCTTATTGTTAAAACAAAAAAGGCAGAAGACTGGTAAAAATTTATAAAAAGGAGTTTTATTTTTCATTGACAAATCGTTTTCAGTTAAAAAATTTAAACCGTTGGTTATATTGTATTTTACCAACCCGGGTTTTGTTTTAGGTTACCTTTCAGCACTTCATTATTATCAAATGGATGCAAATACATATTCTTTTGAAATGTTCTTGTTTCAAAAACAAAAGGTTTATAACTAAATGCTGTGGGAAATGGTAGCGTGCTATTAAGTCTTGTAATTTCTAAGCCCAACATATTTCCCTGCATTACGCCATCCTGTTCTGCTATCATCCAGCGGCGTATATCCCACAAGCGATAATCTTCAAAAGCCATTTCAATATCCCTTTCATTGCGTACTCTTATTCTAAATTGGTCTTTTGTTAATCCTGCTGGCAAGTCGGGCATACCCGAACGGTTGCGTACTGCGTTTACTGCCGCATACGCTTCAATAGCAGGTGCGCTGCTAAATTCATTGAGGGCTTCAGCATAACTTAATAGCACTTCATTCATTCTGAAAATTGGTGCATTTACTATTTGTGCTGCGGTTGGGATAGCATCTGGTATCCATTTCAGCATCCAAAAGCCACCTTTAGCGGTAGATTTGTTGGATGTTGTGCCTTCGTAAATAGGCATTCTTGTTACATTAACATGTAGCCTTGCGCCGGTATAACAAATGGTTTGTGCAAAACGAGGATCTAGTTGATCAAACTTCTGTAATAAATCATTTCCCCCGGTTACTAAATCCCATGTTTGAGGAGTACCGTCTCTTTTTTCGTATTTACGTACAAAATTAAAAGTGGGTGACGGTGGAGTCCAGTTACCACCTGCGTTAGGTACATAATTATTACGCGGTAAAAAAAACTGCCATGGAAATGCACCATTGCTTTTTGGACCACCAAATAATTTGCAGGATAAAATAGTTTCCTGGTTATCTGGCTGCTGCCATGACGTGCGGTAGTTGCCATTTACAATACCACCCGGCGCAAAAACAGGTATCCTGTTAGCCGGCACATCAATTAATGCAAAACCATTTAAAGCAGCCCAATCCAATACGGCTTTTTCAGCATCAGCAGCAAGCTTCCACCGGTTGTTGTCGGCATTACCATAACATATTAATTTATTATCTTCAGCACTACCAGCACTTAGATAGGGGGTGGCAGTATTGAATAATGGACTTGCTGCATATAATAGTGTTCGGGCTTTTAAAGCAAGTGCTGCACCTTTGTGAGCCCTTCCTGTAAAGTTGGAAGGTTGTGTTTGTGGTAATTTAGCAATTGCATCATCGCAATCTTTTACGATAGCGTCAACACACTCTGCCACAGAACTGCGTGGTATTTTTGATTCGTCGAACGTAACGATCCTTTTGCTTACTATGGGAAAACCACCATAACGTTTAAAGGTTTCGAAGTTATTTAAAGCTCTTATAAATAAAGCTTCGCCTTTTATCATGTCTTTATAAGCCTGGTCCGCATCAGGTATTTCATCGGCCCTTTCTAAAATAATATTGGCAACACGGATGGCCATCCACCGTAAAAAATAACGTTGATCCTCTCTTGATACAATATTAAGTGGCGTAACCGAGGCATTATTCCAGTCTTGTACAGCAGCAAAACTTTCACTCTGCTCCCCTTCGTCTGTTATCCCAATAGTAGCTGTATTCATATTACCATTAAAAGCCCCACCTGTAGCAGGAAACCCTGAGAAGCCGGCATCAGCAGCCCGTAAAGGAAACGGTGCATGTGTACCGAACTGATAGAGTGTGGCCATATATATTTCCGTTTGCAGCTTTGCTGAAAAAATAACATTTTCATCTATGTCCACTCCCGGTGGCTTATCCAAAAAATCTGAGACTTTTTTACAGGAAAAGAAAAGTACGCTGCCCAGGCAGCCAATTAGAATAATTTGAAATTTCTTGTTCATATTAGCAAGTGTTAGTAATTAAAAATTAATGTTTACGCCAACGTTTACAGTGCGTACCAGCGGGTAAGGTTCTAAATTAGCACCAAGGTTGGGCGTTTCCGGGTCTATACCTGGCAATACATTGCTCCAGGTGTAAATATTATTTGCATTTATATAAAATCTGGTAGAGCTGATGTGCAATTTTTGCAACAATTCCTGCCTGAACGTGTACCCCAATTCAATATTTTTCAAGCGGAGGTAGCTTGCATCTTTTATCCAAAAAGATGAGTTTACATAATTGTGCGTAAACCCATTGGCTCCATTTCCTACTGCAAACCGTGGATAATTAATTGGTAACCCTGCGTCGTATCTTTCCTGGCTCCAGCTTTCTAATAAATATGAAGCGGCTGCTGCAGGATCGGCATCAAAAAATGCCTGGTTGGCTCTGCGGCTGTAAGCGATAGAAACATTGGCAGCACCCTGAAATAATGCTGAAAAGTCAAAACCTTTAAAAGATGCGCCTAGTGAAAAACCATAAATTTTTTGAGGAGTTGTTGCATAGCCAATAGGCACTTCATCATTGAAATCTATTTTACCATCGCCATTTTGATCTATATACCGGATATCACCCTGCTGTATTTTATTGCCCCCAACAAAGGTAGAAACCGGCCTTTTAGGGTCGTTTATTTCTTCGAGCGTATTATACAAACCATCGGATACTAAGCCAAACAATTGGCCAAACTGTTGCCCGGTGCGTTGTTGATAAGCAAAGGCCCTTGTAACTTCATCCTGAAACAGGACGGTATTTTTTGCATAGGAGAAATTTCCTTTTACCCAGTATTTAAATTCTTTAAAACTGTTTCTGTAAGTTAAATCAATTTCAAATCCCTGGTTTTTCATTTTGCCAAGATTTTGTGCAGCTAATGAGGTACCAACGATAGAAGAAATTGTTTGCGGTACCGCCAGAATATTGTCCCGTGTTTCTTTAAAGACATCTACCACCAAATTTATTTTTGATTTAAAGAAATTAGCCTCGATACCAAGATTGCTTTTTAAAGCTCTCTCCCAGGTTAGTATGGGATTGTTTGCTCTGCCTTCCCGTATTGCGTTGTACTGAGCATAGTTTCCCCCTACAATACCCCAATAGTAATATCCTGCCGAATTAAAAGGTCCGTTATTGGTAAATGCAGTAGGCCTGTATAGGAAACGGCTATTGGCATTGGATAAAAAATCGCCACTTAACTGGTCGTTGCCAACTTCGCCATAACTAGCCCGTATTTTTAAGAAATTGAGTACGTCATTTTTAGGAAAAAACTTTTCTGCGGTAGGTACCCATCCTAATGAATAAGAAGGGAAATAGCCGAACCGGTTGCCGGGGGCAAAATTTTCTGTACCGTTATATGCAGCACTAAATTCTGCGAGGTAGCGACCCTTAAAATCATAAGTTGTGCGACCCACATAACTCTGGTAGCCATTGGGTACACCAAAAGCAAAGGAAGGATCAAAAGTTTTTATCTGGTTGTATAACAATAAGCCTGTTACATTGTGCCCACCAAAACTTCTTCTGTAATTAAGTGCAAACTCTGCTGTTATACGGCGGCTACGGTCGGGGTTTTGTTGGCTAAAATTAAAAGCCTGTTCATCTAATTGTTTAATATAGGAAATCTCATTTGAAGGAAGCAATACTGCCTGATAAGTAACCAATGGCTTACTGTAGACATTTATTTGCCGGTTAAAATTTTGATAGGCAACAATGGCGTGTGTGCTTAAACCTTTGGTGATAAAATCAAGCTCATGATCTAAACGTACGGAACCATTTAACAAATTTCTAAAATCTGTTTTATATCCACGTGAGTAAAGACCGGTTAAAGGGTTTGCACCATTATCACCAATGGTATTACTTGGAGTAAGTGTAACAATTTTTCCATCTATAATACCCGGAGAACCTAAAGGAGCTACGCCAATAAGAGAATTAATGACGCTAGCAGTATTAGCATTGTTACCATTACGATTTTCAACCTGTGCAGATAAATCAAGCGCAACTTTAAAACGTTTGGTAACATCAAAATTAAAGTTACTCCTAAAATTGTAACGCTTATACCTTACTTGTGCATCAAAGCCTGAGGCTATTTCTGTGTTTTTAAATAAGCCTTCCTGGTTGAACGCACCTGCTGAAATAAAATATTTTACTTTATCGGTGCCACCACGAATATTGATGTTATGTTGCTGTTGAATTGAAGTTTTTTTGGTCAATAAATCAAACCAATTTACATCAGGATAAAAAATTGGATCTTCACCGGATTTATATTTTGCCAGGTCGGCTGCGCTGTACCGTGGTGTATATAAACCCCCGGTTACATAAGTATCGTTTTTCAATGCCTGGTTAAAGGAAGTAGCAAAATCAAAACTGTTCATTTGCTTTCTTATACCAGTAAAACTATTAAATGCATTATTAAAAGTATAGCTGATAACGGGCTTACCAGAGCGGCCTCTTTTGGTGGTAATAATTAAAACGCCATTTGCACCACGAATACCATAAACGGCTGTTGAAGATGCATCTTTTAAAATAGTAACACTTTCAATTTCGTTGGCGTCAATATTATTGTAGTTATCTACCTGAATACCATCAACTAAAATCAATGGCCCCTGGTTACCAGAAAAGGTTCCCACACCCCTTATTAAAATTCTAGACTGGTCATTACCTGGTTCTCCACTACCTTGAGTAGCAAAAAGGCCGGGCATGCGCCCCACCAATGAATTACTAATGTTTGCTACCGGAGATTGTACCAACTCTTTCGCACTGATGGCAGATTGAGAGCCAACACTGGTTACTTTCTTTTGCTTGCCATAACCTACAATAACAACATCTTCCAAATCTGTGTTAATCGTTACGAGCGAAACGTTGATCACCTTCTGCTGACCAACCGTAATTGATTTAGGCCTGTGTCCTACAGCAGTTATAACCAACACCGTTTTGGCATCTTTTACACTTAACTGGAAATTACCCGATTCATTGGTGGAAGTACTGTTGCCGGTCCCTTTTTCATTTACTGTAGCGCCTTGAAGGGGTTGATTTTTTTCATCGGTAACTACACCGGAAATGGTTACCTGGCTTTGTCCATGAAAAGAAACAAGAACAAAAAATAATGCAAAGATTATGCACTTGAAGCAAGTTAGTTTTTTAATCATACAACCGTTTTTAAATTCATTAATATTGAATACATAATCAATAATATTGTAAAGAGACACTTTTTTTAAATCATTACCAATTTTTTTTTACTTTTTTTTTAAAAAAATAATTATTTAATTTTTCTCTTTTATCGTTGAAAAGCTGTAAAGAATTAAAAGTGAAAAACAACCAATGTTTTACGGTTATTTTAATTATTTAGCCGGGTCCGAGTTGCTCGTTTAATAGAAGGCGATCCCAATAAATCCTTCCATTCTGAATCCATTTTTTATCATTATACACTAACCGCATAGCACCTGGTATAATAAAAGTTCTTCCGGTTGGTTAATTTATATTTCCGTTAGTTGGTCATAAGATGGATTGATCATAGTTTTAATTACGGTTTTCCACGAAGCAACTTCGTTACCCTGGATAACGAACCCTTCGTTTTTAAACTGAAAACACGGATAGGTATGAAACAACCTATTAAAGAATTGTCTGAGCTTGTCTTTTTTAAACGGTACTACATTTTGTGGCTCATGCACCACAGCATTTTTAGCAAACAATTTAAGAATCCGATTAACGTCGTGTGAATTGCAGGCATCAAGCCAGTTATTTAATTCTTTTTCTGTAACCATATTTTGTAATTTTAATGATGAGTCATATTGATAATAAATGGGATAAAGCTGGTGGATGAGGAGTAAAAGGTCAAACTAAAACAATTGTCCTGTTTTGTAAATGGCTCCATTTTTTCATAAACAGACCGCAAGAATGATTTACCAGCAATCTTTAAAAATTAATAATTTCTACTGTAAAATTATAGAAGCAGGGTAAATCTTTATGGGGGGTATTTAACTATAAAAAGGGGGTGGATTGGTAAATTTTGAAGCGATTAGATGTTTTTTTGAAGTACTTGCCTGAGACTATAACATACATTCTGGAATTCTCTTTTTATTTAGGGTTGTTTTCATCATTAAACCTGTAAGTAGAGTTGCTTAGAACTTTTCTATATTTTTTTATATACCCCGATGGATTGATCTGAAATAATTTAAAAAACTGCTGACGAAAATATTTGATATCATTTATGCCAACCTGGAAGGCAACTTCATTTACATTTGTAGCGGTATTGATTAACAATTCGGCTGCTTTGCGCAAACGGATAAAACGGATAAACGAATTGATGGAGTGGCCTGAAACCGCCTTCACCCTTTTATATAAATTGGAGTGGCTCATTCCAATTTCAGTAACTAAAAGCTTAACATTAAAAGTGTCATTACCAAGATTTTTTTCAACAATCGAAATACATAAATCTATGAATTCCTTGTCGTCTCTGGATATTTTAAGGGTATTCGGACGATGGGTGATTTCATTAAAAAAATATTGCTGAAGGTTATTACGGTTTTGAAGAATTGAATTCACCCTTGCCAGTAGCAATTCTTTTTCGAAAGGTTTGTTGATGTAATCGTCTGCCCCGCACTCAATACCTTTTAGCCTTGCTTCCTCGCCCGAGCTGCCTGTCAATAAAATAAACGGTATGTGCATTAACTCACTATCGGTTTTAACCAGCTTACAAAGATCAATACCGTTTATACCAGGCATTCTAACAGTAATAAAAAAAATATAAGCAACGTATATTTTAGCATTTGAAGCAGCAAATTATTGTGGTAAATCCTAACCTTGGTTTAGCGAAGTTAATGACCAAAAGGTAAAGTACTCCAATTCTGCGAACAGGCGTAATAAAATGGAAATATCAATCAATGCAGGTATCCTGAAATAATCGACAGATAAGCAACGTAATTAGCAAGGCTATAAATTAATTCTCATGAATTGATGGCATAACAGTAATTTTCTAAGAATTTCTGAAAGCCCGCCTTTTAATGTTTTGAATAATTTCGCTGTGCTGTATTTGTTTTACCTTCAAAAAGGGTTAGTTACTTCATCATAAAAAATTCATGTTCAATAAAATTGAATTGAATATCTTTATTACTTTACAGATATAAACAATAACATGATACAAGTAATCAACAGGGCGCTGGATATTTTAGAATTCGTTGCAAAGCAGGGAAAGGCCCCAGTCCAGCTCATTAAAATAGCGGAAAATGCCAAACTCAGCCAGTCCACTACCGCCAATATTGTAAAAACTTTGCTGGCAAAAAATTACCTCGAACGGGTTAGCAGGAAAGACGGGTATCGTTTGGGAGCAGGGGCATACCAGTTATCGGGTAATCTCTCCTATAATCAAAATGTTATACTTGCTGCCAAAGATATTATGGAAGACCTTACAAAACAATTGAATGAAACCTGTCTTATAGGGATTTTAAGGAATAACAAGCGCTACATTATTCACATAGTGAATTGTGACCAGGATTTACAGGTGCGTGCAAGGGCAGAAACGGATATATATTCTACGGCAACGGGGAGGCTATTACTTTCATTTTCTACGCCAAAAGAATTAGACAATATCGTTTCCGATATTGGAATACCGCAGGCAAATATCTGGCCGGGCATTCAAACACGTGAAGCACTTGAGCTGGCACTACAAAAAATCAAAAAAGAAGAGTTTGTGCAAACTCTCAATGAAAATCACATCGTAGGAATTGCTGTTCCCATATACAGGCAAAAACAGGTTATTGCGAGCCTGAGTGTATTCCTGCCTGAGAGCAGAATTAAACCAGTTCTTCAAGAAAAAATCTCGAAGAATATTAAACGTGCAGCAAAAAAAATTAAAGATCGCCTTGAACAGAACGAAGATTAATACTGATTTTTTATACCCTTTTTTCGCTACAAGTTTTATCAACCACACCAGTTAAAGCCACTTTTTGCCTACTGCATTTTTATTGATAGGTGTTTCATTTAAAAAATAGCATGGAAATGTGTGTATTGGTTTTTCAACAAATCACTGGTGCATGTTACATTACAATGCTTCATCATGGCTGCAATAATTGATGCTTTTTACCACTACTAAAAGAAAACCAGCCCGGTTTTAAAAGAGTCAATTCGCAAAGATTTTGTTGCAGAAAGAAGATGGTAATCATTTAGCAACTGCTTCACAACTGATAGGTATTTGCTTTTCAATTTTTACACTCCCCAATAAACAACAGCGAAAAAAATATACACCCGGAGATTTACCGGATGTATATGATTTTTCAGGATTAGTTTTTTACTTACAGATTAGGTTAACGTGTTGCTATTTTGTTCACTTCCCGTTTAAATTTATTTTATAAATCGACAGGTTGTTGTCTGCTGGTTGTTATTATATACCATAATATAATAGCCACTGCTTAGTCCTGCTATGTCAACATTTCTTTGGGTTGAACCGGCCACAATATTATAATCCACTATTTTTTTACCATCAATCCGGAAAACACTTAATGAAGCGTTTTTAAATGCAACCGGATAAGAAACCAGGCAAGAGCCGACAACAGGATTAGGAAAAACTTTTACACCGGTTTCAACAATCAATCCTTTCTTTAAAGACACTGTTTTGCTGGATTTAAATGATCCGTCTTTATCTACCAGTTTTAAACGGTAAAAAAACTGCCCTTCGGAAACATTGTAGTCAATAAAAGAATATTGATATCCGTTGCTGGCATTTTTAGCGGCGATCGTTCCAATAACAAAAAAGCTTCTTCCGTTGGTACTTTTTTCTATCCCGAATTCTTTTGCATTTTCTTCCTGTGCGGTGACCCAATTAAGTAACACATTGTTGCCGGTGAGACTACCAGTAAATGATTGCAGGCCAATTGGCAAAACAACAGGAACTTCTTCAATCAATTCTACATCATCAAAATAAACCGGCGTATTATTGGTGGCTACAAAAAACCGCAAAGCAACGTACCCAGTGAAAGTACTGGTATAAGCGTAAAACCCGTAAGTAGATTGTGTGGTGGTTAATCCAATGTTACTAACGGTATAAAGGGTACCAAAAGGCGACACATCCTGTAGCAGTCTCAATGTAATGTTCCGCGGTGCATCGGCTTTTGCCTTGAAGGTGATCAAATAATTTCTGTCTTTCACTAAAAATACCCTCGTACTCAATTGAACATTGTCGATACCGGTGGTAGAACCAAGGTTCGTGACGGTCACTTTACCTACGTTGGTGGATGAACCTGTCATTGGAACCGACGTAACCGTGGCCGCGCCACCATTTCTGGTTGCAAAGCTCCAGCCTGCGGTATTTACATCGAAAGTAGGGTTGCTCACCATGTTTACACCTGGTGCTGGCAATACCGGTGTAACAGTTAGCAACTGCGTTACAGCTTTAGCCGGATTGGTAGCCGCATCCCCCGCCTGAATAGCGGTGATGGTAGCAGTACCAGGATTTACAAGGCGTATTTTACCAGCTACAATTGTAGCAACATTGATATTGGAACTGGTATAGCTTACCGGCAATCCTGCATTTGATGAAGCGCCCGGATCAAAATCTGGCGTGCCGGTTGTTTTAACCGGTAGAGGATTAAAAGTAATGGTTTGTAATGCCTTGGTTCCATCATACCCATAACCCGTTATAGCAAAGTTGTATGGATTTTCGTCGGCATCATTGTTGGCAATACTAATGGTTCCCGAATACACGCCGACAGTGGCTGTAGACAATTGAATCTCAAAAGTAGCCGATGCATTGGCCGCTACGGAAGCTGGTGCATCCGTAGTTACAGAAAATCCCGCTCCCGTTACAGCAACTTTGGGTGTTCCAGTAATATCTATGGCGGCATCGCCAATGTTTTGAATGGTAAAGGTTACAATTTTAGGATCTGTTGAAGCTACATCGCCAAAATCGAAACTACCGGTATTGTTTAAAATATTGATGGTGCCTTGTTTAAGGTTTATTTCCGGGCGGGTAATAACGGTGGGATATTCATAAGCACCCATATCGGTAGAAAAACCTACCGGGCGGGCTACAGCTAAAATATCAAACGGGCTAAACTGTCCTGCCATGTTGCTTCCATTGTTGATAGCCGGGCTGGTATTCTTTAATTGCAAATTGGCACCAGCATCTGTTGCCTGCAACACAAACTGCGGGTTAGCTGTTTTATCATTGGGACCATTTTTATAGGATGGACCGTTAAAATACATATTGTAATCGTAAATGGTATTGTTATCGTTTCCGTTTGCAGCTCCCCCGGTACGGGCATACATGATATTGTTATAAATTTTTACATCCGAACATTGGTTGGCATCAATTTCGGGGTATCCTACCACTGTACCATTATTGTAAGCGGTATTATTGATAATGTCCACATGGGCACATCTGTAAGCGTGTACCCCACCTCCGCCATTGTTATAACTCACATTATTTTCTACCAGATAACGGCCTACGTATGCGGGCACTGAGGCGTTTCCAGTATTGATATCCAGGATAATTCCGTTACCATCACTCAGTGCATTGATCCGCTCCCATGGGATGAGGGCTTTATTATTATGAGTGATATTATTACGTATGAAAATTTTGTAACCCGTAAAATCATCAATGCTCCTCGGATCCAGAATGCTAATGCCGCTTGTGGCATACATAGTGTACCAGGAGTTATTATAAACAAGGTTGTTTTCAATGGTTATATAATCGCAATTTCCAGCACCAATTCCGCTGCCGGCATCATAAACTTTGCAATTTTTTATAATTATATGGTGCGCAGGGCCGCTTTGAGCGATAGAAATACCATTACAATTATGTGCGGCAATCTTATTCCAATCTGGTGTACCACTTTCGTATTCCTGCCAGGTTTGGAAGGCATCCGCATAGTTTAAGCTGGCATTGGCTCCCTCTATTTCTATACCATCTACAATAATATAAGATGCGTTTACAGCAATCGCTCTCCATATCTGATAATTCAGCCCACTTAAAAGTTGAATCTTCGGCGTATGCCCCGGAAATGCTTTATAGCTTATGTAATTCCCATCGGTGCCGGAGCGGGTTATGTTCAAGATTGTTTGGCTTGCCACAGGAGAAGAGAAATATGTTCCGTTCATTATAAACACGGTATCGCCGGGGCTGGTTAAGTTGGCGGCGTATTGAATAGTTGCAAAAGGCTGGCTAAGGGTACCGGCGTTAGCATTATCACCAGTTAAGGCCGATACATAATAATTGGTAGCGAACGCTTTTGGAGAGAAAAGAATGAAAATTAAAAGACAGACAAGCATAGTAAGTTTTTTCATAAATAATCGTTTTTTTTGTTGAAACTTTATTAATAAGCTATATCCAATTAGCTGAAACTGTTAACGGTGATTCAAACTGATGACTACTTACTAAAAAACGTGTAAGCTTGATGAAGGCCTTTTATTGTGCTTTATGGAGACAAAAGCAATACAGGAAAAAACTCAAAAGCATCGCAAACAATCAAATCCAAAACACATAATAATTACCTTAAACCATTAAAAGAAGTACAATACGTTGAGTGCGTTGTATGCTGACAAAGGAACTTTAGCCTGCAACATTTTATTAAAACATCAACTCACAAATAAAAATACAAGTTTTTTATTCAATATAATTGAATTATAGTTTTACAATGCCAAGTTATATAAATTTTGTCATACCAGCAATCTTTAGAAAAAAAATTTGTTCACATTGGCCTTAAAAGTGGTTGGTGTTGTCTTGTAACTTCTGATGCCGAGTAGATTAAAATTGTTTCATAAACCGCTAAATGGTTTAATTTAATATCCATGGGTAAAATCCAGCGAAGACCTATTTTATTTTTGATAAGCCTGACGCAAAGCGATTTCATTTTAAATTAAAATCCGCTGGGGTGGTTGAAAATACTATGGGTGGTATAGGTTTCATAGAAGAAATCTGTTTTATTAAAATATCCAAATGCTGGTTGAATACCTTGTTGGTTTTCTTTTCCTTTTTTAACAAATCAGATATGCTATCCAGCACACAGCTTTCCCCACAAGCTATTACAATAAATTGTTTTCCCTTAACCTGGTAAATAGAAGGCGAGGCAATACCTGCAGCAGGTTGATCAACTTCCCAAAGCAATTAGGATTGCCTCAAAAAAAAAACATGTCCAG
>Ga0209181_10005988_pt1 | contig 17292 bp, 16 predicted proteins | sample MAT05_FD_187208 | JGI IMG/M metagenome (GOLD analysis project Ga0209181, IMG submission 187208) | Freshwater microbial communities from Lake Fryxell liftoff mats and glacier meltwater in Antarctica - MAT-05 (SPAdes) (version 2) | ecosystem: Environmental > Aquatic > Freshwater > Ice > Liftoff...
CGAAATGCCCCATCAGCAAGACGGCGACTGCACCACGACCATCACCTCGCGAACAGGCAACAGCATGAAGGCCAAGTTCGTCTGTACCGATCCGCCCACCACGGGCGAGGGCACCTATACCTTCAGTGGCGACACGGCCTACACCGTTGACATGAAGATGAGCACCACGCAAAACGGTAAACCTGAAAGCATGACCATGAAAGGTGGTGGCAAGTGGCTGTCGGGCAACTGCGGCTCGGTCAAGCCCATCGCAGCGCCCATGACGAAGGGCAAGTGAGCCGCTGTCAGGGCTTGCCCCACCGATACCTCCACCGTGATTTTTCTAACTTCTATTTAGATAGCAGCTTGCGCTGGATTGGTAAGGGCTAGAGGCCGATTTGATGATAAATCAAAGGGCAGCCGTGGCTTCGGGTATGGCAGTCGGTTCCAAGGGCAAACGGGATCCCAGCACGGCCGGGCGACTAGGTTCTGCGTGGCATCAGCACGGTGTAGTCGAAGTCGAGCAGGACGCTGGGGTCGAAGCTTCCGTCATCGAGCTTGCCGGGAAAGTCGGCACAGGCGCGGTCTTTTGTTGCTACCGTGCGCAGCCGCAGCGCACCGACATCTTTACGCCCAGGCAGTTGCATCGTTGCCAACACTTCCGACCAGGCATACACCGTGTCACCGGCAAAGGCGGGTGACACATGCCGGCCGGCATTGATGGCAACCAGGCAAAGGCTGTTGGCCAGGCCGTTGAACGACAGAGACCGGGCCAGACTGATGATGACACCGCCATAGACAATGCGCCGCCCAAAACGCCCACTTTTCTCGGCGTGCTGGTTGAAATGCACCCGCGCCGTATTTTGGTAAAGCCGGGTGGCGAGCATGTGGTCGCTTTCTTCGATGGTCATGCCGTCAACATGGTCAATGCGTTCACCCACTTGGTAGTCATCCCACAGGTCGCTGCTACCAGCGAGCGCGCAGTCGTAACGGTCAAACGACATACCAGGCGGCACCAGCAAGTCCTCTGCCGCCACTGCCGAAGGAAGTTCAGGCACCACGGTGGTTGGGGCTGGTGCGGCTTCGTCGCGTTTGCGCACCATCACCCAACGGCAGTAGTCAAGCACGCTTTCGCCACGCTGGTTGAAGCCCTGCGAGCGCACATAGACCACGCCGGTTTTACCGTCGCGGTTTTCTTTCAGGCCAATGACGGTCGATTCGGAATTAACCGTATCGCCTGGATACACCGGCTGACCAAAGCGGCCAGCCGCATACCCCAGGTTGGCAATCGCGTTGAGCGAGATGTCGGGCACGGTTTTGCCAAACACCATGTTGAAAGCCAGCAGGCTATCGACCGGTGCCCGCGGCAAGCCCAGCTTTTGCGCAAAGCTGTCAGCCGAGTTGCCGGCAAAGCGTGAACCGGTCAGCGCCGTGTAGAGCGCCACATCGCCCTCAGTAATGGTTCGGGGAGTGGCGTGGATGAGGGTCTGGCCCATCCGGAAGTCTTCAAAGTAGTTGCCCAACCGGGTTTTTCCGCTCACGCTGGCTTCTCCTTGGGTGTCGGTCAGACTGGCTTACCAGCCGTAAGCGGCGGCCAGTTCGGGGTCGCGCCGGGCCACCAGACGCGCCAGATCGACGATCACCTTGGCTTGTTTCCAGGTGGCGTCGTCCTGCATCTTGCCGTCGATGGTGGCAACCCCGCTGCCGTCGGGCATGGCGTCGAGAATGCGTTTGGCAAACAGCACTTCTTTCACGTCGGGACTGAACACGCGTTTGGCAATGGCGATCTGGTTCGGTGCCAGCGACCAGGCGCCACTGCACCCCATCAGAAAGGCGTTGCGAAACTGCGCTTCGCAGGCGGCTTCGTCCTTGAGGTCGCCAAACGGCCCATAAAACGACTTGATGCCGTTGGCCACCGCCGCGTCGACCATGCGTGCCACGGTGTAATGCCAGAGGTCTTGCTGGAAAAAGTCACGCGTGGCTTTGCCTTCCTCGGCATCGGCCAGCACGCCATAGCCCGGATGGCCGCCGCCAACGCGGGTGGTCTTCATGCCACGCGAAGCGGCCAGGTCAGCGGGACCCAGGCTCAAGCCGTGCATGCGCGGGCTGGCCCCGCTGATGGCTTCGACGTTGGTCACGCCTTGTGCGGTTTCGAGCAGGGCGTGCAGCAATATCGGTTTGCGAATCGCGTATTTGGCTTCAAGCAGTGATACGTACTGGTCAACGAAGTGAATGTCCCAAGGCCCCTCGACCTTCGGGATCATGATGACATCAAGTTTGTTGCCGACGTGCTTGATGATCTGTTCGAGGTCATCGAGCAGCCAGGGGCTGTTCAACGCATTGACGCGCACCCACATCGCCGTGTCACCAAAGTCGTGGTTCGAGAGCAGCTCGATAAACCCGGCGCGCGCCGCATCTTTTGATTCAATGGGAATGGCGTCTTCCAGGTTGCCGCACATGACATCACACTGTTTCGCGGTCTCGGGTGCTTTGGCGCGGATTTTGTCGATATGCGGCGGGAAGAAATGGATCATGCGTTCTGGCCGGACCGGCAATTCACGCAGCGGTTGTGGCGCACCGATGGCAAGCGGTTTGTAGAAATGGATAGGTAGTTTCATGGCATCTCCTTAAATTGAAAAACACGAACGAATTTGCTGAAGACCGTATTTGCAGTGGATGGTAGCGTTGTTGGCGGAACCCAGAATCAAGCTGGCCCGGCCACCACGCCGGCATCGTGCAAGCGGCCGACTTCGGCTTCGCTCAGGCCCAGAAGATCAAGCAGAATCTGATCGGTGTGTTGACCCAACTGGGGTGCTGGCAAGGCCGGCAGGCGCGCCATGGCGGAGAAGTCCAGCGGCGAAGTTGGCATCAGGTACGGACCAATACCGGGTTGTTCAGTGAGGTTGAACATCGGGTTGGCCAGCGAACAGTCCGGGTCATGCGCCAGCGTTTCACGCAGGCTGCGGTAGGGCCCCCAAGTCACGCGGTGGGCATCGAGAAAGTGCGCCGCCTCGACCAGCGTACGCGCAAAAAACCAGGGTTCCAGCAGTGCGGCAATTTGCTGGCGCGCACGAAAACGATTGCCCTCATCCTCAAGGTCAAGGCCGAGCCGCACACCCAGTGCGACCATCGCCTGCTGCAGGCCGGTGGCTTTGGTCAGGCTGTGCCATTGCGCCGTGGTCAGGCCCACCACCATCATGTACTTGCCGTCGAGGGTTTCAAAGTCGCGACCAAAAGCACCGTAGAGATAGTTGCCTTGGCGCGGCCGGTCCTGGTCATTCACCATGACCTCTGCAAGCATGCCGAAATTGGCCACCATCGCCAGCGCTACATCTTTCAGCGCCAACCGCACCAGTTGCCCTTCACCGCTGCGCCGGCGGTGCCGCTCCGCCGCCAGCAGGCCCAGCGCGATCATGTGACCGCTGATGAAATCCCAGGCGGGAAACACATGGTTAACCGGATCCGAGCTACCCTGCGGCCCCGTCAAAAAGGGCAAGCCCACCTGCGGATTGACGGTGTAGTCAACCGATGAACCGCCATCGCGCTGACCGGTGAAGTTGAGCATGATCAGGTCTTGCCGCTGCGCCTTGAGTCGCTCGTAATCAAGCCAGCCACGCGCCGGAAAGTTGGTGCTGAAGATACCCGCATCGTCGCCCGGCGCGCAGATCAACTGCGTCAGCAATTCTTGCCCGCGTGGCTGGCGGAAATCGACCGCGATGGAGCGCTTGCCCTTGTTCAGACCTGCCCAAAACAGGCTGTGTTTGCCGTCGGTGGTCAGCGGCCAGCGGTGGTGATCCAGACCGCCGCCAATCGGGTCAAAGCGGATCACGTCGGCACCGAGCTGTGCCAGCGTCATGCCGCCCAGTGGTGCCGCAACAAAAGCCGAGCCTTCAACAATACGCAAGCCTTTGAGAATACCTTGGATCATTCAGCGCCTCCGTTCAGATCACGCCCTTGGCGCGGAGTTGGTCAATTTCGTCCTGCGGCAAGCCGAGCAGGCCAGCCAGCACTTCATCGGTGTGTTGGCCCAGGCTTGGGCCGAGGTGCTCAATGCGACCCGGGGTTTTGGAGAGGCGTGGCAACACCGACGGCACCATGATGGTTTCACCGATGTCGGGCGCATCCATTGCCACCAGATTGCGCCGGGCATGGAACTGCCGGTCGCCAAAAACATCGGCAATGTTGTTGAGCGGCCCGGCCGGTGCGCCGGCGGCAAAACAGCGCGCCAGCAGCTCATCACGGTGCAGCGAGCCGCACCAGTCGCGCACGATTTCGTTGACATCGTGGCGGTTTTTCATGCGCGTTTTTTGTTCGCCATAGACGTGGGTGGCGGCCAGTTCGGGGCGGCCCATGGCGATGGCCAAACGTTCGAACAGCTTGTCGGTGACGCACGAAATCGCCACCCATTTGCCGTTGTCCTTGCTCGGGAAGTGGCCGTGCGGGCAGGCGAAGTCGTTGTGGCGCGGGCCGTGCCGCTCGCGCACCTTGCCAAACATGCCATAGGCCGGCACCAGCTCTTCAGTGCAGCGAAACACTGACTCGTACAGCGCGGCGTCAATGTATTGGCCTTTGCCGGTGCGGTCGCGGTAGCGCAAGGCCATCAGGATGCCGATGCAGCCGTACAGGCCAGTCAGGTAGTCGCCAATGGTGGTTGAACCCGGCGTTACCGGCGTGCCGCGCGGCATACCCGACAAAAAGGCAATGCCGCCGACGGCGTGCGCGACCCGGGCAAAACCGGGTCGGTCTTTGTAGGGGCCAGTCTGGCCGTAACCGGTCACGCGCAGCATGATCAGGCGCGGGTTGATGGCGTGCAATACGTCCCAGCCCAGACCCCATTTCTCAAGGGTGCCGGGGCGAAAGTTCTCGCACAGCACGTCGGACTTGGCAATCAGCTGCTTGAACAATTCTTTGCCTTCGTCCAAGTGCAGGTCGAGCGTGACAGACTTCTTGTTGCGTGCCTCACTGAGCCAGGCCAGCGTGTCCTTGCGCGCGGTTGGGGTGCCAAAATAACGCATCGGGTCGCCACCGATGGGGTTTTCGACCTTGATGACATCGGCACCGAATTCACCCAGAATGCAAGCGCTGTAGGGCGCTGCGATCACGGTGGCGGCATCGATGACGCGGATACCAGCCAGCGGTAGCGGCGTTTCAGTCTTGTCGGTGGTCATGCGGAAGTTCTCACGGTGGTTTGGCTCAGAGTGCAGCGTCACGAGGCGCTGGCCATCGCCTCAGATGATTTTGCGTTGCCTCAGACTTTTAATTTCCTGCGCCGGAATGCCGAGCAATTCGCGCATCACTTCGTAGGTGGCGTTGCCCAGCGGCGGCCCGAGATTGGCGATGCGCCCCGGCGTTTCAGACAAAGTTGGTACCACCCCCGGTACCACCACCTCGCCAATACCTTCTTCCTGGATGCGTGTCAGATTGCCGCGCGCCTGAAAATGTTCGTCGGCAAAGATGTCGGCGATGCTGTTGACCTTGCCAATCGGCACTTCACCATCGACGCAGCGCCGCATCACCTCATCGCGCGTCTGCGCACCCACCCATTCGGTGACGATGCGGTTGACCTCGTCGCGCGCTGCCAGCCGTTTGCGTTGGTTACCGTATCGGCCGACGCCAGACAACTCGGGCTGCCCCATCACTTCGGCGAAGCGCTGGAACATCTTGTCGGTGGTGCAGGCAATCGCCACCCACTTGTCGTCAACGGTGCGGAAATGCCCGTGCGGCACCGCCACAAAGCTCCCCGAGCCTTCGCGCTGGCGCACCTTGCCAAACAGACCGTAGGCGGCGGCGATTTCGTCCATCTGGCGAAACACAGCCTCATAAATGCCGATGTCGATGATCTGGCCTTCGCCGGTCAACTCGCGGTGGCGCAGCGCGATCAAAATGCCGATAGCCCCATACAGGCTCGACAGGTAATCGCCCAGCGGTGCGGTGCCAGGCAGCACCGGTGTCTCGTTAGGAAAGCCGCACAGGTACGACAATCCGGCAAAGCCGTGTGCGATGTGGGCAAAGCCGGAGCGTCGGCGATACGGCCCGGTCTGGCCGTAGCCCGACACGCGCAACATCACCAACGCCGGGTTGGCTTTGCTCAGCACATCCCAGCCGAGTCCCCACTCTTCCATGGTGCCGGGGCGAAAGTTCTCGATCAGCACGTCAGACTTGGCAACCAGTTTCAGGAACAGCTCAACGCCCTCTTGCTGGCGCAGGTCCAAAGTGACAGATTTTTTGTTACGACCCTCACTTAGCCAGGCCAGCGTAGCGTCGTGACGTTTGGACTCGGTGCCAAAACGCCGCATCGGGTCGCCGGCAATCGGGTGTTCAACCTTCAGCACTTCAGCACCAAATTCGCCGAGCATCGACGCCGCATACGGACCGGCCAGAAAGGTGCCAACATCAATCACGCGCAGGCCGCTCATCGGCAACGGGTTGGGCGTGTCGGACTCATCGGACGCGTCCCGCTGGGTACCGGCAGGGGTTGGTGTATCCGAGGCCAGGCCATCGTGCGCGAAATCTGCGCCAGATGGCGACGCGGCAGATGGCTGATTCATGGCATCTCCTGGTGGCAAAAAACAAAAAATGTCGGGCAGTCCCGAATGCGACAGATGTCTCCGACTTGGTCGGCGGATTCTAGGGGCAAATGCGGCCGTGAGAAATGTCCCCGGACGGCGAGCCGAGTTTGATCGCCCGTTGTCGTTATGCTTTACTCGACATCCCATGAAAAACAACCCCGAATGGAGCGACGCATGACAGACCCAAGCCCGGATTACACGCCATGGATTGGCCGGCAAGAAGTGACCGAAGACGAACTCGGCCTGGCACCGGCACTGGCTGCAGCGGCAATGCTCGACGATGACCTGACGCCGCTGGCCCAAGGCCAGCCGCTGCCGGCGATGTGGCACTGGTTTTATTTTCTGCCCAGGGCGGCCCAGGCACTGCTAGGCCCCGACGGCCATCCGCAACGCGGTGGTTTCATGCCGCCGATTCCCTACCCGCGGCGCATGTTCGCCGGTGCGCGTTTGCGTTTTGAACGCCCGTTGCTGCTCGGGCAACCGGCCCGGCGCGTCACCGAAATTTGCGATATCAAGCAAAAAACCGGACGCTCCGGCTCGCTGGCCTTTGTTTCGCTGCGGTGCCGCTTCTACCAAAACGAGCAGCTCTGCATCGAAGAAGAACAAGACATCGTTTATCGCGAACCAGGCTCGGCGGTTGCCGCCCCTGCCTTGCTGGCGTGGTCGCCCCTGCCAGCGGATGCCTGGTCGCGCATCGTCACGCCCGACCCGACCCTGCTGTTTCGGTTTTCGGCGCTGACTTTCAACGCCCATCGCATCCACTACGACCGGCCCTACGCCACCCAACAAGAAGGCTACCCCGGACTGGTGGTGCATGGCCCACTGACCGCCTTGCTGCTGATGGAGCTGGTGCGCCAGCAGGCGGCGCAGCCGGTAAGTCGATTTGAGTTTCGTGGATTGGCACCGTTGTTTGATTTGGCACCGTTTCGACTGGTCGCCCACGCTGAAGGCGCGCGGGTGTCGTTGCAAGCGCAAGGGCCAGACGGCAGTGCTGCGATGAGCGCTAGCGCCGAACTGCTATGCAACGATTGAGCTTGGGGTCGAGTGCTTGGCGCAGCGGATTTGTCTGATTTTATATGTCAAATTAAGCTCCAGCCCTTATGGTTAAAGAGCTAATAGCTATGATTATTGATGAATCAAGTGGCAGGCCACGCCCGCAGCACGCCCAGCGCCAGCGGCAGGCTGAGCATGCCCAGCAGCGTGGACACCGTCACCAGTGCCGCCACATAGGCGCCGTCATAACCCATACGCGCTGCTAGCACGTAGCAGCTCGACGCGGTCGGCAAGGCCGAGAACATCAGCAAAATCGTTGTTTGCACCGGGTTCAGGCCGAAGACCTGCGTCAGCGCCAGCGCCAGCAGCGGCATCAGCAGGTGCTTGATGGCGAGCAGCGCCACACCCAGCAGCTTGGCATGGTTTAGCGCGCCGAGTTGCATGCCAGCGCCCGCAGCCATCAGCCCGAGTGCCAATGAGGCACCACCAATGCGGCTCACGCTGGGCTCCAGCCAGCCGGGAATTGAGAAGCCCGCCAGATTGGCGATGAGCCCGCTGGCGGTGGCAATGATGAGCGGGTTGCGCACCAGTTCACGCATAAAACCACGCTGGCCGTGGCGCGCCATCGGCCAGACGGCGCCAATGTTCATCAACGGCACAATCACACCGATCAGCAGCGCCATCACTGCCAAGCCCTGCGCACCCGCCAGCTTGTCGGCCAGCGCCAGCCCGATGAAGGAGTTGAAGCGAAACGCCACCTGCGCGCTGCCTGCATGCTGGCGCGCCGCGAAGTGCCCCTTGAAGCCCGGCCAATGCGGCACCGAATACGCCAGCGCAATGCCGCCCAGCCCCAGCGCCCAGCCGGCGCCCACCAAGTTGCTGGCGGCGCCGATGTCCAGCGGGCTTTTCAGAATCGACTGAAACAGCAGCACCGGAAAGAACAAAAAGTACACCAGTTGCTCTACCTGCGCCCACACCGGCCGGTTCAGGGGCGTGAAGCGGCACACCAGGTAGCCGATCAAAATCAGCGAAAAGTCGGGGAAAAGGAGTTGGGCAAAGTTCACCCAGCGAGAATATCAGGCCATGTCACCCAAGCCGATGCCTACAAACCCACTGCCCACCCCACCGCCCGACCCGCTGATCGACACGTTTGTCGACGCGCTGTGGCTGGAAGATGGCTTGTCAAAAAACACCCTGGCCGCTTACCGCCGCGATCTGACGCTGTTTGGTCATTGGCTGGCCCTGCAGCATCGCGCGCTGCTGCAGGTGACGCAGGACGACATCAACGGCTATTTTGCCGCCCGGCACGTGCAGACCCAGGCCACCACCGCCAACCGGCGTCTGACCGTATTCAAGCGCTTTTTTCGCTGGGCGCTGCGCGAGCATCACCTGCAGCAAGATCCGACGCTGAAAATACTCTCGGCCAAACAGCGCCTGCGTTTGCCCAAAACGCTGACTGAATTTCAGGTGGAAGCGCTGCTGGCGGCGCCCGATGTCAGCACCGCCCAGGGCGTGCGTGACCGCACCATGCTGGAGCTGATGTACGCCAGCGGCCTGCGGGTGAGTGAGCTGGTCAGCCTCAAAGTCTTCAACATCAGCCTGAATGACAACGTGCTGCGCGTCTTTGGCAAGGGCAACAAGGAGCGCCTGGTGCCGTTTGGCGAGGTGGCCGCGCTGTGGCTCACGCGTTATCTGGCTCAGCCGCGCGCTGAATTGCTCGCCGGGCATCAGACCGATGACCTGTTTGTCACCCACAAAGGCCCAACGCCGGGCACCGCCATGAGCCGGGTGATGTTCTGGATGCTGGTGAAAAAATACGCGCTAGCGGCAGGCATAAATTCGCCCATGTCACCACACACCCTGCGCCACGCGTTTGCCACGCATTTGCTCAACCATGGCGCAGATTTGCGTGCGGTACAGATGCTGCTGGGCCACGCCGATATTTCCACCACCACGATTTACACCCATGTGGCGCGGGAGCGGCTCAAGGTGTTGCACGCCACGCACCACCCCAGGGGCTGAAGTCAGCCGTTCAGGCGGTGATGTTTTCGGCCCAGACCAGCGCTTGCAGATGCGCCATGTTGACCTGGTCCCCGGTCAGTTGCAGGGCGGTGGCGGCTTCGGCAAAAAGCCGGTCGTCGGCGTTTTCGCAGGCCAGTGTGAGCTGCAGGAAAGGCGCCAGCACGCCGGTGCCGCGCAGCAGGGCGTCAGTCACTGACTGCGGCAGCGAGATGGACTCCAGAGACTCAGCCAGTGGCAGGCCCAGCATGGTGTCTAACAGCGAGAAGATGCCCACCACAAAAGCGTTGTCGCACTCCTCGGGTGAGAGCAACTCAAGCGCCAGCAGTTCCATCAGCCGCCCGCGCACCACGGCGGCATGGCCCACAGCGGGGGAGGCGCCTGCTGCGCCGGAGGTGGTCATCAGCAGCGCCGCCCAGCGAAATAGCTTTTTCAGGCCCAGCAGCATCACCGCGTGCCGAAACGAAGTGATCTCACAACTCAGCCCAAAACCGGCCGAGTTGATGAAGCGCAGCAGGTTGAAAGACAGGGTGGGGTCGTGCTTGAAAACCTCTTCAATCTCATTGGTGCTGGCCTGCTTGCGCACCAGGTTGATCAGGTGAATGATGGCCGCTTGCGCCGGGCGAATGGTCTGACCCTTGACCAGCACCGGGCGGGCAAACCAGTAACCCTGAAACAGCGTGGCACCCGCCAGCCGAGCGGCTTCAAAGTCTTCCTGGGTTTCAATTTTTTCAGCGACGAGTTGAATGGTGGGTTGCTCTGCCAGCGCAGTGGCGATGGCCTTGAGCTCAACTGCCGACACCAGGGTGACATCGGCCTTGACGAACGACGCCAGGGGCAACCAGTTGGCGTAGGCCTCGGCCATCACCGACTCGTCAAACGCCAGCCTGAAGCCACGTTTGTGCACGCTGATCATGGTCTGCAGAAACGCCTCGATGTCTTCCGGCTCGGACTGGGCCGCGGGCATGGGCGGAATCTCCAGTACCACCCGGTCGGGCTCGATGAGTTCCAGGTGACCGGCTGCCAGCGTCTGATGGGTGCAGTTGATGAAAATGGTCTTGGTGGTGTTGCGCATCTCGCTGTCGGCGTTGGACAGCAGGTTGAACAGCAGCGCGGCATCGCTGGCCGCTGTGAAGGCGTTGCTTTCCAGAGATCTGTCAAACAGCTCATAACCAAACACATGGCGTTTGGCATCCAGAATGGGTTGTCGGGCAATTGCCATGGTAGAGCTCGGGGTTAGATCGGGTCGTTGGAGTGACGTTGACATGTGGAGCCTTCAGGGAAATGGGGCGCTTCAGGCAATGGCAGGTGTACCACACAACGCGGCCAGCTCGGTATCGGTAAAGCCAGCAGCCCGCCGTGCGGCTAAGTTAAATGGCCCCTTGAGCACCGGTGCCGAGTGTTTTCGGGCCAGCTCGGCGTAGGTGCTGACCGGGTCCAGGCCGCGCTGGCTGCAAAGCGCCGCGTACCAGCGGTTGCCGGTGGCCACATGGCCAATTTCGTCGCTCAGGATGATGTCGAGGATGGCCGCACCCGATTTGTCGCCCACCGAGATCAGCTTTGTGCGGATGGCCGGCGTGGCGTCCAGCCCGCGTGCCTCCAGGGTGCGCGGCACCAACGCCAGCCGCGCCAGCAAGTCAGCTTGGGTTCGGAAAGCCATGTCCCACAAGCCATCGTGCGCGGGAAAGTCACCATAGGCGTGGCCCAGGGTGCGCAGGTGGTCTTGCAGCAGCTGAAAGTGCAGGGCTTCTTCCGCCGCCACTTGCCACCAGCCGCGGTAAAACGCCTCGGGCATGTCGGCAAAGCGCCAGACAACATCCAGCGCCAGGTTGATGGCGTTGGCTTCGATATGCGTCAGCGCATGGATCAGGCTGGCATGGCCCTGCGGCGTGCCCACTGAGCGGTGTTTCAGGGCGGCAGGCAGCACCAGCTTGGGGCGCTCGGGCCGACCGGGAACGCCCACAGGCTCTGACAGCCGCTGGGCCGTGTTAACCACCAGATCATTGGCGGGTAGCGCCCTGACAGCGTCTGCCTTTTGCTGCGTGTTACCCAGCAACAGCAGTTGCAGTGCATGTGCGCGCAAAGATGTCTGTGTGGCGTCTTGCGGGTTGTTGGGATGTGTAGATGTCATGGCGGGCGTGTCAATCCCTACAATTCTAGGCAACTTGAACTCAGAGGATCATCATGGCAATCTATGAAATGGACGGTGTTTGTCCTACGCTGGCGGAGTCAGCCTGGGTGGCTGATAGCGCCGAGGTCATCGGCGATGTGGTGCTGGGCGCCGAGGTGGGCATCTGGTTTGGCGTGGTGGTGCGGGGCGACTCAGCGCCGATTCGCATTGGCGCACGCACCAATATTCAGGATCTGAGCGTGCTGCACGCCGACATCGGCATGCCTTTGAGCATTGGCGCGGGTGTCACGGTGGGCCACAAGGCCATGTTGCATGGCTGCACTGTGGGTGACGATAGCCTGATTGGCATCGGTGCGGTGGTGCTCAACGGCGCCAAGATCGGCAAGGGTTGCCTGGTGGGTGCGGGCGCGTTGGTTACCGAGGGCAAGGAATTCCCGGACGGCTCAATGATCATCGGCAGCCCGGCCAAAGTGGTGCGCAGCCTCACGCCCGAGCAATTGCAGGGTCTGCGCCTGAGCGCAGATCACTATGTGGCCAATGCACAGCGTTTCAAAGCGACGCTACACAAAATAGCCTGAGCCAACCTGGAACTTAACTTGTCTGAAATCCATAAATTTTTGTTCGACGGCCTGCCGGTGCGCGGTGTGCTGGTGCGCCTGACCGACGCCTGGCAAGAGATTTTGAGCCGCCGTGCGGCCAACACGACCCATGGCGCCTACCCTGAGCCGCTGCAAAATTTGCTGGGTGAAATGACCGCTGCGGCGGTGCTGATGCAGTCCAACATCAAGTTTGACGGGGCGCTGGTGCTGCAGATTTTTGGCGATGGGCCGGTCAAGCTGGCGGTGGTGGAGGTGCAGCCAAACTTTGGCGTGCGCGCCACCGCCACGCTGAATGGCGCGTTGGACGATGCGGCCACCTTGAGCCAGATGGTCAACATCGGCAACGAAGGCCGCTGCGCCATCACGTTGGACCCGCAAAACCGGCAGCCCGGGCAGCAGCCGTATCAGGGCGTTGTGCCGCTCTTTGGCGACCAGCGCGAAAAGCTGGAAAAGTTCAGCGACGTGCTGCAGCACTACATGCTGCAAAGCGAGCAGCTCGACACCACGCTGGTGCTGGCTGCCAATCACCAGGTCGCTTGCGGGCTGCTGATCCAGCGGCTGCCGATGCAAGGCGCTGGCAATCTGGACGGTGGCTCGGCCTACGCGCATGAGGACGAGATTGGTCGCAACGAAGACTACAAGCGCATTGCCATCCTGGCATCAAGCCTGAAGCGCGAGGAACTGCTGAGCCTGGATGCCGACAGCATCCTGCACCGCCTGTTCTGGGACGAAAATGTGCTGCGTTTTGAGCCAATGCATGGTGACAACGGCCCGCATTTTTCATGCACCTGCAGCCGCGAGCGCGTGACCCGCATGCTGGTGAGCTTGGGTGTGGAAGAGGCCCAGAGCATTCTGCAGGAGCGCCCGGACATTGAGGTGGGTTGTGATTTTTGCGGCAAACAGTACCGTTTTGACCCGGTGGATGTGGCGCAAATTTTTCGCCAGCCAGACCAGCTACCACCCGTTCCCGGGGCAGTACATTAAATTTGGGGACGGAATCGGATGAGGGCCTACAGCAGCCGGTCGTCGCGGTTCAGGGCGTCGTCCAGGCGGGCCAGCAAGGCGCCGAGTTTTTCCGAAGGCTCGCCGGGCAGGCTTGGCCCGGCTACAGCAGCAGGCAGCGCTTGAGGTTTGCCCTGGTCGCTCAAATCAAAGGCCAGATTCAGCGCGGCCAGCACCGCAATGCGGTCACGCGCACGCACCTTGCCGCCTTCGCGAATCTTGCACATGGCGGTATCGACCCGTTCCACCGCGTCCAGCAACCGGGCGTCGCCGCCGTCAGGGCAGCCCAGCAGGTAGCTTTGGCCCATGATTTGTACTTCAAGCTGCTTCATGCATCACCCCGCGAAGCGGTCGTTTTAAACGCAGGTTTGACGATGCTGGCGCCGGGCTCAACGGGCAGTCGCTCCAGTAGGGCATCTACCCGCGCGCGGGCTGCGCCCAGGCGGCTTTTGAGCGAATCACGCTCCTGGGTCAGGGTGTCAATCTGCTGGTTGAGCAGGGTGTTGGTGCGCATGAGTTCTTCATAGCGCACCAGCAAGCGCTCAACGCGCTCGGTGATTTGATCGATTTGGGACGAGTCCGGCATAGTCGCGCATTGTAGGGTTGTAAGAACTTGAGCACACCAGCTTTCCCCATCAGTGCGCGATGCTGGTTGCAGTCAGTGTGACGTTAGCGCTGTTTTTTTGCAGTTCTGCCTCGTCGCGCAGCAGTTGCGCCAAAAGCGGTTGCTGGTCGTCGCGTTGGCCCCAGGCGTCAAAGTAGAGCAAGTCTTGAATGGGTAAGCGCGGTAGCCAGCCAGCAGTTTCCAGCTCCGGTTTGTCCTTGAACTCGCTGACGTAGCCCACGCACAGGTAGGCAATTGGTGTGATGTGGCTCGGGATGCTCAAAGCGTCTTTCAGCGCAGCTTCGTGGAAGATGCTGACCCAGCCGACGCCCAGCCCCTCAGCACGCGCCGCCAGCCACAGGTTTTGCACCGCACACACGCTGCTGAACAGGTCCATGGTCGGGATATGGGTGCGCCCGATCACCACCGGGCCGGTGCGCGCGCGGTCGCAGGTGATGCAAATGCCCACCGGGGATTCAACAATCCCTTCGAGCTTGAGGCTCTGGTAGGTGGCGCGCTTGTCGCCTTCAAACATCTCAGCCGCCTGCGCGTGAGCCACCGCAAAGGCATCGCGCACGCGCTGTTTGACAGCGTCAGACTTGACCACCAGAAAGTTCCACGGCTGCATGAAGCCCACCGACGGTGCGTGGTGCGCCGCAGTGAGCACGCGGCTCAGCACCTCGTCGGGCACGGGCGTGGGCAAAAACTGGCCACGGACATCGCGGCGTGAAAAAATGGCTTGGTAGACCGCGTCGCGCGCCGCATCGGTGAAGGCGTGCTTGCTCCGCGTGGCTGGTACCGGTTTTGATTTCATGACATTCCCCTGTCTGAGTGAAACAAATGGCGCTGCCTGGCCGTGCAGCGTGTGATGTTTCAGGCCGGTCTTCTGACTTGGATTCATTTGAACCACGCACCTTCCCAGCTTGCGCCAGTGGCATAAAACGTGGTTCATCTTCCTTACAGCGTTGGGCACGTGGCGGACTTGCACCGCCTTCCCGATTCTCCCGAAACCTGGCGGCTGCGGGCACCTGAAGGCGGCGATGATAGCCGAGCAGCACGTTAGAATTCCGGCCGTTGGTGCTCGCGGTGTGGTTCTCACACCGCAGTTCAACGGGAAGCAGGAGGGTGAGGCCGACCAGCCAAACCTAACCTGCGCTGCCCCCGCAACGGTAAGTGGACGAACCCCAACGGGTTCCGCTGTGATCGAGGCCACTGGGTGTTTTTGCAAACACTTGGGAAGGCGATGACGGTTGATTCCATCAGCCCGGATACCGGCCAACAAGGAGGTTGTGTGTCTTTAATGGCGCGCAACCGTGACGCTCAGGCACTGTCGGGGACGATGGTGAGAGCACTTTAATGGTTCTTTTAACTCTATGAAATCTATTGCTTCTTGTGTGCGCCACCGCGCGCCTGTGCGCTTGTGCGCTTGTGCTTTGGCTGTTTTTGCCGCATTTCCGGTTCTGGCGCAGGGCCAGACCGCAGGAACGCTGGGTGAGGTGGTGGTGACGGCGACGCGAACCGAGTTGCCGCTGACGGATGTTTTGGCGGACGTCAGCATCATTGATCGGGCAGTGATTGAGCGCAGCGGCGCAGTGGGTGTTGCCGATGTCCTGAGCCGTTTGCCCGGCATAACTATCACCCAATCTGGTGGTTCTGCCTCGCCCAGCAGTGTGTTCATCAGGGGCGCTGACGGTCGCTTCACAGCCGTTTTTGTAGACGGTGTGCGGGTCGATTCACAGTCTACGGGCGGTGCAGCCTGGGAGAGTATTCCGCTGCAACAGGTTGAGCGCATCGAAGTCCTGCGCGGTCCGGCCGCAGCGATCTATGGGTCTGATGCAGTTGCTGGCGTGGTACAGATATTTACTAAGCAGGGCACCAAAGGATTTGCACCGTCTGTAAGTGTGGGCTTGGGCAGCAACAATACCAAGGAGCTCAACGCTTCGCTGCTGGGTGGCTCTGATGAGGTGGACTATGCCCTGAGTTTGGGGGAAAGCAAAACAGAAGGTTTTAACGCCATGCTGGCCGGAAATCCAGATCGTGACGGTGCCCGTAGTCGGTCTTTTTCCGGACGTCTGGGCTGGAAGCTGCAACCCGGTCAGAAGCTGGAGTTGACCGCGCTGGACAACGACTTGAAGGCGGGGTATGACGCAAATCCTGTCAGTGCTGCAGACGATCAGACGCAACGGCACTTGCAAACCGTCGGGCTGAACTGGACCTCTCGTTGGAGCGATGTCTGGAACTCCAGGCTGTCATTCACCCGCGGCATCGATCACTATGAGACGTCGCCTTCTCCATATGTGACGGACACGCAAATCAGCAGCTATTTGGTGCATAACGAGTGGCGCTTGCCTTCAGGGCGCTTCACCGCAGACCTGGAGCGTCGTGAAGATGAACTGGAAAATGCCAGTACCACTCCCAAGACCACTCAGCGCAGCCAAAACGCCGTGGCGGTGGGCTATGGCTTTCGTAGCGGTGCCCACAGTCTCCAAATGAATGCCCGTCGGGACGACGATAGCGAATTTGGAGGCCAGTCGACTGGCCTGCTGGCTTATGGGTTTGATCTGACCCCGGGTCTTCGGTTGACGGCCTCGAAGAGCACGGGATTTCGGGTGCCTACACTGTTTCAGCGTTTCAGCATCTATGGCGTATCCAATCTGAAAGCGGAAACATCGGACAACATCGAAGTTGGCGTCCGCTGGCAGGCTGGCCATACCCAAGCATCGTTGGTGGCCTATCGCAACGATGTGGAAAACCTGATCAATTACGTGCCCGGACCGGGTTCCTGTATCAATGGGGTTGGCACATATTCGGGCTGCTATGGCAATACCGGTCAGGCGCGCCTGTCGGGTGCGACCATCACGGGCTCAACGCAATGGGCAGGTGTCAATTTTGGTGCTTCTGCCGACTGGATGAACCCGGTCAATGTGCTAACCGACAAGGTGCTGGCGCGCCGCGCCCGCAGGCAAGCCACTTTGACCATGGATATGCCAGTTGGTCAATGGCGCCTGGGATCGGAACTCCAGTATGTTGGCGAACGCTTTGACAATGCCTCCAATACCGTGCGTTTAGCACCGTATTCACTGATTAATCTGACGGCGACCAGACCTATCGCTCGCGACTGGAAACTGCTGGCCCGGGTGAGTAACCTTGCCGACAAGGACTATGTGCTGGCCGGTGGATACGCCACGGCTGGACGCACGGTGTATCTGGGGTTGACCTGGTCACCCATGTAAGCCAGAGCCATCGTGAATCGCACCCGCTGCCCCGCCATCCTCGTCGCCGCCCCGGCCTCCGGCCAGGGCAAGACGACGGTGGTGTCCGCTCTGGCGCGGCTGCATACCCGCCAGGGCGGAAAAGTGCGGGTGTTCAAGTGCGGGCCGGATTTTCTGGATCCCT
>Ga0209181_10005993_pt1 | contig 17288 bp, 16 predicted proteins | sample MAT05_FD_187208 | JGI IMG/M metagenome (GOLD analysis project Ga0209181, IMG submission 187208) | Freshwater microbial communities from Lake Fryxell liftoff mats and glacier meltwater in Antarctica - MAT-05 (SPAdes) (version 2) | ecosystem: Environmental > Aquatic > Freshwater > Ice > Liftoff...
GCGGACGTGCGCGAGCGACGCGCCGAAATGCAGCGTGCGCACTGGGTTCACCTCGAAGCCGACCTCGACGCCGAGGCCGAGCAGCGCGTCGGCGAAGGTGGTGGCGAAGCGCTGACCGACGACCACGCCGCACGAGGCGACCGCGACGACATAAGGCATCACGTAGTCGACGAGGCCGACGCCTTGCCAGCCGGCGACGAGCGTCGCGCGCAGCACCGCATCGCCGCCGCCGAGCGCGTAGTCACGCGCGCCGCCGTCACCGATGAGCCCGAGGCGCAGCTGACCGGTCGGCAGATAGCCGCCGAACGAGACGGCGTGAACGGCGCCCCCACCGAAGCCGTCGCCGAGCGAATAGTGCGTGTAGCCGAGCTCGACGCGCGGCCCGTCCCAAGGCGGATCTTCATCCACCGCTGCGGGCAGCGGCTCGGCTCGGCGTGACGCGACGCCTGCGGGTGGCTCGGCGAGCGCGGCGCCCGATTGGCGAGGCGCATCGGAATCGGCGGCTGCGACGCTGGGGATCGCAGCAGGACCATCCGACGCGCGTACTTCGCCGTCGCGCGCGGGCGAGGGTGTGTCGACCGCGGTGACGGCAGGATCGTCGGCGCGCGCCGTGGAGGCGAACAGCAGCGTGAGGCTCGACAGGGCGAGCACGGCGAGCGGAGGACGATTGGCGGCGCGCATCGTCACTCCGCGAAGGGGCGCACGTCGATGGCGCGGAGCATCGCGTCGATCTCGAGATCGTTGCGCGGATCTTCGTTCAGCTCGACGACGACGAGGAGCGCGCGATCGCTCGGCGCCGCGAGCGTGACCAGCTGATAGAAGCGGGCGGTGGTGCTATCGGCGAGCACCGCGGCGAAGCCGATGTCGCTCGACAGCGTGGTGAACGGCACCGGGTCGCGCAGCACGCGCGCAGAGCTGATCCGCGCGATCTCGGCCTGCAGCGTCGGCAGCGCGAGCCCGCGCACGAGCGACGCTTCGAGCGTGTATTTCGGCGGCGTGCCGGCGTCGAGCGAGCCGAACACCTGCGGGACGACCAGCTCGATGCGACCGTCGCCTTCGGTCGTCGGGACGCGCTTCCACGGCGGCGCGAGGAAGCGCACACGATAGACGCCGTCGCTGTCCTCCGCCGTGTCCCAGCCGGCATAGGGCGCGCTGCCGTCTTCGCCGCAGCCCGCGCTCGGGCCGGCGCCGAGCGAGAGCGTTACGCAGGAGAAGAGAAAGGACGCGGCGACCCGCGCTATCGAACGCACGTGCGACTCTGCGAGCCGACCCTCAGTCGGTCAAGGACGCGGCGAGGCGACGGAACTCTCGGTGCGCAGGGTGACGTCGGCGACGCCCGCCGCGAGGTCCGGTACGAACAGCGCGCCGCTCGGCAGCGTTCTTCGACGCAACACGCGGCCGTCGTCGAGGCGGACATCGACGCCGACGCCATCGCTGCGTGCGCCGCCGGAGAGCACCAAGCGGACGTAGAGCACCTCGGTGCCGCGCGTGTCGAGCGGATACGCGCGTCCGGCTTCCGCGGCGGCGACGGCGTCGAGGAGCGCTGAGCGCACGCGCGGATCGGCTGCGGCGCGCGACTCCGCCGCGAGCGCGCCGACGAGCACGGCAGGCGCCGGTAGCGCGGCGAGCGCGCGCGCGGCGGCGACGGCGAAAGACGGCGCTGCTGCGGTGCCGCCTCTCGCCGTCGAGGCGCTGCGGACGGCGGCGAGGAGCGCGCGTGCGGCGCGTCGATCGCCTGCGAGCGCGAGCGCGCGCGGCGCGGCGCTGCGAAGGCGTTCGTCGGGCGAGCGCAGGCTCGCGCGGGCGGCGACGGCGAACGCGCGGCGCTCCTCCGCGGACGCGCGTGAGAGGGACGTCGCGGCGAGCAGAAGCGCCTCGGGCGCCGTCTCGGGATCGTGCAGACGCGCCAGCAGCGGAGCGATGCTCGCGGCCGCGTGGAGGCTCCGGGCTGCGTCCGCAAGTCTGCGAAACGCCTCCGGATCTTGCTCATGCAAGAGCGCCTCGATGACGGCCGGCGCGAGCTCCTCGGCGCCGAGCGCTGCAGCGGCGAGCGCCGCTGCGGCGCGCTCCGGCGCAGTGGGAACGGTGAGCGCGGCGCGCAACGCCGGAACGATGCGCGCATCACGTGCGAGCGCGCGCAGCACGAGCGCTTCGCTCGGCGGCAACGTCGCGCACGCCGCGGCGAGCACGTCGTGCGCGTCGGCGAGCGCGCCCGCGGAGAGCTCAGCGCGCCACGAGCGCAGCGCGACCGCGAGCGCGCCGACCACGGCTGCGCGCAGCGGCGCGGGCGCGGTCGACGCGACGCGCACGAGCGGCGCGATCCCGGCGCCGCCATCGAGCGCCGCGAGCGCGCCAGCGAGCACATCCGGCTGGGCGTCGCGGGGGAGCCGCTGCGCGAGCAACGTCGCGAGCGCCGGCTCGCGCGCGTCGACGAGGACCGCGCGCGCCGAGCCGAGCAGCTCCGGCGCGACGCCCGCGAAGATGGCCGCGAGCGCCGCAGCACCCGCCGGCGGATCCGCGGCGACCAGCGCACTCAGCGCGGCGCTGCGCTGCTCGACGCTGCCGGTCTGCGTCCGCACGAGCAGCGCTGCGCCATGCGATGCGTCGCCGAGTCGCTCGAGCGCGTGCAGCGCCGCCAGCACCACGCGCGGCGCTGCGTCGTCGAGCCGCGCGGCAACTGCATCGGCGGCGCGGGCGTCGCCGAGCGCGCTGAGCGCCTCGAGCGCGGCCACGCGATCGACCTCGCGCTCCGAGCGCAGCAGCGCGACGAGCGGCGCGGTCGCGCGCGCATCACCGAGCGCGCCGAGCGCAGCGGCCGCAGCGCCGGACGTCGGCGGCTCACGCAGCGCGCGCAGCACCGCGGGCACCACGCGCGCTCCGCTGCGCACCAGCGCCGGCACCGCCTCCTCCATGCTGTCAGGCGCCGCGAGGTGCAGCACCAGCTCGCGCATCGCGACGTCGCCGTCGATCCCCGCGAGCGCGCGCAGCGCGAGGCCGCGCTCGAACGGATCGCCGCGGCGATGCACGGCGACCAGCGCCGACACCGACTCCGGCCGGCCGCGGCGCCCGAGCGCTACCAGCAGCGCCTCACGCACGCGTGGCGCTTGCTCGCGCTCGAGCGCCGCGAGCAGCGTCGCCTCCGGTACCGTGCCTGTGGTGACGTCGCCGAGCAGCTCCGCCGCCGCGATGCGCTCCGCCTCGTCGCTGCCGCGCTGACCGAGCAACGCCGTGCGGGCGCGCGCCGTGCCGAGAATCGCCGACCAAGCGCGCCGCGGCGGCTCGTCGGTGAGCGTCGCCGACCAGACGCCGCGCGGCGGATCATCGGCCGCGGCAGGCGGCGCGAGCAGCAGCGGAAGGAGCAGAAGCGCAGCGAGCAGAAGCCCGACGCTCGACGCGCGGAGCGCACCCGACGAGACGCGCTCGCGCATGCGCTGACGCGCCGGCGATTTCACGCGAGCAGACCGATGGCCGCGATGAGCAAGCTGACGCCCATCATCAAGCCGCCCATGCCGCGCAAGAGGCCCACCGTCTCGTCGCCCGCGGAGATCATCGACGCATCCGTGCGATACGAGATCTGCGGCGGGCACTGCGGATCGTTCACCGCCTCCCACACCAGCGCGCGTCCGCGATACGGCCCATCGTCGCCTGGGATGGCGCGCTCGCGTGGCTCGAAGCACGCGACCAGCTCGATCTCTTCGCCGACGCGCAAGCGGCGCTCTGCGGTGAGGCCCTCATCGGCGTCGATGGTGACCGCATCGATGGAGGCAAAGCTCGGGTCGACGAGCAAGCGCCCGGAGCCGTCGTCGAGCCAGAACGGATGCGCGCGCGTGCGATGCTCGACCTCACGCAGCAGCGGGACCATCCGCGAGCCGACGATGCGGTACTCGGCCCGCTCGAGATAAACACACGGCGCGCCGTCGACGCCGCTGCGGCTGACCTCGATCGGTACGACGCGCCCGGTCACGCGAAAACGTCCGCGCTCGAGATCTGCGATCGCGCTGCGCTGCGCTGCGTCTGTCGGACGCACGATCTCGATCCGACGCCGACGCGCCAGAAAGAGGAGCGTGAGCCCCGAGACCGCTGACCCGATCACCCAGACCCAGACCACTCTTCGCCTCCGGATCGGCAGCGCTCTGCCAGGGGGCAGCGTGACACGCGGCGCGCGGCGCGGCGACAGCCGGCTGATGCGCGAGAGCCCTTCACCTGCGCTCCGTTTGACCCAGAACGGGTCCGCACGCATCATCGCGCGCGCCATGGGTGAAGCACGCCACACGGTCGCGGCGCGATCGTGCGTCGTACCGGGCAACCACGACGGTGTGCACCGCGGTCATCGCGCGCTCATCGACGCCGCGATCGAGTACGCGCGGCCGCATGGGCTGCGCGTCGTCGCGCTGACGTTCGACCCACATCCGATGTACGTGCTCGCGCCAGAGCGCGCGCCTGCCCGCCTGACGAGCATCGCGCGTCGCGTCGAGCTGCTGCGCGGCGCGGGCTGCGACGAGGTGCACGTCGCGACGTTCGACGCGGCGTTCGCCGCGCAGAGCCCGGAGGTGTTTGCGGACGCCGTGCTGGTCGACGCACTGCACGCGCGCGCGATCGTGCTGGGGCCGGACTTTCGCTTCGGCGCCAAGCGCGCCGGCGACCTCGCGCTGCTCGAGGAGCTCGGCCAGGCGCGCGACTTCGAAGTGGTCCCGCTCGCGCCGCTCTGCGCCGAGGGCGCGCCGATCTCGTCGTCGCGGATCCGCGCGGCGCTCGGCGATGGCGACGTGCAGGCGGCGGCGGCGCTGCTCGGACGCGTGCACGACGTCGACGGCGAAGTGGTGCTCGGGCATCAGCGCGGACGTACGCTGGGCTTTCCCACGGCGAACCTCGGCCCGAGCGAGGTGCTGCTGCCGGCCGATGGCGTCTATGCTGTCGTCGCGCGTGTCCTCAGTGACGTCGCGGCCGGCGCCCCCGCGCGCGTGCTCGGCGGCGTCGCGAATCTCGGCGTGCGGCCGACGGTCGGCGCGGGTCGCTCGGTCGAGGTGCATCTGCTCGACTTCGACGGCGATCTCTACGGCGCGCAGCTGCGCGTCGGCTTCGTCGCGCGGCTGCGCGAAGAGCGTCGGTTCAACGGTCTCGCGGCGCTCACCGCGCAGATCGCGCAAGATGCCGCGGACGCGCGGGTGAAGCTCGCGTCGCGCGAACAGGAGCTCGATCGATGGCTGTGAAAAAGATCGAAGCCGCGGCACGCCGCCTGGTGAAGAAGATTGCCGCGCTCGCGCTCGGCGAGACAGACGCACACGCAGCAGCAGCAGAGTCCACCGAGCCGGCGCGCGCGCAGGCAGCCACCCACGAGGTCGATGCCGTGTCCGAAGACGAAGTGAAGCTCGAGACTGCGAGCGATCGCTCGGCCGCAGCGAAGAGCGGCAGCAGGACGGACGCGTCGCCGATCCGTACCCGCACGCTGGCGCGGCTGCTCGCCGAGCAAGGTCACGGAGCGCGCGCGCTGGCGATCTACGAAGAGCTGATCGCCGCGAGTCCCGGCGACCTCACGCTGGTGCGCGAGGCGCACGCGATCGGCGCCGAGCCGAGCGATCGCGATGCGGGTCCGACGATCGAGGCCGTGCGCGGCCCGGCGGCGCTCTACGGCAGCGATCAGATCACCGCCGCCATCGTCGACGCCAACACGCTGTTCGTGCACTGGGAAGTCACCGAGGCCGGCACCGCACGCGCGCGCTCCGTCGCCGAAAGCGCCGGCCGCAGCGCTGGCGAGCCCGCGACGCCGGACGCGCCAGCGCTCACGCTGCGCATCGTCGTGCTGCGCGCCGATAGCGACGGCGTCGTCCGCAGCGAGGCCATCGAGCGCACCGCACCGCCAGCCGGCGGCGAGACGTTCGTCACCGGCCTGCCCGCCGATGCGACGCTGTTCGCGGCCGTGGGCGTGCGCCGCGGAGAGCGCTTCGTCGCGATCACGCACGCGGCCGCGGCGTACACACCGCCCGCTGCGCCAGCCGAACTCCCCGCGCTCGCGTTTGCGCCGGCGCCGCCTGCGCCGGGCTCGCCGCTCGACGACTCGCCACCCGTTCCGCCGACCGCCACGCTCATCAGCGCGCCCGCGGCCGTCGCGGTGCTGCTGCAGGCCGAGGCGCTGCGCCAGCCGACGCCGTGGCCGCACTCGTCGGACCTCGATTACTGAGCGCTGCGCGGCTTGCTCTGCGCGCGGCTGAACTGCGCTGCGCGGCTTGCGCTGCGCGCGGCTGGATTGCGCTGCGCGGCTTGCGCTGCGCGCGGCTGGATTGCGCTGCGCGCGGCTTTGCGCTGCGCGCGGCTTGTTCTCCGGTTTGCGGCTGGGTCGCGTGACTGCACTCGCCGGGCGGCGGTGTGAGGCACCCCCAACCCCCTTGGAAAGGGGGCTTTCGGAACGGCGATGCGCGTGGCGGGATGGGGCTGCGCGGGGAGGAACGGAAGGGCAAACAAAAAACAAAAGGGCGGGCGGAGGGCGGCGCTGCGCGGGCTTGCGCTGCGCGAGTTGAGGCGGTCTCGATGTATTCGTGAGGGCAGCGAGACCTTGGGTCGCCGGAGGGTTCGCAACTGCCTGCAGGGTGGTTCGATGACGGCCCCGCGATGACACCCACCGCGACGTTGCGCGACCCGCAGAACTCGTTGCCGCGCTCGCCCGGCGGCGGCGCGAAGCGTGTCGCTGCTTTCTTCTGCGTCATGTGGAGCGCGGCTCTCGGAGCCTGTGCGATGAGCCACGGGTGGATGCCCGCCGTCGTGCTCGGCGCGTCCGTCTCGCGCGCGCAGACGGGCATGGCGAGCGGCTCGAGCGGCGGGTGGAACGTGCGCGGCGATGTCGCCGTCGCGTGGCTGCCGACGCCGCCCGAATCGCACGCGTTGATGCGAAGACGGCCCGCGTCTGCGCCCATGCGCGGAGCGCCGTGCGCGTCTCCGACGCTCTGTCTCTGGGAGCGCGATGCGCGCGCCCGGGTGCTGAAACAGCTCGTTGCCGAGGAGACCGCCCCATGAACACCGTTGCCCGTTCCATTCCATCGTCCGTCGTCGTCGTCGCCTGCATCGCCGTGCTCGCGGGCGCCCTCGCCGCGCCTGCGCGCGCCCAAGAGCCGCCACCGCCGCCGCAGCCTCGCGCGGTGCGCCCGCCAAGCCGCGCGGAGATCGCCGCAGCGCTCGCGCACTATCGCCACGAGCCGAGCGTCGATCGCGTCGTCGCCGCTGCGCTGCGCGTCGCCGACGTCCTACCGGAGCGCGCCCGTGACGCAGCCCATCGCGCGCGACTCTCCGGCTGGCTGCCGACGGCGCGCGTCGGCGTTCGTCGCGGGACCGGGCGCGATCTGGCGCTGCAGAGCACCGACTTGCTCGACCGCACCAACGTCTCCACCGGTGACACGCTGGCCGTCGACGGCGCGCTCGTCTTCCGCTTCGATCGGCTGGTGTTCGCCCGCGAAGAGGTCGCCCTGCTGCGCGAAGAGCGCGCGCTCGCCGAGGAGCGCGACTCGCTGATGCGTGACGTCGTCCACCTCTACTTCGAGCGCCGTCGACTGCAGCTCGAGCGTGATCTGCTCGGCCAAGCCGACACCGAACACGCGGTGCGCATCGCCGAGGCGACGGCGCTGCTCGACGCCTTCACGCGCGGCACCTTCTCCCGCGCGATCGGTGCGCGCCGCGAGCGCGCCTACACCGAATGAGCCGCGCGTGAAGAGCGCGGAGATCGACGTGCGCGGGCGCGGGCGGTCAGCCGAGCTCGACCACGCGCAGCGGTGCGGACGCCGGCCGCCGCCACAGCGCGATACCCGCGACGAACAGTGCGCCAAACACCAGCGCCACCGAGGCGCGCGACGCCATCGTCTCGATTGCAGTGGAAGGCGGCGCAAGCACCAGTGCGAGCGCCGCGAGCGCGACAGCGGCGCCGACGGTCGCGACGCCCGGTAGCGAGACTGGACCAAGCGCGCGTAGCCGCGACGTCGCGAGCGACAAGAGCAGCGCGCACGCTGCGACGATCGCCGCACCGAGCGCGTGAGCGGCGCCCGCAGGCGTACTCGACGCGCCACCGAACGCGACCAATGCGACGAGCGCGATCGCCAGCGCGCGACGCACCAGCTCGGCGTCGATCGAAGCGCGCACTTCTGTCACCGCGCTCGCCACGCGGGCGTCCGCGACACCGTTCGCTGCACGCGCGTCGCTGAAGCAGGCGACGCGCAGCCAGAGGAGCGCGGCGGCGAGCGGCACCGGACCGGCGAGCGCGCCGAGCGTCAGCGGCGCGAGCGACTGCGCTGCTGCGAGCTGCGCGAAGCGCGTCGTGCCCGCGTCGACGAGGATCGCCGCGAGCGCGCTGCCCGCGGTGAGCTCGAGCGCCAGCGCGCGACCGATCCGCGCTCCGCGATCGAGCCGAGCACCGCGCGCCGCTGCGACAATTCGCAGCGCGAATAGCGCGCCGAAAATGGAAACGGCGTCGATCGCGCTCGGCGGGTGCGGCACGGCCGCGAGCGCCCCGGCGAGCAGCGCCGCGAGCAGCGCGCCGACGAGGTCACGCCGTGTCGTGCCGTTCCGCGCCGCCGCAGCGAGCTGCCGCTGTGCCGCGCCGACGAGCCGCGCAGTCGGTGCGACGCGCTGCAGCGCGAAGAGCCAAAACAGCGCGATCAGCGCCGCGGCCCACGACCACTCCGGATCGGGCGCACCGCCGAGCCCGCGCAGCGTGAGCGTCAGCGCGAGCGGCGCCGACTCCCCTGCGCGCCGCACGCGGACGCTCAGCAAACGCGCAGCGCGCGGCGGCGCGAGATCGCCGAGCGAGCCGACAATCACCCCTTCGCTCTCGACGATCACGTCGCCGGCGCGGAGACCCGCCGCAGCGCCGCGCCCGCTCGCGTCGATACGCTCGAGTCGTACTCCGTCGGTGTCCGCTTCGTACGCGGGGCGTGCGCCGAGAAACGCGAGCAGCCTGTGGGCGTCACGCGTGTGCACCAGCTCCGTCGACAGCCGCGCGGCCGTCGGCGCGACGAACAGCACGACGACCTCATCGCTCGCGCCCGAGACCGGCTCCGCGCCTGGCATCGCTGCTGCGAACGCGATCTCGACGCGCCCGCGAAACGTGCCGCCACCACCGAGCTGCGCGAAGAGCGCGTCACCCGCCCGCGCCTCGATGCGCTCCGGCGATACGGCACGCGCGTCGAGCACGAGCGCGACGGGACGCGGACTCTCTGCCGCCCGCCTCACCACACCGTCGAGCCGCACGCGCGCGCTGCGCCCCGAAGGAAAGCCCGAGCCCGAGACGCGCAGCAGCTCGCCACACTCGATCCGCGCGGGCCCCACGCCGCTCACCTCGAGCAGCCGCACCGATGGCGTACGCGCGCAGCCCGTCGCGATCAGCAACATCGCGAGCCCCACGGTCGAGAGCCCGTCCCTACGCCACGAAGAGCGCCGACGTGAGCGATGGGAGCCGCCGACGGCAGCGGAACGAAGGGGCGGAGACACGATTGCATGCCGACCTTCACCGTCAGCGTCGCGCGGGTCAATTTTCACGCCATCGCCATCGCCATCGCCATCGCCACCGCCGGCGCTGCGCGACCCGACTCGAGACTCCGAGCGTTGACAGCCCCGCCCTGCAGTGCTAACCCGCCGCTCTTCGTTTGGGGTCCTAGCTCAGTTGGGAGAGCGTCTCGATGGCATCGAGAAGGTCAGGGGTTCGATTCCCCTGGACTCCACTAAAAACCGTAGTGATAACGAGTGGTTGAACCCTCTCACATCGCCTGCGTGCTTCGCTGCGTGCTCGAAGATAGTGGGTGGCGTCTCAGGACGCACGGTCGCTGCGAGGTCCAGGCGCAGCAGCTTTCCCTCTCGGCGGCCGAGCCGGAGCGCGCTCACTGCAGAGCACAAGGCCTCCCAGCCGAAGTACGTGTAGCCGTCGATCTGCGTGCCCTTCGCGTTGTGTGTCACGCGCTCGACGAGGTCCACAGGCGCTCCGTCAGTGCGAGCGAGCGTGATGAACGCGCGGCGAAGGCTGTGCGCGTCGCGTACCCCGGCACCAGCACGCGTCTCGATGCCGATCAACGTTGCGTGCCGATGCACGGCCTTTGCGCCTGCCGCCGTGCTGAGCATCGTCGCGTCCGCGCGCGGCACCACAAAATCCTCCGACCGCGGCGAGCGGCAGACAAGCTGCTCCCATCCGTCGCGACGCCAGTCTGACAGAATCCGCCACAGCTCCGGGTGAATCGGCACGTCCCGCGGCGAGCCGGTCTTGAGGGGCTTGCGATCCCATTGCGTACGCAATACCCACCGGCGCAGAGGACGAGCGGCCTCATCCAGGTCGGCCCATCGCATGCCGCAAATCTCCCCGAGACGCGCGCCGGTGAACGCGCCGATCGCGTAGAGCACCCGACGGTCGAGCGGGACCCGCTCATCGGAGATAAGTCGCTCGCACTCATCGCGCGAGAAAGCCGCCACGTGACGAACGCGCACGTTGTCGGGCAGCACGCCACGCGGCAGCGCCTTGGCGGGGTTGTCGGCGATGATCTCGTCGAAGCGCGCTCGCTCGAGCATCGCCGACAACACGCCATGCGTGTTTCGCACGCTCTTGGGTGACAAGGTCTTCGCCGCACGCATTGTACGAACCCACGCCGCTACGTCGCGCGGCCGAAGGGCAGCGAGTTGCATCGCGCCGAGGTACGGAACCACGTGGTCAGCCAAGATCCGCCCCTCGCGCACGGCTGTCCGCACGCCCTCCGCGGCGCGACGCTCAGCCCAGTTCGCTGCGTACTCGGCGACTGTGCGAGCCGCGCCGACCGCGTAGACCCCATCACCGACCGCGCGCATCCGCCGGCGCCGCAACGCGACCGCGTCTGCGATCGACGTTCCGGCGGCCTCGCGCACCGTGCGCCCGCTCGCGTCGCGAAAGCGGATCGCGTAAGTCGAGTGGCCTGACGCGTGACGCCTCTCGTAGACGCCCTCCGGGAGCGAACTCGTCCGGGGGCGAGGCATCAGCGCCGTCCTTTCTTCGGGAGCTGCAGCGCGAGATGCGCCTCGAGATCGCGCAGCCGATAGCGCGCTTGCCGCCCAACTTTCGCGGCTGGGAGCTCGCCGCGAGCGGCCATGCGCGCGAGCGTCCTCGGGTGCAGTCCCAGCCACGCAGCGGCAGCGTCCGCGTCTAGCCATTCCGGCGCGGCGGTCGGTGCGTCGGGTTGTCGACGGGCGAGCTCATCGGCGACGATCGCGCGGATATCGGCGAGCGTCGCGTCGCTGAGCTGCGTGCGTGACTCCGCCGCGATTGAGCGCGGCGAGCGAGTCCGCTCCGGACTACTTCGGCGCGGGGAAGAACGCCTCCGGCGAGTAGCATTGGTGGTGGCGAAGGTCGTGCTGGGCAGCATGAAGACCGTCCAGGACACCGAGGGGCTCGTGTATCAGATCTTCATGCAGGTGACGGCGTGACGGAGATGCTCATCTTCTGGGCGCAAGCGCTCGACAACGCCTCGCCGGATCACATCGACATGAGGGGCGAGGAGTTGTCGCCGGACGACACGCTTCGCAGGCAGGAGGCCGTTTCGCTCGTCTCCGGCGTGGTCAAGGCCGGCTCCCGAATCTTCGACCAGCGAGGCGTTCAGCTCACCGAGGACGGGCGGCACTTCGTTGTCGAGGTTCCATCGGCGGAACGCGATCGGGCTGGTCGCACTGCGCCGGTCGTCTGCTACGGGGAGTACGACTCGACCGTCGGCGATGCCCTCGGTGCGTCGGTCGCCGTTGGGCTTGATGACTTCGCGAAGCGTATCGGACGGAACATTCTCCCCGAGCACTTCGAACTCGCCCGCGAATCGTTCGCGGAATTAAAAAAAGTCCTCGACGAGGAAGCTCGAGCGCGTGGTCGCGATCGGAGCGGCAGCGCTCGTCCTGCTGGCACTGGTGTACTGGCTGGTCTCAAGGGTTTGGTAGCGAAGGTGAAGGGCGCGGTTCAGTCGCCGCCCGTCGCAGCGGTCTCCACGGCTGCACGACCGTCGGCTCGCGAAGGCAGCGCGGAGGAGTTCAAGTCGATGGCAACAGGTTCATTCCCGTCTGATCCGAGCAGTCGCAAATGCCATCGCGACGACGACTGCGACGACGACTACGGCCGCCGCTCGCTGCACGCCATCGTCCTTGATCAGGCCGCCGAAGAATCCGTTCTTGTCGTCGTCGCTCTCGTTCGTGTTCATCACAATGTTTTTTCGCCATCACGAAGACGCGGCCAGCGCCCGCTTCCTCGACCTCATGCGGGCACCCCTGCTTCTTGCCGGCGGAAGCGACTATGGAGTCTCGAAGCTCGGCGGCCCGTGGCTCCTAAACACGACGATCGGCCGCGGTGGTCATCGAAGCGCGCCGCCTTGCGTTCGGGCGCCGCTCACGAGGGATCGTGCTCGAGCAGATGGATGAGCGTCGCGACGGTCTCGTCGATCGAAGCGCCCGTGCCCTCGAGCTGGTGGACCACGCGGCCGTCGGGGCCGAGCACGGTGTAGAGAGCAGCATGCGCGAAGTCGCCGCTGGGTAGCGCGCGGTAGGTCATGCCGATCGTGGACGCGACAGTGCGAATCGACGACGCGTCTCCGGTCACGAGGCGCCACCGCGCCGGCATCGAGCGCTCGGCCGCGACCGCGAGCAACCGCGGGGCGGTGTCGTGCTCGGGGTCGATGGTGATCAACACGACGTTGATGCCCTCGCGCAGCGCGGGAGGCACGGCCGCCTCGATGCGTTTCACATCGGTCACGATGAGCGGGCACATGGTGGTGCAGCCGCTGTAGAAGAAGGTCAGCAGCGTGGGCTTGCCCGCGAGCGAGGCGAGCGCGAACGGCGCGCCCGTCTGATCGACGAGGGTGAGGTCTGCGTCGAGGTTCCAGAGCGAACGGCCATCGGGTGACGCCGGCGCAGCGGCCGGGTGCGCATGCTCGGCGTGCTCGGCGTGGGCAGCGTGCTCGGCGTGGGCAGCGTGCTCGGCGTGGGCAGCGTGCTCGGCGGGGTTTGCCGGCGCCGCTGGAGTAGCGGGCATCTCATGCGGAGCGTGCGGCGCGTCGTCGTGTGTAGTGCCGCATGCCGCGAGCGACAGGAGGAGGAGAATAGAGAAGCGGGTCATCATCGTCGTCCCTTCGGGATATCGGACGCGCAGCGGAAGCCGAGCGTCGGCAAAGTGAAAGCGGCGCGAAGGCTCGAGCGAAAGGCGTAGCGCATGAAGATCGCATAGGCGGTCGAGTCGCCGCCCGAGAGCGCACCCGCGCCGCAGACCAGCTGCGCATTGCGCCCGCCGCGCTCGCGATCGTCGGAGGCCACCATCGAAGCGCCGAAATCTTCGACCCACTCCCAGATGAGCCCGTGAAGATCGCGCACTCCCCAGACGTTCGGCTGGCCACTGCCGGATGCGCGCGCTGGACCGCCGTGAGGACGTGCGTACCAGTTGAGGAGCTGCCGCGCGTACGCAGGATCGCGCGCGGCGTCGGCACGTCGTGCATCGGCGCGTGCGGCCCACTCCCACTCGGCCTCGGTTGGAAGCCTGCGGCCACGCGACCGGCAATACGCGCGCGCGGCGTGCCAGGACACCTCGGTCACCGGCAGGGACGACGCCTCGGCGCCAGGGTCGAGCGGCCCGGCCCAGCTCGCGAGGTAGTGAGTCTCCGCCAACACTTCAGGCACGTTGCCGCGCTGCCAGCGAGGCGTCGCGGTCACGAACGCGAGAAACTGTGCGCGCGTGACCGGCCGGTCTTCGAGATGGAACGCGGCGACGCGGACACGCGGCTCGCCCTCGCTTGGCCGCGCTCGTGCGAGGAAGTCGGCGTAGACGCCGCGACCCACCCGACGCAGCGGCGAAAGCCGCGAAGCGTCGTCGGCGTGCGCCGTCGTCATCGCAAAGGCGACAACCCCCGCGAAAAAAAGCGCCCCGACGATCGACTTACGCATGTTTTTTACTTACGCATGCTCAGGGATGAGCGCCAGGAGTGGGGGTACGCTGCAGCGACACGCGCACGGCGGCGACCTCCTCGTCGCGGATGGCGTCTCCGTTGTTGCCGAAGTGCGAGCGCACGTAGGTGAGCACGTCCGCGACCTCGTGGTCGGTGAGGTTCGCGAGCGGCGGCATGGCCCCGTTGAAGCGGCGGCCATTGACGTCGATCGGTCCGGCGACGCCGGCGAGGATGATGTGGATGGAGCGCGTGCGGTCGGCCATCAGGTAGTCCGAGCTAGCGAGCGGCGGGAACAGGTCGGCGAGGCCGGCGGCATTGCGCTGGTGGCAAGTCGCGCAGGTGCCGATGAACGTCGATTCGCCGGCCGCGGACCGTCCGCCGTCGCCCGCGCCGCGCGCGGCGAGCGCCGCGGGGCCTTGCCCACCGAGATAGACCTCGTCGACCTCGCGCCCAGTGTAGATGCCCGGCGCCGGATCGCCATCGACGCGCAGCATGCCGACTGCGCCCTTGTTGAACGCGCGGAGCAGCGCGTGATCGACGATGATGTACGTGCCGGGGACTTCGACAGCGAAGTCGACGATCGCCGCGCCGCCTGGCGGCACGGAAGTCGTTTGCACATCGTGCGAGACGACACTGCCTCCCTCCGCCCAGACGCTGTCGAAGATCTCGCCGATGACGTGAAGCGAGCTGGTGAGGTTCGGGCCGCCGTTGCCGGCGAAAAGGCGCACCTTATCGCCGACATTGGCCGTGAGCGCATGCTCGCCGACGAGCGCGCCATCACGCCCGTTGAAGAGAACGTACGAGGGATTCTCGTCGATCGCGCGCCGCAGGTCGAAAGGCTGCAGGCCCGGCTCGCGGTAGTTGCCAGTCGTGTAGAAGTCGCCCTGTACGACGTAGTACTCCTTGTCGACGGGTGGATATCCCTCGTCCGGCTCGACGACGATCAATCCGTACATGCCATTGGCGACATGCATGCCGACCGGCGCTGTCGCGCAGTGATAGATGAAGACACCTGCGTTGAGGGCCTGGAACGAGAACTGCGTCTGGTGGCCCGGCGCGGTGAAGGTGCTGGTTGCGCCTCCGCCCGGCCCAGTCACCGCGTGCAGATCGATGTTGTGAGGCATCGTGTTCTCGGGGTGATTCATCAGGTGCAGCTCGACCCAGTCACCACGCCGCACCCGCACCATCGGTCCAGGCACGGTGCCGCCGAAGGTCCAGAACATGTAGCGCGAGCCATCGGCGATCTCGCGCTCGACCTCACGCACTTCGAGGTGAACGACCACCTTCGCGGGCGCCGAGCGGCCAGTCGCCGGTGCGGCGGCGGGCGGCACACCGAGCTGCGCCTCGATCACCGGGAGCGTCGCTTGATCGACCCGCGCAACGGGCGCTGGTCGGGTGGGGACGGTCGGGGCAGTGGGAGCGTCTCGGGGAGCCCCCGGCGCGGGCTGGCCACACGCGCCTAGGAAACACAGCGTCGCGGCCGCTGCGAGAGCGGCCGCCTTCTTGGGGAACGAGTCATGGTTCATGGACACCTCCGCTGCGGCGCACGTACTCGCCCTCGCGAAGATGGCGATGATCCTCGTCATGCGCTGCGTCAGAAGGCCGCGGACGGCTGCGTCCCGCCCGAGAGGCGCCGCGACGCATTTCCGAGCGCACTCCTAGTCGGCGATTCGGCGCGCGATGCGCGCGTAGATCAAGGCGGCCGCGAAGAGTGCGAGGGCGACTGCGCTCGCGATCCCGCCGACACGACGGAGGAGCGCCTCCGCGAACAGGTCGCCAGCGACGCGCGCGGCGAGGCTGAGGTGGAGCACCGCGAGTGGCACGTAGAGCACGCGGCTGAAGGGGACGTCGATGCGGGCGACCGCCGGCAAGATGATCGGCGCGTGGGCGAAGACCATCGAGAGCACGTAGCCGACGAACACGCAGTGCAGCGCTGCGTCGTAGAGCGGACCAGCGGGTGGTAGCCCGTTCAACACGAGGAGCACGCCAGCCACGAGGAGCCATGCGGCGCCGAGCAGCACGCCGATGGCAGCGAAGCGCGGCAGGCCATGGCGGCGCAGCATGCGTCGCGCGAGATCGAAGCGCAGCTGCCACGCGGCGACGAGCGCCATCGCGACGCCGAGCGCGCGCGGCGCAGGCGCGAAACCGAGCGCGCATGCGAGTAGCGCGAGGAGCGACGCGAGCACCACGAGCGCGACGCGCGCCCAGCGCGGCGTCGGCGCGAGGCGCGACAGCTCGAGCCGCTCCGCGACGATGGTGAGCACGAAGAAGGCGAGCCACGCCGTTACCACCTGGAACAACGGGCGGCCGAGCGCCCACGCGACGTCGCCGAGGAAGAGGGCCGCGGAGCCGAGGAGCATCAGCCAGGTGAACGCGGCCGCCTGTCTCCTCACGATCGCGGCGTTGAGGCCCGCGAGCGCGAGCGCGGAGGCCGTCGCGGCCCACGGCGCCCATGGAGCGCCCGCGAGCATCGCGACCGCGGCGGCTGCGCCGATGCCTGGAGCGACGAGCGCCCAGCCGCGACCGAGGGCCACCGCGCGCTCGAGCGCGATGACCGTGCCGAACGCGCCGAGCACGAGCAGCGGGCCGTGATCGAGCGCGTACGCCGGTCCCCACGCGAAGACGACGCCGAGACGCGCGAGACCGGCGAAGACGCCGGTGAGCAGCGTCGTCGCGACGACGAGGAGCAGCCCGCGGCGCAGGACGAGCTCGCGACGGGTGCGCGCCGCGCTCGCGTCCCGCGCGGCCGCAGCGTCGATCACAGACTCCATCCGAGGGCTTCCCTCGCGGAGGGCGACATCCGCGAGGGGGTCCACGGTGGCTCCCACACGAGCTCGACGTCCACGTCCTCGACGCCCGCGACGGCGCGGACTCTCTCTTCCGCGTCGCGCATGATCTGCTCGCCGAGCGGGCATGCGGGCGTCGTCATCGTGAGCCGCACGTGCACGCGGCCAGCCTCGACGTCGACGCCGTACACGAGCCCGAGCTCCACCACGTTCATGCCGAGCTCGGGGTCGATCACCTCCGCCAGCGTCTCGAGGACGCGCGCGTGAAGCGCCTTCGATCCCGAGCCCGCGTCGCTCACGGGCGGAACTCGCGGTGGCGCTCCGTCGGTCATCTACGACTCACGCGACTGCGAAGCGCGGCTTGAGAACGTGGTTCTCGAGGTGCACGTGCGTGAATACATCGCCCTCGACCTGCTCGAGTTCCGCGAAGAGAGTGCGGTAGCTGTTGCATGCCCAGCTGGGCAGCGCGAACTCGTCGCTCGCCGCGCGAACGCGCTCGAGGAGCGTCGCGACGGCGAGGTGCTCGTCCACCATCGACCTGAAGTGTACGGCGGCCGCCGCGAGATCCGGCTCCTTCGCAGTGAGCGCCGGAAACACC
>Ga0209181_10005995_pt1 | contig 17285 bp, 8 predicted proteins | sample MAT05_FD_187208 | JGI IMG/M metagenome (GOLD analysis project Ga0209181, IMG submission 187208) | Freshwater microbial communities from Lake Fryxell liftoff mats and glacier meltwater in Antarctica - MAT-05 (SPAdes) (version 2) | ecosystem: Environmental > Aquatic > Freshwater > Ice > Liftoff...
TTCCAGAGCACTTGTGTCACCGGGAACTGGCCGATATAAAAGGGGGAAACCGTGACTGGATGTACAGGTCGGCAGTAGGCGTGCAGGTCGCCGATCTCGTCTCCCATGAGGAAAGTGTTGCCTTCCAGATGGATCATGTGGAAAGGAGAAGGAAGGTTGGGAATGGATTGAGGGTGCGTCCTTGACATGGCGGGGCGGGGTTATTTGGTGAAAGCCTCGATGTTTTTTTCAATGCCCTTCACGACTTCCAACCATGCAGAATCTTTGTCTTCCCAAGTTGTGACAGGCTTTCCCTTCACCGGGAGGGCAATTATTTCTCCAAACATGGTTTCCCAGCGGCACGCACGGAGGATCACAGGGATTACGATGGCTTCGCCTTCTTTGTGCCGCTCCATAGCGGATTTGATTTCAACGCTTTGGATGTAGGGTGTAGCCAAGAAGTCCGCGCTGACCAACAGGATGATAATGTCAGCTTCGCGGAGCTCCTGGCGTATTTGGGTATCCCACTCCTGTCCGGCGAGAATGTCCGCATCATCCCACGTCTCGATTTTATCGTTCAGTTTGAGGGGCGCGAGTTGTTTGAGCAGTTGCTCCAAATGGGTCCGGTCGCTTTTGGAGTAGGAGAAAAAGATTTTTTTGGGACGATTGGCAGCGCGTTTGTCTTCATGGAGTAAGGTATGGTCCTCCGGGAAAACACTTTTAAGCAGTTGTTGTACAGAAACATCCGCCAGGCTGATGCTGCAACGCTCCGTAGATTTTCGGTTGGCTTCTAATCGGCGCAGCAAGATTAGGTCATGTTCGTGCGGTGCCTCGGATTCGGCGCAAGTGAGGCAAATGCAAGGAATTTTTTCAGCAAATTTGAGCGTAGGGTACCGCTCATCGTGGATTCTTTTGAGGGCTGAGTTGATGTGCTGCAAAACGTGGCGGCACCTTTCCGTGTCTTTGCCTTGCACCTGGATGCTGATGGTTTTTCGCCCGTCGGCGCCATCGTTGCGCTCTAGGATCAGGGCGCGGCAGCCGTCTTTGTTCAAGACGGCGCCTTGTTTCCAGACAACTTTCTCACCATGCCGGGTCTCAATTTCTTCATTGAGTTGCACAAAAAGGTGGCCAATAATGCCCTTGGGCATGAAGGGATAGACATAGATGTAACCCAGTTGGCCTTTGGCCGATTTCCACTCGAACACGGCGGGCTGTTGGGCAGGCAGTAGTTGCGGCGCGATGAAGATGGTGCGCCCTTGCTCCTTTGCGCTGAAGCAAACCTCGAACAAATCTTTGGTCATCAGTCTTTCCAGTTTCATCTGTTCTTCAGGAGAAAACTTGGCTTCATCCCAGATTTTTTTCAAAAACGGCTCGTCAAAACGCCCTCTGTGCTGCTCCCGGATTTCGGCGTGTTCCATGATTTTGTAGACCGCTTTGGCAGCCCATTTGGGATTGATGATGATAAAATCTTCGAGTGCAGCATTTTCGTGGAAGTGCAGGATCACGCCGAGATCGTGGAGCCAACTACTTAGGTCTCGCCGGGCTTTAGGGTCAGCCACCTTGTTATCGATACAAATCTTTGTGAAGGCGGTGGCGGAGAGATGGTTATCCCCAGCCTCCCGGCGATCCCTAAGTGCTGTGCGAACGGCTGCCCAATTTTTGGGAAAGCGGATAGGAAGGTGGGGCATTTGGCAAAGCACTTCCTTGAGTTCATTGAGCAAGTCTTGGAGCCGCCCGCCTTTTTTGGCTAAATCCAATTCGTGCTTGACGATTTTCAACTTGGGATATTCTCCTTCGATGGTGGCTGGGTCGTAGGGCAACCCACCCGAAATGCCCCCTTTATGGTTGAGCACAACCAGAACAGGCATTCGCTGTTCACTCTCGTGGTTTTCATCGCAACCGAAGAGGCTGATGGTTTTGAGCCAGTAGGGAAAATTCGGATCGCCACCCCGCGCATTGGCCAGCAGCACGTAGAGCGAGCGACGAGAGAGGAAGAATTGGTGGGTCATGTACTGCTCGTCCTGGCCGCCGAAGTCCCAGAGGTTGACCAAAAATTGCCCTTTCTTAACATCGGGGTGCTGAAAATCCCAACCTTCCCGAATTTCAACCCCTATTGTAGCGTTTTTCACACCGGTGACTTCGTAGATTTCCGGGTCTTGAATCAAGTTCCACAAGGTGGTTTTGCCCGAATCTCCTTCGCCCACGAGCAAAAGTTTGGCTTCAAAAATTTCTGCAACACCTTGCTCAGCCAATGCGAGCAGGGTGCGCAGCACAGCCGCCTTGCCTTGCTTCATCAATTCAGGGCCGGGGTTTTTCAACGGGTTCTCCTCTAAATCCAAGTCCGTCAAAACATCCATACCTGCTGGCAGCGAGAAGTCTTTGATCTTGTTCTCCGCCAGGCGCAGGCTTTCCAATTTCCGCAGACCATCACTTTCGGGGAAAGGAAATGTGGTCAGTTTATTCTCACTCAGGTTTAACCCGCGCAGATGCTCAGTTAGGCTTGGCAAGCCAATAATTTCCTTCCACACAGCATCCTTCAGCCCCATCCGAGCCAAATTCAACCCAATCACCTCCCCTTCCGCATCCACCGCATACTTCGGCGTGTCGGTTTTGACTGGCATCAGGTTGGCAAGCGGATCGCCGTCGCGGGCGGGTGCGAGCGTGAGTTTCCGTTGGAGGATGGCTTCGATTTGCTGGACGAGTGCGGGCATGGTACTTTTCGTTTGGACAATGATGGGCAAATGTAACAAAGCATCTTCATTCTGACGTGCCGCGCCAATGAACAAGCCAGTTCCTACTTTTGCCAGCCATATCCACACATCAGACAAGCACCATGAAACTCTGGTCCAAACAAAACACCATCCCCCACGCCCTCGTCGAAACCTTTAGGAACGCGGCACCAATAACTTAGTCATTTTAGGTCAACCATTTTTTCATCAGACAACACTATTTTTCTGCGAATAGTGGGGCTTTTTAAAGAAAAATAGGGGCCGTATAATGGAACAAAGGGTGGCATCAAATGACTAAGTTATTGGTGCCGCGTTCCTTAGGAACGTGTGAAGAGCATGTGCCTGTTTTCGCCAAATACCCCGACCATGCCCGGCGCAACCCGAACTTCAAACTTCTCGAACTTCAAACTCTATACTTTTTCAAAACACTTTTCGCCAATGAAGTAATATGCACTTCATCCGCTCCATCATAAATGCGTGCGCCGCGCTCGTGGCGGTACCAGAACGCCGGAATCAGATCGTCGGTGACGCCCCAGGCACCCAGCGTTTGTATGGTACGATCCACCACCCGGAGCATCATGTTGGCGGTGGTGAATTTGATGGCGGAGATCGCATCGCGCACGGTGGCGGCGCCTTGTTGGTCAATCAGCCAGGCTGTGTTCAGCACATGGAGGCGGGCCGAGTCAATTTCAGCCCGGCTGTGTGCGATGTAGGACTGGATGAGTTGCTGATCGGCCAGCACTTTTCCATCTCCGATGCTGCGCGACACCGCCCGGCGACACAGGATATCGAGACAACGTTCGCTGATCCCGATCCAGCGCATACAGTGGTGGATGCGGCCGGGGCCCAGGCGTTCCTGCGCCAGCAGAAAGCCATGTCCTTGGGTACCGATCAAATGGGTAGGTGGTACCCGGCAATTTTCCAGTACAATTTCAGCGTGACTGCTCCAGCCGTCGCCGGATTCGCCCATGACAGGCAGGTTGCGCACCATGCGAAAACCCGGCGTGTCGGTTGGTACGATGATCTGGCTGGCGCGCAGGTGGGGCGGCGCATCGGGATCGGTGACGGCCATCACGATGGCAAAAGCCGCTCCGTCGGCACCGGTCGTGAACCATTTATGGGCGTTGATGAGGTAAGCATCACCGTCCCGTTCGGCTGTGGCACCCAACCGGGTCGGGTTGGAGCCTGCAAATTCAGGTTCTGTCATCGCGAAGCAGGATCGAATCGCTCCGGCCATGAGCGGGTGCAGCCATCGTTCCCGTTGTTCGGGGGAGCCATGCCGGTGCAGCAACTCCATGTTGCCGATGTCGGGTGCCTGGCAGTTGAAGACAAAATGCCCCCAGGGAGTGCGGCCCATTTCTTCGCTGATTTGACCAAATTCGCAAAGCGTCAGGCCGTGACCGCCAGCCTCCTTGTCCCAGGCCAGGCCCCAGAGCCCCGCCGCTTTGACCAGGGCTCGTTTGGATTCCAGCAACAAGGCTATTCGGGAATGCAGTCCGGTAAGGTGTTCGGGCGTTTCGAGCGCGAACAATTCGTTTTCAACAAAGTCGCGCACACGGGCGGCGAGTGCTGTTGCGCGGGGAGTGGCGTATATAGATGGTGGCATAAGGACAAATATCTCGCAAATGCGCGACATTTTATACTTCGCGCCTGTGCGCCTTTGGAATATATTTTAAATAATTTTTGCGCACCAATGATCTATTTCGACAGCACATCGCGTGCAAACAGGATCTTTGGTTTCCAATACGTGGAAGTGGATACATTCTCAACAATCACGCCCCGGCTGGTAGTGCTATGGACGCAGATAATGCCATCCTTTGTCCGCTTAACCACCATGGCAACGTGCTGAATGCGGTTGCTATCTCCGAAAAAGATCAGGTCTGCCGGTTTGGCACGGTCAAGCGGAATTTTATACCCCTGTTTGGCTTGTGCAGCGGAAGCGGAAGAAACTTGAACATTGAATTCTTTGAGTACAAAAGAAGTGAAACCGGAGCAGTCGAACCCGGTACCAGGACTGGTGCCGGCGTATTTGTAATTGGTACCCACATACTTTTCTGCTTTGTCTATAATACGTTTGCGCAACTGCATTGAAGCAGCATTGGTGGAGGCTGGAGGATCGTTACTTTTTTTTACGGTTGAACAGGCTTCCATCACCAGTATGGCAAAAAGTACCAGCGCGGAAAACGAGCAAATATTTTTCATGCCGAAAGGACGTATTAAAGCGATTGAATCGCATAGAGACCGTTGGCTTTTAGTTTTGTTTAACTGCCGGGTGGCGATTTGAACGGCTGCTTTTTGTTAATTTCTGTCGGAACCTGACCTTTTGAGGCTTCCGACCCGGTGGGTTAAACTTTACGGAGGACTTTTACCTTTGCAAATTTTTTTCAAACAACTATATATAAATTTAGCATGAAATCAATCCGCAACTCCCGCTTGGCGCACATTCTGGGCATGCTCCTCGCCATGTTCGTCTGGCTCGCCAATTTGAGCAATCCCCCCACCGGCCGCACTGGAGCGCCTTTTGACAGCGGTTCCTGTAGTGACTGCCACAATGGCGGCAGCTATGCCGGCACCATCGAAGTGTCTGGAATGCCCGGAACGATCTCACCTAACACGGTTTATCCGCTGACCATTACCATGACCCCCACCGCCGGCACCCCAATCCGGGGCGGTTTTCAGTTGGTGGCTGTAGACGGCAGCAACGCCAACTCCGGCAACCTGACCAACAGCAACGGCCAGTCGGGTACCGAGTTTTTCAGCACCCGCGAATACCTGGAACACCGCGGCGGCAAAACGTTCGGCGGTAATCCGATTGCCTGGGATTTCACCTGGACATCTCCTTCCGGCGCGTCTGGCAATACGGTAAAATTTTACATGATCGGCAACTTCACCAACGGAAACGGCGGTCAGGGAGGCGACAACGCCGTTCCTGCACTGGAAACCTACACCTTCGCAGGGGCCCCTGCCGTCACAGCCACCATCACCAGCAGTACCAATGTGCTGTGCAATGGCGGCAACACCGGAAGCGCTACGGCAGAAGGAGATGGTGGCGTACCGCCTTATACCTACCTATGGAGCAACAACCAAAATCAGGCGACTGCAATCAATTTGATAGCGGGTACTTACACCGTCACGGTCACGGCTTCGGGCGGGAGCGGCTCGGCAACGGCGACGGTGGTCATCACCCAGCCTACTGTTATCCTTGCATCGGCCAGCGTTTCGGGTTCACTCAATTGCATTAATACACAAGTGACGGTGACTGCCAACGCAAGCGGCGGCACAGGGCCTTATTCCTTCTCCTGGTCCAACGGCGAGATGGGCAATCCCGCGACCTATACGAATGCAGGTACCGGATCGGTGACGGTGACAGACGCAAACAACTGCACGAAAGTGGCCAGTTTCAATGTGATGGCCAACACCACTGCTCCCATTGCGGCGGCCAGTTCGACCAGTTCATTCACTTGTGTTACACCTTCTATCCAGTTGAGCGGCTCCGGTTCCTCCGTAGGCGCAGGCTTTACCTACTTTTGGTCAGCTTCTTCCGGTGGCAACATCGTGTCAGGCGGCACGACCCTCACCCCTACTGTGAACGGGTGCGCCACTTATACGATCCAGGTGAGCAATGCCACCAATGGCTGTACCAGTACAGCGAGCGTTGCGCCAGCCTGCAACATCGTGGCACCCAATGCCAGTGCGACGGGCGCCGTCCTCACTTGCTCAGCGCCTTCGGCGCAAATTTTTGCCAACTCCACCACGCCTGGAGTAACCTATACCTGGGCAGGACCCGGCGGTTTTACTTCCACCCAGCAAAACCCCACCGCGTCCGCTACAGGCGTTTACACGGTCACGGTACTCAATCCCACGAACAGCTGCACAGCCACCGCTACGGCTACGGTGACACAAAACACCACACAGCCGCCCAATACCTCGGCGACCGGCGGTGTCCTCACCTGCACTGCGCCGACCCTTCAAATCCTGGGTAGTTCGACTACACCCGGTGCCACCTATGCCTGGTCGGGCGCCTGTTTCAGCAATTCGCAGAACCAGCAAAGTCCCGTCGTATGTGCCGCAGGCACCTACACGCTCACTGTGACGAACCCTGCGAATGGTTGTACCATAACCGCCACGGCAGCCGTGACAAGCGACCAGGCTCCCCCCAACATCAGCGCGACCGGCGCAACACTTACCTGCGCGGTTACAACCGTGCAGGTTTGTGCCACTTCCACCACGCCCAACGCCGCATTCTCCTGGGCAGGACCAGGTGGTTTTACCTCCGCCACGCCTTGCCCGAATGTAAGCGTTGCCGGTACCTATACCGCCACAGCGACCAACCCCGCCAATGGTTGCACCGCCAGCGCGACGGTGACGGTTGTGCAGGATGCAGCGCAGCCCGCCAACCTCGCTGCCGTCGGTGGTCAAATCACTTGCGCCGTTGCAACCACGACGGTTTGTGCTACGTCTACCACGCCCAATGTAACTTTTGCCTGGACGGGTCCGAATAATTTCACTTCCACCCAGGCATGCGCCAACACGAGCGTACCCGGTTCGTATACGGTGACTGCACTCAATCCGGCGAACGGCTGTACCGCTAGCGCGACCGCCACCGTGACCCTCAATACCACGGCGCCTGTTGCCAGCATCGCTACCCCACCCCAGCTGAATTGCAACACGACGACCATTGCGCTCAACGCAACGGGATCCTCGCAAGGCGCCAACTTTGCCTACACCTGGACGGCTACCAACGGAGGTCATATTGTATCGGGCAGCACTTCCCTCACACCGCTCGTGGATTCTGTCGGAACGTATACTTTGCTGGTTACCAATACAGAAAACGGCTGTACAACCACTGTTTCTACTACGGTCAGCCAAACCCCGGCAGTGACGGGTGCTGCGACAGCGACCAACATCGGTTGTTTTGGCGGTTCCAATGGAACAGTCACCGCAACCGGCGGCGGCGGGAATGGGGCATTCGATTATGCCTGGAATACGAGTGACACCACTCCGACGGTCAACAACCTCGGGATCGGCACGTACACAGCGACCGTTACGGATGCAGACGGCTGCACAGCGACTGCTTCAGCGACCGTCACCCAGCCCACGCTGCTTGCAGCCAATGCTACAGCCACCGGCCAAACGGCTGTGGGTGAGAACGACGGCACTGCTTCGGCGGCGCCTTCGGGCGGTACTTCGCCGTACACTTATCTGTGGAGCAACAATGCTACAACGGCCACCATCACCGGGCTGGCGCCTGGGAATTTTACCGTCATCACTACAGATGCAAACGGTTGTTCAGCCGTGCAGACCGTGACGGTCAATACCTTTGGCTGTAATTTGCAAGCGACCATTGCCGCTCAAAATGTGACCTGTCAAGGCGCATCCAATGGGACCGCCACCGTTACGGCAACGGGCGCCAACACGCCATTTACCTACTTGTGGAGCAACGATTCGACCACAGCCAGCGTGTCTGGCTTAGCACCGGGCACTTATACGGCGACTGTGACGGATGCTGCCAATTGTGAAACAGCCTTGAGTGTCAGCATACTGGAACCGGCTGCTTTAGTGCCCAACGCCACGTCCACCGGTGTCACCGGCGTCGGGATCAGCGACGGCACGGCAACCGCTTCGCCGACAGGTGGCACTTCGCCGTACACCTTTGCATGGAGCAATGATTCTATAACCCTCACCATCACAGGACTTACTCCGGGTAGTTACACCGTAACTGTGACGGATGCGCGCGCTTGTACATCTGTTCAAACAGTGTTGGTGAACGCATTCAACTGCAACCTCGTAGCCAGCGTGCTCGTCGTTCATCCGACTTGTTTTGGAGCAGCCGATGGCTCCGCTACTGCAACGGTCAGCGGCGCGACGGGAGCTGTGACGTATAAATGGAGCAACGGCTCAACGACCGCAACTGCCACCGGTTTGAAGGCTGGTGTCTATACCGTAACCGCGACGGATGCGGCAGGCTGCATCGCGATCTCTACCACGACAGCCACCCAGCCGGCCCAGTTAATCGCAACGGCCAGTACGACCGATGTACCCTGCCCGCTCAGCCCGGTTGGTACTGCTACCATCACGGTCATCGGTGGCATGGCACCTTATACCTATCAATGGTCGGGAAGCGGCAGTGGCAATGCACTGACTGCCGGAACTTATACGGTCTCCATCACAGATGCGAACGGCTGTAGCACGACGGTTTCATTCACAATTTTGTCGCTCGACAATCAGGCACCTGTATTGAATTGTCCCGGCAGCATTATCGTTTGTGGTGCAGATATCATCACTTTCCCATTGCCAACGGTCTCGGACAATTGTTCGCCCATGAATCCGCAGCCGGTATTGGTAAGTGGCCAGGCGAGCGGCACTGCTTTTCTGGATGGAATCACCACCCAGGTGTTCCGCGCTACCGACCTGTCGGGCAACTCCGGCACCTGTTCCTTTACGGTCACGGTCAATCCGATTCCCGATATTTTGCTGGGAGATTACAATGGCGACACCAACAGCCTCGGTTTGGGATACATCAACATTACACCGGTAGGCGGGACAGCGCCTTATGTCTTGATCTGGACCAAAGACAACGAATTTTTCTCCAATGAGGAAGATCTGGACAGTCTCTTCACAGGCTCCTACCGTTTGCAATTGACTGATGCCAACGGGTGCCAGGTGCTGTTGTCGCCTGTGGTATTGCAAAACACCGTCGGCACGTCCGAGCCCTGGCAGTTGAACGCGCTCCGCTTGTGGCCCAATCCAACCAACACGGCTTTCCGGCTGGAAATGAACGGCCTGGAACCGGTGGCGGCACAGATCGTCACACCACAGGGTCGCCTGGTGCAGGTCATCAACCCGGCTGATCTGAGCGGAGAAATCCAGGTGGAACAACTGCCCGCCGGATTTTACTACCTCCGCCTCGTGACGAAGGAAGGCTGGCAAGGTGTTGTGAAATGGGTAAAAGGAGAGTAAAAGTTTAAAAAGTTTGAGGTTTGAAAAATTTGAAGTTTGGCAACTATTTACCACCCCCAAAATCCCTTCGGGATTTTGGGGGCTAAGGAACGCGGCACCAATAACTTAGTCATTTTAGGTCAACCATTTTTTCATCAGACAACACTATTTTTCTGCGAATAGTGGGGCTATTTAAAGAAAAATAGGGGCCGTATGATGGAACAAAGGGGGGCATCAAATGACTAAGTTATTGGTGCCGCGTTCCTAAATAGTTGCCTTTTTTTTATTGAAAGGAAAGTGCCACCCGAAACCCGACGTTGCTGCCGCGGTGGGTCGGTGGATAAAAATAACGATTGGCGATTCGGCAGCCCTGCGGGGTTGTGCCCCAGCCGCCGCCGCGCAAGGCGCGGGAAACAGGCTCAACAGGAGGAGTCGTTGTTTCGGGAGCAAGGATGTAAGCAGTTTCCCCATCGGAACACCATTCCCACACGTTGCCGCTCATATCGTGCAGACCCAATCTGTTGGATTGAAGATAACCGACCGGCGCCGTATAGGGATAAATATCCGGGTCACTGGTACCCATAAAATTGGCGTATTGCCGCAAGGCTGCTTCCGTGGAAGCGCCGCCCGCCCACATCGTCCGGGTGGCTCCGGGCAGATCGCCGCCGCCGCCTGCATATTCCCACTCTGATTCCGTCGGCAGCCGATACGGCCGGTTCGTTTTTCGGGCAAGCCAGTTGCAGTATTCCGTTGCATCATTCCAACTCACATGGATCACAGGGTGATCAGACTCGCTGGCCAGACGGGTATTGCCCAGCGCATCGTGCCGCCAGTTGACCCCGTTTTTTGAATCCCAGGACTCGCCATTCCAGACATCGGACGAGCCGATTTTCTCTGCATCGGTCTGGTAGCGGGCAGCCTCCACAAATGTTTTAAAATCCGCCAGCGTCACCTCGTATTTGCTCAGATAAAAGCTAGACACTGCGACCGGGTGCACGGGCTGTTCGTCGCTGTCGCCGTCCTTGCTGCCCATTTGAAAAGTCCCTTCCCGGATCAAGGCCAGTTTTTCTTCAGGGCACCCTTTGGTGAAACTGATGCCCGCCAAATCGGGACACTTATCCTCTTTGTCAGGTATGCCATCCTTGTCCCGATCCGGACAGCCTGCGGCAAGTTGAGGGCCCGGGGTGTCGGGGCAACTATCTTTGTAATCAGGCACAGCATCGCCATCGCGGTCCGGGCAACCCTGGAAGCGTTTCGTACCCGCCAGATCAGGGCAGTGATCCATGGAATCTATCACGCCGTCGCCGTCGCGGTCCGGACAGCCCGAAAGCCCTTTGGAACCCGGCTGGTTGGGACACAGATCATATTTGTCTGCCACGCCGTCGCCGTCACGGTCCGGGCAACCAAGTACCGCTTTGGTGCCAGCCTGATCGGGACAAGCATCGCGGATATCGGGCATCCCATCCTGATCGCTGTCGGGGCAGCCCCGAAACTGCTGGAGGCCGTAGGTATCGGGACAATCATCCTGTGGGTCGGGCGTGCCATCTTTATCCCGGTCGGGTGCTTGGTCAACAACCACCTGGCTGGATTTGCTTCTGGCTTTTTCGATCAGGTCCTTCAGGTCGGGACATTGGGCGGACTTGGGAAGTTGCAGGGCTTCCTGCCATTGGGCCAGGGCAGTTGGGTAATCGCCCCGATCATAGGCGGCTTGTCCGGCATCGCGTTTTTTGCAGCAGGCACAGTTTTGCGCAAGTGCAAAACCGGGGAGGCATGCAAAAAATAGAATTACAAAAGGGTGGGCCATGGTGGTACGATGTCATTTTTCGGCGCAAATATCTAAAAAGGTGCTGTCTGATACGACAAGAGCCATTCCGGTTGACCGGAATGGCTCTTCGTTCTACTTTGTCAGATTAAAAAAATATAACCAGTTACCTCATTTATTTCTAATCCGACAAAGTAGAATTAGGAACGCGGCACCAATAACTTAGTCATTTTAGGTCAACCATTTTTTCATCAGACAACACTATTTTTCTGCGAATAGTGGGGCTATTTAAAGAAAAATAGCGGCCGTATGATGGAACAAAGGGTGGCATCAAATGACTAAGTTATTGGTGCCGCGTTCCTTAGGAACGGTACTTGAATCAATTTCCAGATTCTAACGCCAACTGCACATCATCTACAGCATCCATTTGCACCGCGTAAGCCACGACTAAACCATCTTTTGCTTCATTCATCTTAGCCGTGAGGCTCGACCCTTCAGCAGGGTTTTCGTTCAGGATGAATTCAGCGAGCGGATCTTCCACATACTTTTGAATGGCACGGTGGAGCGGACGGGCGCCGAATTGCGGGTCGTACCCTTTTTCTGCTACAAAATCCTTTGCATCATCATTGAGCGCGAGGGAGAAATTCATGTTGGTCAGGCGCGTCGTCAGACCAGCAAGCGCGTTGTCAATGATTTTAAAAATCTCTTCGCGACCCAGGCTGTTGAACACCATCACGTCGTCAATCCGGTTGAGGAATTCGGGCGAGAATGTTTTTTTGAGCGCGCTCTGAATCACTGACTTTGAGTTGTCTTCGGCAGCTTCCTGGCGAGCCTTCGTAGCAAACCCGACCCCCTGTCCAAAGTCTTTCAATTGCCGTACACCGATATTGGAAGTCATGATGATGAGCGTATTTTTGAAATCCACTTTGCGGCCCATACCGTCGGTCAGTTGGCCGTCATCAAGCACCTGAAGCAGGATATTGAACACATCGGGGTGGGCCTTTTCGATCTCATCGAGCAGCACGACCGCGTAGGGTTTGCGGCGCACCTTCTCGGTCAATTGGCCCCCTTCTTCGTAGCCCACATATCCGGGAGGCGCTCCGATCAGGCGGCTCACAGAAAACTTCTCCATATATTCGGACATATCCACACGCACCAGAGCATCGTCTGTATCAAAAAGGTAGCGGGCCAGGGCGCGGGCCAATTCTGTCTTACCGACCCCCGTAGGACCCAGGAAAATGAAGGAGCCAACGGGTTTCTTCGGATCTTTCAGACCGACGCGGTTGCGCTGGATGGCTTTCGAGACCTTGGAGACCGCCTCATCCTGACCAATGACCATCTTTTGGAGGTCGTCGGCCATGTGCACCAGTTTTTTGCTTTCGCTTTGGCCGACCTTACGCACGGGGATGCCCGTCATCATGGCAACTACTTCTGCAATATCATCTTCTTCCACCGGATAGCGGCGGACTTTAGTCTCGTCTTCCCATTCTACTTTTGAGAATTCGAGGTTGCGCATCAGTTTGCTTTCCTGATCGCGCAGGTTGGCGGCGTCTTCGTACTGCTGGTTTTTCACCGCGCGGTTTTTCTCTTCCTTGAGCACTTCTATCTTTTGCTCCAGTTCTTCAATGTGTTTCGGCACCACGATGTTTTTCAGGTGCACCCGGGCGCCTACTTCATCGAGCACGTCAATGGCCTTGTCTGGCAGGAAACGGTCGGTGATGTAGCGGTCGCTGAGGCGCACACAAGCTTTGACAGCCGCTTCGGAATAGACCACGTTGTGGAAATCTTCGTACTTCGAGCGGATATTCTGGAGAATATGGATGGTATCTTCCTGGCTAGGCGGCTCTACGAGCACCTTTTGGAAGCGGCGATCAAGCGCGCCGTCTTTCTCAATGTACTGGCGATACTCATCGAGTGTGCTGGCGCCGATGCACTGGAGTTCACCTCGGGCAAGGGCGGGCTTGAAGATATTGGATGCATCGAGCGAGCCTGTAGCGCCGCCTGCACCCACCATCGTGTGGATCTCGTCAATAAAGAGGATCACGTCCCGGCTTTTCTCCAGTTCGGTCATGATGGCCTTGATGCGCTCTTCAAACTGGCCGCGATACTTCGTGCCAGCCACCAGAGCGGCGAGGTCGAGCATCACGAGGCGTTTGTTGAAGAGGGTACGGCTCACCTTTTTCTGAAGGATGCGCAGCGCAAGTCCTTCTACGATCGCGGTTTTGCCCACGCCGGGTTCGCCGATCAGGATCGGGTTGTTCTTTTTGCGGCGGCTCAATATCTGGCTGACCCGTTCAATCTCTTTCTCCCGTCCGATGATGGGGTCGAGTTTGCCTTCTTCAGCCATTTTGGTGATGTCGCGGCCAAAGTTGTCGAGCACGGGGGTGCGACTTTTTTCCTGGCGTTTTTGAGTGCTTTGATAACCCCGGCGTTCTTCATCGTCATAATCTTCGTTGGACCCTTCGGCTGCGGAGGCGATGAGATTGGGGTGTGCAAGGTCTTGTTCGGAGCGCACATACTCCATTTCTTTTTTGAAAATTTCGTAGTCCACGTCGTATTCGTTGAGAAGTTTAGTGGCAAAAGTGTCCGAATGTTTGAGCAACGAGAGCATCAGGTGCTCGGGGAATATTTCTTCGTTTTTCATCATTTTTGCTTCCAGAAAGGTGACTTTGAGCACTCTTTGTACCTGTGTCGTCACCTGCATCTGCCCGACAAACAGGTTGTCGGCGGGCGGATAGGCGCTGTACCGGGGAATGGAGCGTTCGAGGCGTTTTTTTAAGTCATGCACATCCACAAGCAGTGCATCGAGCACCCGGATGGGCAGACTGTCGCGCTCGGCAATAATGCCGAGCAGAAGGTGCTCCGCGCCGATGTAATCATGTCCCAGGCGCTGTGCTTCCTGTCCACTTTGGTTGATGATTTGTTTGACGACCGGAGAGAATTTCTTGTTCATATATGTTGAGAGACAACAAAGTTCACTGAAAATTGATGATGCAATTTTAGGCTAAAAGCCACAAACCGCACAATGCATGGACTACACCTTTAACAAATTTTTCTGACGAGGGTTTTTTGCGGACAATTTGGGGTAAATAATGTGCCAAATTTGTTTCAAAAACCTCGAAGGCATACCGAGAGGAACGTCAAAGGATGTTGAACATTTTTTGAGGTCTTCTACCTTCCTGAACGAAAAAGAAGATGTCAAAAATGCGAACAAATTCAGTTTCTGAAAAAACGATGCCAGCATACACAGTGGCTGACGCAATGACAGGCGAGCACACCTAAAAAAAAACCGTTCAAAAAATATATCCGCAAAAACAGTGCATTGGTTACATTTGTCCGCTCCAAACAACACTCACTATCTCGATTAATTTTCAACATACTGAATCACAGTATTTTATGAAATACAGAATTGACAAGCAAGAGACGTATGCCGTGCTCACCCTCGATGAAGAGAACCTGAACAGCACCATCGCCCCGCAACTCAAAAGCGACTTGATCATTTTCAGCCAGGAGGGTATCCGCAATTTGATCTTCGATTTATCGAATACAAAGTTTGTTGACTCCAGCGGCCTGAGTGCCATTCTGACAGGCCATCGCCTTTGGAAAGACGACAGTACTTTTGTCCTCGCAGGGGAATTGCACCCGATGGTGAAAAAGCTCATCGAGATTTCGCGGCTCGAAACCATCCTGACGATCATCCCTTCCGTGAGTGAAGCCATTGACTATGTGATGATGGAAGACGTGGAGCGGGAGCTGGAAAAAGAGGAGTAAAAGTTTGAAGTTCGAGGTTTGAAAGTTAACTGAGACCATCGCATGGTTATTTCAGTTCTGAACCAAACAGCCGCTTTCCGGGTCTCTGGAAGGCGGCTGTTTTCATGTGGCCATCCTTTGTAAGGAACGCGGACCTTTTTTTGTCTTTGAAACTCCGTTCGCCGTTGCCCGACTGCCGCAGGGCATTGAAGCCTACATCCTGCCGAAGGTTGTTGCGGAATCGCCCCCTGTTCCAAGAAACGGCTCCAACGTGAGTTTGGTGTACTGGGTTTGTACCAAATTACGTGTTTTATGCGTTTTCAATTGTTAAAATTTCAAACCCATTTCCAGTACCCATACTTCAACCATGTTCATTCAAAATCATTTCTCTATGATTCGCTCTGCCGTATTCGGCATCTTTTTGTTGGGCTTTGTCCAGACATTGACGGCCCAAAAACCAGTCGTAAAAATCAGCCCCGAATTCAAACTCTCCAAAAGCAAGTCGTTTGAGGGCCACCTGTATTCCGATGAAACGGGTCATTACATGTACTATTATGACTTTGACCGGAGCGGTGTCAACGGGCGCTCCGGTGGCACCACCATCCTGGAAAAGTACGATCCCAGATTTAAACTGGTGTTTAGTAAGGAATACATTTCTGATCGAAAGGGCATCTCCTCTTTGGGGATGCGTTATTTTAACGGACAGTTTGCATGGCTCTTTTCAGAGACCAATAAGAAGGACGACTACATCAAATACAGCATCCTGCCGGTAGACTTGAAGGGAAAACAAGGCAAAGCCCAGGATATCGCCAAGTTCAAATACGAACGCCGGGACGATGCCCCGACGGTGCTGTGGAATATCTCCAAAGACTCTTCCAAACTGCTGTTCCGGGCCGTGTCGGACGACAACGACAACGACGATAAGTTCGGCTTGTTCGTGTCCGTCATGAACCGCGATCTGAGTGTGGACTGGTCCCGAAAAGTAGCGCTTCCCTATACGGAAGAACAGGTGGATGTGCTCTCTACGCTCTTGAAAGAAGATGGAAGTGTGTACTTGCTTGCCAAAATTTATGAAGGCAGAAAGGCAAAAGAAAGCAAAAAGGACAACAAGAAGAAGTCCGTAGCGGCTTATGACATGATGCTCTTTCAATTCACGAAAGACGATGAGAAACCCCGAGAATACCGCCTTCGACTGGGCGATTCGTTCATCCGGGGCGCATCGCTCGCCACCGACAAAAACGATAATCTGAAATGTGCCGGCTTCTATTCCAATACCAAGAATGGCAGCCTGCAAGGGGTATTTTACCTCGATCTTGCAGCAGATGGCACCATTACGGCCAGCAGCAAAAAGGAGTTTACGGTGTCTGATCTGAAAAAATTCGGAGAAAGGAATACCGATACAGACCGGGGTGGCGACGAAGGCCTGGAAGGCTCGTTCAAATTCAGCAACTTCCTGGTGCGCGACGATGGTTCGGCAGTCGTGGTAGCAGAAGAAAACTATGTCACGGTCAGCACTTACTACAATGGGCGCACGACCACGACGACTTACCGGTACTACTCGAATGACATCGTCATATTCACGATCGATGCCAAAGGTGAAGTCGAACGGGTGAGCGTGATCCCGAAGTACCAGGTGGGGGTCAACACCAACTATTTCATCTCCTACGCGTCGCTGATGCACAACAACGATGTCGTGTTCTTCTATAACGAAGACGAGGACAATATGGGAAAGCCGGTGACCAACCCCAAACCGAAACTGGTCAACAAATTCAATGAATGTGTCGCCGTGATGACCACGCTGACACCCGATGGCAAACTGGCTCGCAAGCAACTTTTCGAAGCCAAAGACGTAGAATCGCTTTTTGTACCCAACGACAGCAGTCCGTTCGATGGCAACAAACTGTTCTTCGTGTCCATCAAGCCCAAAATGTTCGGCAAGAGCAATTTTCACATCGGAACGGTGACGCTGCCGTGAGGGACTGTTGATTGTTGACTGTTGAGTCTAAAAAAGCAGAAAGGATGCGAAAAGCGGCAGCATTTGAATTGTACACAGACTATCTTTTAGCAAATCGAGGTCAAGTGAGTGCGGTTGGACTGAGTGAGGTCTTGGGCGAATCAATGAGCCA
>Ga0209181_10005997_pt1 | contig 17279 bp, 14 predicted proteins | sample MAT05_FD_187208 | JGI IMG/M metagenome (GOLD analysis project Ga0209181, IMG submission 187208) | Freshwater microbial communities from Lake Fryxell liftoff mats and glacier meltwater in Antarctica - MAT-05 (SPAdes) (version 2) | ecosystem: Environmental > Aquatic > Freshwater > Ice > Liftoff...
TCTTTCCGTATCGTCATCATACCTGTAAATATTTTCCCTGTCCAGCAATCCGTAGATGTCTACACAAAAAAGATCGAACCCAAGCTTACTTGTTTTTTCCCTGATAATTGTAAAGTCGTACCTTGCAGCTCCCATACCAAAATTTCCTTTATGTTCAACTATCCATTCATTATCATACAAAAACTTCGTACGATGCATTGGCATTACCACTTTGGCAATATGCCCCAGGTTTTGTTGGTACTTGGGAAGCGCTCCCACCACATCTGCAAGCCCCCCCGCTTTTGCCATGGGATAACATTCTGCACTTACATGAATAATTTCCATAATAAAAAAGTTGCTTACAAATTAGGAATGATTTTGTTACCAACCACTTATGATATCTATTATTTTTTAAGTTCCTCAAAATTATATATTTTCAATCATCTCAAAACTCAACCAATTTAATATGGATCAATTGAATACTGCAAGCCAAAAAACCAAATGGTCACAATTTGGAGTACTAATTAGTGTATTTTTTTTCTGGGGCTTTGTAGCAGCCAGTAATGATATACTTATCCCTGTTTTTAAAGAAAAGCTTAGCCTCTCCCAGGTACAGGCACAAATGGTATCCTTTGCTTTTTATGTTGCCTATTCAGTAGGTGCAATTTTATATTTCCTGGTAAGCAAAATGCTAAAACAGGATTTGCTCAATAAAATCGGATACAAAAATGGGATTAGTATTGGATTAATTATTTCTGCTTTAGGTACTTTATTGTTTATCCCTGCTGCCAATTTAGCTTCGTTTCCATTATTTATATCTGGTTTGTTTACGATTGGCCTTGGTTTTTCACTGCAGCAAACTGCTGCCAATCCATTAGCAATTAATATGGGTAGTGCCAGCACAGGATCGCAAAGGTTAAGTATGGCAGGCGGTGTAAATAATTTTGGAACCACCATCGGGCCATTAATCGTTAACCTGGCCATATTTGGATCGGTATCCACAGCAATTGTAAGTTCACTGAGTTCTGTAAAAATGCCTTACCTTATTTTAGGCGCTGCATTTCTAATTGTAGCAGTCATATTTTATTTTTCATCAGTACCCAATAAATTAGTAAACAATACAGAAGAATTAGCCGATGCCAAATCTTCTTTTGTTGATAGAGGTTCTCCATTCAAATATCCGCAGTTGCTTTTTGGAATGTTTGCAATTTTCCTTTACGTAGGTGTAGAAGTAAGTACTGCAGCAAACCTTTCAGAATTTATGAAACAAAAATTAGGCACATCTACAAGCGGTTCTGCGCCTTACATTTCATTGTTTTGGGCCAGTTTAATGATAGGCAGATGGACATCTTCTGTAGATGCTTTTGGATTATCCCGCAGTGCAAAAAAGATCATGCAGTTCTTAATGCCTTATATTGCTTTTGGTGTTTTTTTACTAGTAAATGCTATTGCCAAACACGACCTTTCTCCTTTTTATGTTTATAGCCTTGTAATTGTAGTTTTAATAATTGCCAATATATTAAGCAAAGGGGATCCCAGCCGCCAGCTACTTATATTTAGTTCTTTGGGTGTTGTAGCATTACTGGTAGGCATATTTTCTCCCGATTACCAGATAAGCGTTTATGCATTTTGCAGTGTGGGTTTATTTTGCTCTACACTTTGGCCATGCATATTTACCCTATCCATTTCGGGTCTGGGAAAACACACCAGTGAAGGTTCTAATTTTCTCATCTTTATGATTTGCGGTGGCGGGTTTGTGAGTGTATTGCAAGGTTACTTGTCTGATGATAGTTTGCTGGGTATTAGCTTGTCTTACATCGTTGGGATTGTTTGTTTTTTATACCTTGCTTATTATGCAATTAAAAGCAAAAAGGATTTAAAGAGCCAGGGGATAGACCTTGACGAATTAAGTGATGATAAAACCAAAAGCGGACATTAATAGTTAACAATCAATTTTTTTTACAAATAGTTTTTACAAATGATTAAACCATATACAGTAGGAATTGATATTGGCGGCACTACCACCAAGTTTGGTATTGTAGACAACAGCGGCCATATCCTGCAACAGGACCGCATCCCTACCAATGAACATGAAGCGGTGGAAGAATTTATTGAAGATTTGTATGATAAACTTTTTCCGATGATTGAAAAAGTGGGAGGCATATCCAAATTCAGGGGCATTGGCATGGGTGCTCCCAATGGCAATATTTATACAGGCGCTATAGAGTATGCACCCAACCTAAAATGGAAAGGCATCATACCTATTGCTAGTTTAGTAGAAAAAAAATTCGGGCTGCTCACCAAACTCACCAATGATGCCAATGCTGCCGCAATGGGCGAAATGATGTATGGCTGCGCCCGCAATATGAAACATTTTATTACGATTACCCTGGGTACCGGTGTAGGTAGCGGCATTGTAATAGATGGAAAAATAGTAGTAGGCCATGATGGTTTTGCAGGAGAACTTGGGCACACCATTATACGCCCGGGCGGAAGAATACATAAGAGTACCGGCATGGCAGGAAGCCTGGAAGCCTATGCCTCGGCTACGGGTGTGCGTGAAACCGCCATTGAGTTGCTTACAAACTACCCCGAGGAAAATAGTTTATTAAGGGACTTTAGCCTTAATGAACTAACCAGCGAAACCGTTTATGAATGTGCTTTAAAGGGTGATACCATTGCCAATGATATATTTGAATTTACCGGGCAGATACTTGGAGAATCGCTGGCCAATTTTATCATGTTCTCTTCGCCGGAAGCCATCGTATTATTTGGCGGACTTACTAAAGCAGGGGCATTGCTTTTAAACCCAACACGCAGGCATATGGAGGCTAACCTCCTGCCTATTTTTCAAAATAAAGTAAAACTGGTTTTTAGCGAATTAAAAGAAGCAGATGCAGCCATATTGGGTGCAAGTGCTTTAGTGGATGCTTAATGTTGATTTTTAAGTATCCCTTCATATCATTAAAGAAGCCATATCATTTGTATGATACGGCTTCTTTTTTATACTTATTTAATGCTTACTTTAAATCTTTCTGCAATTTTTCATTGAGCGAAACATAGTCACTATTTTTTGCTTCCTTAGCCAGCTCCATAGATTTCATAGAGGCTGCCATTGCTTCTGATTTTTTTCCCATTTTGCCCAAAGCCTTTGCTTTTTGGTACTGAATCCAGTAAGCTTTAGGATTTTGTTCGATGGCTTTATCAAACCAAACAATGGCCTGGTTCATATCTTTTCCATTATCTGCATAATAGACTGCTGCATTATAGTAAGGACGGCCGTCTTTGCTCATAATGGTTTCTATCTGCTTCATTACTTTACTATCTACATCCAGTGAAATGGGCAATTCTACTACTGTTTTATCCCACATGATTTGCAAGGAAGCACTGTTGTCCTTTACATCTCCAATCATCATTGTAAATGTTTCAATAGAAAAAGGCAAGGTTTGTGGCGCTGCTTTTACACGTACAACATCACTTTCGGGTTTGTAAGCAGCAGGCGATGTTACGTCTAACTGTTTTGTTATAATCAAAGTCCATTCTGCTGCAGAAGGAATACTGAGTAAACCATATTTTCCGGGAGCTATTTTGGTTCCACCAATCATAACCTCATCTGTAAAGCTAATGGTAGTGGCGTTATTGGCACCGGTACGCCATACATTATCAAAAGGAACAAGGTCGCCAAAAATTTTACGGCCTTTCATATTTGGCCGGCTATAATTAATTTCAATATTGCCCAATCCAACGTCCTGCTTAATGGTTTGCGTTGTAGAGGGAGCAGGCGTTTTTAATTGTTGTGCATCTGTGGCTGTTAAAGCAGCCATACAAAGAGCAGACAGGAATAATTTTTTCATATACCAGTTTTTTTAGGGCTAAAGTTAGGAATTACAAATACAAAATAGCAAATATTTTTGCAGATGATTTGCTGCTCACTATTGCTTATTTTTTTGATAACAATTCGGTAAAGATTTTTTCTTTAGCAATGTAAATTTCCTTTGTACAAAATAGATTTCTATCAGAAACGGATAAGTATATTTTATTTATTGGAAAAATGATAGATTGATTGAGTATCAAAATAGGAGTAGTATTATTTCACTCAATGATAATCTCATTCTTCCCCCATTTGATATATATTTATAAAAGTATTCTACCAAAACTATTACCCAACCAAATCCCAACGCTTATGATTACCCTTGCAAACTATTTATCAGCCTCTTTAAAATTTTTGCTGTTTTTCTTTTTACTTTTTTCTGTTTATTCCGTTTCTGCACAATTGCAGGCAAACTTTATTGTAGATAAACAGGGAGGTTGTTCGCCATTGAATGTTAGATTTACAAATACTACTACAGGGTCTTCTGCCGCTGCCACCTGGGCATGGAATTTTGGTAACGGAAATACATCTGCTTTAAGAGATCCAGGTGCCAGCTATTTTACAGCACAAGCTTATACCGTTTCACTTACAGTTACGGATGGTGCATTCACCAGTACAAAAACAATGATCATCACGGTTTATAAAAACCCTGTTGTAGATTTTTCTGTTACACCTACACTGGGTTGCGTGCCACTGAATGTAAATTTTTCTTCCATAGCTACCGCTGGTGATGGCAGTATTTCAAATTACCTGTGGGATTTTGGCGATGGAGTCACAATGCAGGGAGCCAGCTATAATACAATCCCGCATACTTATACATTCCCACAAACACCGCCGGTTACATTGAATGTAACCAATAGCCACGGATGTTATACTACGGTAACTAAAAACAACACGATTAATGCTGTAAGAGGCGTAACTGCTGCTTTTACAGCATCAACACTACAGCTCTGCAATGCCGGCTCATCCATCACTTTTAATAACAGCAGTACAGGAAGTGGTACATTATCCTATAGCTGGAATTTTGGAGACGGCAGCCCTTTATCTACCCAGCAGTCACCGGTGCATATGTATGCTGCGAGTGGTACTTTTATTGCCATCTTAACTGTTTCAAGCAGTGATGGTTGTTCTGCCACACTTCAAAGTGCTTCCATTAATGTAGCAAACTTTGTAGCAAATTTTTCTATGCCTGCAAAAATTTGCGAAAACCAGCAGGTTGTATTTACTAACAGCAGTACCGCTTCTTTTACCAACACGCAGTGGTACCTGGACAATCAACTACAGTATGGCAATTACAATGCTGATCTGTATGCTACATTTACTTTACCGGGGCAGCACACGCTAAAATTAATAAGCTGGTATGGCAACTGTTCTGTACAGGTTACCAAAACATTTACTGTATACCCGGCACCCCGGTTAAATGGTTTTATTGCCCAGCTACAGGGAGCTTGCGGTGCACCAGTAACTATTAATTTTAATGATACCTGCAGCACTGCTGTGGAGTGGAACTGGCAACATGGCTATATTGGAGGAGTATCTTTTGGCAATACAAGTAATGTAACTCATACCTATACTTCTGGCAGTGGAGAGTATGTTTATCTAACTGTAAAAAACAGCGATGGATGTGCTGCCAGCGTGTATAAATATATCAATTATGAAAAACCTGCCGTAAATATTTACCTCACTAACAACTCTCCAAACCAGGGTTGCACCGGTTTAACCATTCATTTAGCAGCCAGTCCCGATAGTATTATCAGTAGCTATAAATGGCGCTTTGGCGATGGCTCTGCTTTTGATACCACAAGAACCCCAACTCATACTTATAATACCGGAGGTAATTTTACAGTAACCTTAGACTATGTTACCATTAATGGATGTGCAGGTACTGCTAATATTTACAATATTAATGTAGTAGATAAGCCTGCATTTGACATCACTTCTTCGCCAGCTTCCACAGTTTGTGGCAACAGCCCTGTAAACTTTTCAGTAACATCTGCAGCGAGTGGATGGTATTATAATTGGTATTTTAATGATACTGCTTATTACAATAGTTATAGTTCAAGTATTATACACCGGTTTAGGTACGATACCATTTATACTGTAAAAATGATAGCATGGAACAGCGGCTGCAGGGATACCATAGTTAAATCAAATTTTATTAAAGTGCTGCCGCCTTTTCCAAAAATCAGGGAGTACTTAAATACCTGCAACAATACAAGGGGTATGGTTCGTTTTACAGAAAATTCTTTAAAAGCACTTCAATGGAGCTGGGATTTTGGTGATGGAATCACTGATTCTTATTCAACTTTTAGAGACACTATTAGGCATACATACGCAGCCACCGGCACTTACAATGTGGTATTAAGTGCAACCAACGGAGCATGTACCGTAAAAGATTCTATAACCACCTATGTTCTATTAAAACAACAACCCTTACTCACTACAACACCAACAAGTGTATGTGGCAGCGATGTAGTCAATTTCCGGCTGGCAGGGTATGAAGTAAATCCAAGGCCATATTTTAATGACTACTATTATATCAGTGGCAAACAATATGGAGATCTGAGTAATTGTACCGCACCTATACAACAAAGTAATTATTACTGGCAAACCAGCGTAGATTTTACAATAACCGGTATGGAGCCAGGTAAAAATGATCTGAGAATTATTACAACGTCCAATTGGTTTAATTGTGCAGACACGAGCAATTTTGTTCCACTTAGAATACATGGACCAACTGCAGGTTTTAAAAAAGAATTGCATTCAGGTTGTTTTAAAGATGCGGTTTATTTTACAGACACTTCCCGTGCTTTTAATAATAAAGCAATTGTAAGATGGGATTGGAATTTTGGTGACGGCACTACACAAACACTAAATTCCGGCGGTTCTACCAATCATTTTTTTAATACTCCCGGAAATTATTATGTTGTATTAAAAGTAACCGACATAGATGGATGCAGCCACCAGACAGTGTCTTATCAATTTAATGTAAGTATAAGTGGCCCTAAAGCGGATTTTACCGCCTCGGCCTACACAGTGCCTGTAAACACAACGGTATATTTTAATAATACATCCAATTACTATAACTCTTATTATTCTCCAATTCTATGGATATTTAGCGACGGCACTACGTCTACTAGCGGTAATCCTACTTTCATGTTTACACAGGAAGGTAGCTTTACAGTAATGCTTATTACAAACAATACACAAACGGGTTGTACGGACACTGCAAGGAAGCTGATTACGGTGCGAAAAGTAAACAGTGCTTTCAGCTACAATCTTTCTTATATCAGCAGTAACTCGTGCCCACCCGTAATCGCTACGTTTACAAGTATTCCTTCAATTGCAGTGAGTCAGGCATGGAATTTTGGCGATGGCGGTGTTGCCGGTAATCAGCAGGTGGTATCGCATACCTACAACACGCCGGGTATGTATCGTGTAGTGCATTATAGTTATGATGCAAACAATGCGGTAGACAGTACAGAAGATTATATAGAAATACGGGGACCCTATGCTTTATTAAAAGCAGATACCCTTTTCTCCTGCAATACGCTACAGGTAAAGCTTACAGCCGAAGTTAAATATGCATCTTCCTACACATGGGATTTTGGTGATGGTACCGTAATTCCTACCACAGATACGTTTGCCGTGCACAATTACCCTACGCCGGGTATTTATGTGCCATCATTAATATTGAGAGATGCAGGCGGCTGCACAGCTACTTCTTCATTACCCGATAGAATAGTAGTTGATAGCCTTTCAGCTTCGTTCACCCTTTCGCCATCTGTAATTTGTGACTCTGGCCAGAGTATATTTTCGCCAGTGGTGAGCAGTTTATCAGCTAACTTAGTGCAGGCTCCGCTTGTGTACCGCTGGGTAACCAAAGAGCTTAATAATACTGATACTTCTTACAATACCAGCAACAGCTATTTTTTTACTAAGGTTGGTATGCACACAGTAGATTTTCAGGTTACATCTCCTTACGGCTGCAAACAAAATTTCCGTAAAACGGTTACCGTAAAACCAGGTATAGCCGCTTTCATTACCGGCACTAATAGTATTTGCCAGGGCACAACTGCCAGCTTTACGGCTACCGCCACACCAGCAAATAATAGCCTTCAGTGGAAATGGAATTTTGGCAACAATGTTTTTTCAATGGAACAAAATCCCCCTGCTCAACTTTTTACTATTGCAGGGCCACAGCAAATATCATTGATAGTAAACAATGGCTCCTGTTCCGATACAACCTATCATAATTTGATGGTACATGCAAAGCCAGTTATGTCCATCACTCCCGCCGATCCATTTGTTTGCCTGGGCAACAGCACATTGCTCACCGCATCTGGTGGTACCGGCTATCAGTGGACATCAGCCGGAACATTGACCAATGCGGTTAGTGCCGCAGCCACTGTAAAACCTGCTGCAGGTACATTTTATTTTGTAAAAGTTACCAATGCACAAGGTTGCCACAGCAGCGATTCTGTATTTGTAAAAGTAGTAATGCCGGCTGATGTGAAAGTGCCTGCTGCATTGTTTGGCTGTGAAGGAGATAAAGTTCAGTTGAGTGCAAGTGGCGCAGATAACTATAAATGGATTGGCAACACAGGAGGTTTAAGTGATCTTAATATTTACAATCCTGAAGCAACAATCAGCAATTCAACCAGCTTTACGGTTGTGGGTTTTGATAATTATAATTGTTTTAGCGATACGGCTGTTTTGCCTGTACGCATTAGCAAGCTGCCATTGGTTGATGCTGGTTTAAACCAGGAACAACTTCTTGCAGGGTCATCCATTACACTTGCACCTACTGTAAGCGGTGCTGTTAGCTGGGTATGGTCGCCGGCTGAATATCTTAACTGTACCACTTGTTTAAACCCGGTAAGTAAACCCTTAACATCTATCCTTTATAAACTTACGGCCTATAATATTGATGGTTGCACTAACCATGATTATATAAAGCTTAGCCTGCTGTGCAAGAATAGCCTGGTATTCATACCAAATGCCTTCACTCCAAATAATGATAACAAAAACGACCGTTTTAATATTACCGGCAGCGGTATTAAAAGCATAAAATCAATTATTATTTATAACCGCTGGGGCAATGTTATTTTTGAAAGAAGAAACATTGGCATCAATGACTATAACAACAGTTGGGATGGCACTTACAAAGGTCAATCAGTAGAACAGGGTGCTTACGTTTATCTAATAAATACAGAATGTGAGGGAGGCGATGTGTTTAATTTTAAAGGAACAGTTATGATCGTAAGGTAGGAGTTTAAGGATCATAACCATAGAAAATTTTGCATCAAAAATTAAAGAGTTGCCTCTAGTGGAGGCAACTCTTTGTTAGACTCTTTTAATTGTGAATGATGAAATGTGAATATGCCCTGGCGCTTTTTGCTTTACTTCCTCTTTTTTTGCAATCAATAAAAGCAGCAACCCGTTTTCGTACCTGGCTTCAATTTTATCAATATCCACCACATCATTCTTTAACGTAAATGTTCTTTGAAAAGATTGATAACTGAATTCTTTTTTCAAAATCCTTTCATCCATCTTATCCTCATTTTGATTACTTCTTTCGCTGCTGATGCTCAAAACATTTCCCTCCAGTTCAACTTTAAAATCGTTTTTTGTCATACCCGGAGCGGCTACTTCCACTTCATATTTATCAGAAGTTTCTTTAATGTTTACAGATGGAATGGTTGTACTGGTGTCTGAAAAATTTTCATTTTTCCAGTCAAATAAATCCCTGTGCAGGAAATCATCAAACAGCATTGGCAATGGATTTAATAAATTTCCATTTCTTTTTAAGAGTGACATATTTACCTCCATTTTTTTGGTTAAAAAATTAATTTCAAAATAAAAATATCAACTAAAATGCCAGTCTGTTTAAGCCGATTTAAAAATGAATTTTGTCTGAAGAGTCAGAAAAAATTGTCAGTTGGTAACTCAAATTTCCTGTTGCTACCCAATGATCCAGGAGCGCCTTAATTAAAAGCGGGTTAGCCTTATATTAGCCATGGCAGTAGCTTTTATATAAATACATATGGCATATATATAGAACATGATTTAGAATATTGCTCAAAATAAAAGCTATGACCCTTCACAGAATCATAGCTTTTATAACTGAAAAATATTTACTTAAATTTTAAATTCATAGAAATAATATCCGCATTCATGTTGATATTTTTGCTGTAATGGCCATATCGTATTTCTATCATGCTAAAATGCTTTTGCCCAAAAACCCCTTTGGGCGGAGCTACCCTTATTCCGGCACCAAAAAAATTACTGCTAAATTTAGATAAATCATAGTTACTGGTATAAAACGGATCCTGGGCTGTATGCTCTTTGTAAGCCGCAAAATATTTAATAGCCGTTTGATTATAGTATCGGTAAAAAGGACTTACCGAAAGAAAAGGAGTAATCTTTATTGGCATTTCAATATTAGCGGTATGTGAATTTAGCCCCCAGTCGTCGGTATAAAAACGATAATAAGTTTTGATGATAAACTTATCGCCGGCAAAATAATTGGCCCTGAAACCAAGGGGTATTTTAAAACGGTTATCGGGCAGATTTTCCTGGTGCACACTGGCATCCTTAAAATATACCCGGTGAAATGGCAGGCTTAAATATCCCTGCTGCTGCACCGCATCGGCCAAAAACATTATTTGTAAACTTTTATTAATGATCTGTGAGTAAGAAACACTACCTGCAAATGTATTACGGGATGTAGTTGCATAATCGTCCTCATCTTCTCCTCCCCCGCCACCTGGCCTTAGTTCTGTGGGCATTATTAAAGACACCTGGTCGAGGTAGGTTTGAAATTTTGCAGTAAACTCACCATTTTTATTTTTTGTTTTTTTAGCAAAACTAATATTGGCACCAAAACTTTGGTAATCAAATTCGGTACTGGATGATAACCCAACTCCAAGCGTGGTACCCTTTGCCTCGTTTTCTATACTCCAGCTAAGGGTTGGATAAATGCGGGTATCTGCACTTGATGCAGATGAATTGGCTTTTAAATCTACTTTATCTGAAGAAGCGGAAGTATAATGATCAATACCAACTTCGGCACCAAAAGTATGTTTGCGTAATTTCTTATCATACCGGGTCAGTTTCACATCTATCACATTAGCAATATCTGTGAGTTTCTGAGAACCAATGCCACCGGTTACGGCTGCATTATCGCCATCCTGTCTGTAATAACTGGATACCAGGTTTATTTCTTCTACTTTTAATTTCCTGCTTTTAAAACCGGTACTGTCTGCAGGCGATTGGGCAAATATCTGCAGCAAAGCAAATAAGCCGGCTGCGGTGAGGAGTATTCTTTTCATGGTGAAGGTGAATGGGTAATTGTGAATGGTGAATGGGGAATGGTGGATGGTGAAAAGTGAAAGTTCAAAGGTGAAAGCTTCGAAGAGTTAAATGAAATTAAAGGTTGAAAAAAACCTTAACGTTAAACCTTAAACCTTTGAAAACTTTTAAACCTTTGAAACCTTTAATTACACCCACATCCACCACCTGTTTTACCGGCATTGGCACCTGAAGCACCTTCCCGGTAGCCCTGAAAACTTAATTCTGTTTTTTCTACTTTACGATTGCCTAATGTCATTTCAGCATCGTTCAATTTATTTTTCTGGTATTCTTTTACTGTTCTGCAGGATGTAAACAAGGTTACGATACCTGTAGTTGCCAGCACTAACATCATTTTTAAATGAGTGTTTTTCATTGAAGATGTATATTTTTTGAAGTAAATATTTTATTGTGATCGTCTATAATAATGCATTCAAGTTGTTGTACCTGGTTTATTAAATGCAGGCCTGCTGTTATGCCCATGATGGTTACGGGAGTAGCCATGGCATCGGCAATTTCTGCATTGGGGCTGATGATGGTTACACTTTTAATACCGGTTACCGGCAAGCCGGTTCTGGGGTTGATGGTATGGGAGTATTTTTTTCCGTTGATGGTAACAAATTTTTCATAATTACCGCTCGTGGCTACGGCCATATCAGAAATATTCATGTAAGAGAATGGCAGATGTGCGTTGTTGGGATTAGTTATGCCAATGGTCCATGGCTGATGATTGGCCTGTGCGCCCCATGCAGTTAAATCGCCGGATGCATTTACAATTCCGGCCCTTACGCCTTCTTTAACCAATAATGCCTTTGCCATTTCTGCCGCATATCCTTTTCCAATTCCACCAAAACCAATACGCATACCTTTTTCTTTCAGCATCACAGTATGGTTACCGGCATTTAAAATAATATTTTTATAATTGATGAGCTTTACCATTTCTTTTGCCGTGGCTTCATCCGGTAGTTCAGTCATGGTTTTATCAAAATTCCATAACCGCTTATCTATTGAACCGTAACTGATATCAAAAGCTCCATCTGTAAGTGTAGATATTTTTATAGACCGCTCTATTAAATCAAAAACTTCCTTATCTACTTTTACTGCAGCAATGCCTGCCTGGCTATTTACCTGGTTGGTTTGACTGTTGTCATCAAAAGTGGTGAGCAATTTTTCAATGCGCTTTATTTCGGCTATCGCCATGTCAATTTTTTCATTCGCCCATTTTTCATCTTCTGCTACAACTGTAATTTCAAAGGCATTGCCCATGAGCCTTTCGCCTCTTTTAAATTCTGTTAAAAGTAAATTAGCGTTTTGCGTAAGCATTGCAACTGTTTTTAATTAGTTGAGCAAAGCCGGCTGCATCTTCATTGGGCATTCCATCCCAACTTTTAAGAATTTTACCATTGGCATCCAGTAAAAGGGTAAATGGAAATTTACCTTCAGGATTATATTTATCTGCCAGGGCCTCATTATTTTTTTGCAAATCTTTTGTCAATTGGTGTTTTTTACTCCTCGGAAAATCAGCATTTACCATTACCAAAGAAGTATCAGCCATTGAGGAAAAAGCAGGATCTTCAAAAATTTCTCTCTTCATACGAATGCATGGACCACACCAATCGGAGCCGGAAAAATTTAATAAAATGAGTTGATTTTTTTCTTTGGCCAGTTGCTTTGCAGTTTCAAAATCGGGTTGCCAAATTGTGAAAGACATTGCGATAAAACAGCCAATTATAAAAAAAACTTTTTTCATGTTGATAGATATTAGATACAAAAATTAAAAGTAGTTCAATTGATCACATATAATAATGATATAGATCACTTTGTAACACAATTAACAAAGTGGCTAAAAAGAGCCCATTAGCATTTTTGAATGGTAATTAAAAATCATATTAAACCACAGTTATAATTTAAAAAGAGCAGTACAGCCCATTAAGCCTTTGATGTTAAATAGTAGTATTACTAATTCTTTATTATGAAATTTTCGGCTTTGCCATTTGGAAAAACTATTGGAAATACGATTTGTATCAGTCATCATCTCCATCCACTTTATTTTCTCCTCCACTGTTTAAGATTAAAGCCCCGCTGGTTGTTTCTGTATGCCGTATCTGTCCACCCAGGTAACCTGTTCTTGCTATCAGTGCAAAACTTACCAGCGATATAAACAACGTTATCAAAGAAGCCGTTTGGGCGAATGAACTTTTTTTAAGCGTTACATAAATGGCCAACAAGGAGGATGCTCCCAGGATAATTAAACTAACCAAAGCATACATCGCAAAGTCTTCGTGCTGCCCAATTATATTTTCAGAAACTCCCTGAATATTTTCAACTGCCTCTTCTGCTCCTTCGCCTGTAAGATAGGCAATGCCAGTACCTATAGCAGATATTACAAACAAAAAATAAGCTGCCACTTTTGTATGAATACTCTTACTCCATATGCCGTACCCGAGCACAAATGCGCCTAATATAGAACCAAAAATGGGTAAGTGTGTGATTAATAAATGCAAATGTACCTGGCTCATAATAGTGATTTTTTAAAGTGAACTGATTTTAATAAATTTCTCACCACTTGTCATTGAAATTCCACAACGTTTTGGAGCGGTGGTTTCATAAGTGTTTCCGCAGGTTGGGCAGATATAATAAACAGCAGGCAATGCATTTACCAAATTACTGTTTAAAGCAGCCAATGCTTTTTCATAATATACTTTATGTTTTTTTTCTGTTTTATACGCATAGTTTAAACTAATTAATGCCAGTTGATTATCTGCAGCATTGGCTTCTTTCAGGAATGACGGATACATTTCTGCTACTTCGTAGGCTTCTCCTTTAATAGAGAATTCCAGGTTTTCTTTCGTAGAATTTACAGTTACTTCCGGTGTAACAGGGATAACTGTAACGCCCATTTCTTCCAATACTGCTTTATGATTTACAGCATGTACATTTTCAGCCATTGAGGCTGCCTTAAAAAGCATTGCAATTTCATTATAACCTTCTGCTGCTGCCTTTTTTGAAAATGCTGCATACCTTGCGCTTGCGTTGGTTTCTCCTTTAAATGCAGCCTGCATATTAGCTATCGTTTTTGCTGCAGGATCTACACTGCCGGATGCTGCAGCAGTATCTGCCACTCCGCCCGCTGCTGTTTCTACATTTTCTACGGGTGTTTTCATATCCGATTTATTTTCTCCGCTGTTGTTGCAGGAAAACAAACCAATGCCGCCTGCAATAAGCAAGGCTGGTATTAAAATTTTCTGTTTCATATATTCGTTTTTTTAAAATAAATAATAATGCAAATTTGCACTGGTATATCTTCAACTATGCTGCAATAAAACTTAAGATCGCCTTAAGATTTATTGATAACATTATTTTTCATTTTTTTCGTTTTCTTCTTTTTCTTCCTTTTCTTCTTTTTCTTTCACAGAAAGGGAATCTTTACCGGCCACCAGTTCCTTTGATTTTATAAGTGAATCTGCTGCAGCATTGGTTGATGTGTCTGCCATATTATATGGTGAAACTATATTTGCATCAGATTTGGCAGCATCATTATTGCTACAGGAGAATAAAAGCATACTGGCAACAATGGTAATTAAACCATTAATAAGCGATTGTTTTTTCATTTTTAAATAGTTTAGTGATTAATAAATTATTAAGCAAAGCTCTGCCAGCATGGCTTTTGCCATACTTAGCATTAACTTAAGATTACCTAAATATTTTACGGGGAAAAATGAAGTGTAAATGAGGTGCCAACAGCTTCTACACTTTCTACTGTGATACTTATTGATTGTAAATCACACAATTTTTTTACGATAGATAAACCAAGGCCATTACCCGGAATATGAGAACTCCTTGAATTATCTGCCCTGTAAAACCGGTCAAATAAAAAGGGAATTTGCGTTGCTGCAATTCCAATTCCTTCGTCTTTGATGGTTAGGGAATGTGTAACTGAATGCCAGGAGCAAAAGATATTACCATTAGGGCGGTTATATTTAATGGCATTAAAAATGATATTATCCAATACCCTTTCCAGCAATACCTCATCTGCATTTACGATGCAGTTTTCCGGTACAGTAATGTGAATGGAATTATTGTTTACCCCGGCTATGGTTTGATAATTCTGCGCAATTTTTTCAATAGTATTTTTTAAAATCAGCTTGGTTTTTTTAGCATGTACCATATTGGATTCTAACCTTGCAAGCTGCATTAATTCCTCAAACAGGAATGCTAACCTGTCTGTTTGAATAACCACATCCTTTATTTTTGATTCGTATTGTTCCGGGGTTCTTTTATTTCTCAGCAATACTTCCAAAGTTCCTTTGATGGCTGCCAGTGGTGTACGCATTTCATGAGAAGCATCAGCGGTAAATTGTTTTTGCTGACGATTACCTGATTCCAGGCGGTTTAATAATTCATTAATGGTAGTGGCTAATTGATGAATCTCATCTTCATTTTCGGGCAAGGGTAAGCGTGAGTTGATATTGCTGTCATTAATAACGGCTGCAGATTTTATTAAACTGTTTACGGGTTCAATGGCTTTGGAAGCCACCAATATCATAATGATGTATAAAACACCCAGTGTAAAAACGTAGGTTAATATAAGTACGATCAATAAATTATACAATACATTATAGGATTCCTGCTGCGAAACACCAATAGTTAAGTGTCCGATTATTTTATTTTTTTCATTAAAGATGGGAAATTGTCCCTGCCTTATTCTTTGATCGTTAATAGTAGAATTATAAAAAGTGGTTTTCTCTATATGGGGATTAAATAAAAAATGATCTCTTTGTAAGTTGGCCGATTTAAATATGGTATTTCCATCAATATCTACAATCTGAATGAATGTAGGATTTACTTCCAGTTGATTGTGTTCTGCTTCTTCCCATTCGGGCATTTTATTCATTATGATCCGGTCTTCCTTCCAGTCAAGATTATTAAAAACCTCTTCCTTTTCCAGGCTGATATCGTCATCCAAATGTTTGTAGGAGCTGTAATAAACAACACCATAAATCACCATAAATACGATAGCCATAATAATAGCCACCGCTATGGAATTTAATAGGGCAATACGTTTTTTAAAACTCAGCTTCATGTGTTATCATTTACCCGGTAGCCCACGCCCCTGATGGTTTGTATAAAAGATTCCTTTCCCGGTTCATCCAGTTTTTTTCTGAGTGCATTAATAAAAACATCAATTACCGATGTGTCTTTATCAAAATGGATATCCCATATTTTTTCTATAATTCGGGAGCGCCTGCACACATTGCCTTTGTTACGAAGCAGGTATTCTAATAAAGCAAATTCTTTTTGGGTGAGTTCTACATTTTTTCCATCTAAGATTACCCTGTGCATTGCAGTATTTAATTGCAGGTTTCCCGCTTCAAAAATGGTTTGTTCTCCTTGCTTGTTTCGCAGCAACACTTTTATTCTTGCCAGCAATTCTTCAAAAGCAAAAGGCTTTTTAAGGTAATCATTGGCCCCTGCTTCCAGGCCAAATACTGTATCATCCACCGTATCTTTTGCTGTTAAAAAAATTATGGGTACTGTTTTATTTTCTTTTCTTATACTTCTGCAAATTTCTATTCCACTTTTGCCAGGCATCATCCAGTCCAGCAAATAAATATCATATTCATCAATATTATCCATGGCCATTTCCAGTCCCTGCCTGCCATTAACAGCTACATCCACGGCATAACCTTCTTCTTCCAGTCCTTCTTTTATAAAACCGGCAATAGCTGTTTCGTCTTCGGCCAATAAAATTCTCATACAGTCAAGTTAATTAAAATAATTTATGGAAAAATCATTCATTCAAATCAGGATTAGAAAAATCAGGTAACCCCAGTTCTACACCTGCCCCATGTTTAAATACTAATTGCCCACCCAGGTAACCGGTTCTTGCAATAGCTGCAATTACTACTGCAAACAATAATACAGCTACAATTCTAGCCCAGCTTTTTTGGTATTTAAAGAAATAAATAACCAGGTAAACAACAGCAGTAAAAATGGTGAGCCACAATGCAATGGTAGCGGCCTGTTCATGTAATGCTATTGCTGCACCCAGGGAACCTTCTTCCATACCCTCGCC
>Ga0209181_10006000_pt1 | contig 17276 bp, 15 predicted proteins | sample MAT05_FD_187208 | JGI IMG/M metagenome (GOLD analysis project Ga0209181, IMG submission 187208) | Freshwater microbial communities from Lake Fryxell liftoff mats and glacier meltwater in Antarctica - MAT-05 (SPAdes) (version 2) | ecosystem: Environmental > Aquatic > Freshwater > Ice > Liftoff...
TTCATTACATTGCCAAGGTTACCCGTCAATTTCAGCTCGCCTTTACCATCACTTAACTGCGTTTCTATAAATAAAATGTCACCTCCTACATATGTCCATGCAAGGCCAACTGCCACGCCTGGCATATTGGCCATTTTATAAATTTCATTGCTGTATCTCGACCTGCCCAATATCTTTTCGATATCATTACTCGTAATGGTGGCTTTCAGTTTGCCCTTCATCACCAATTCTTTGGCCTGGTAACGCATGATGCTGGCCAATTGACGATCCAGTTCCCGCACACCGCTTTCACGGGTATAGTCTTCTATCACTTTTTCCAGCACGGTATCATTCATTTTAAAAGGCGAGGGTTTAAGCCCATGCATATCTACCTGCTTTGGTATAAGGTGACGTTTGGCAATCTCAATTTTTTCTTCTACCGCATAACCACTCAGGTCGATAATCTCCAGGCGGTCTCTTAATGCCGGTTGAATATTGCTGATATTATTGGCAGTAGCAATAAACAAAACTTTACTGAGGTCATATTCCAACTCCAGGTAGTTATCATAAAAAGTATTGTTTTGCTCAGGGTCCAATACTTCCAGCAGTGCCGATGAGGGATCGCCCCTGTTATCACTGCCTACTTTATCTATTTCATCGAGTATCATTACCGGGTTGCTCGATTTTATCTTGCGGATAGATTGTATGATTCTGCCGGGCATAGCGCCGATATAGGTTTTGCGGTGGCCACGTATTTCACTTTCATCATGTAATCCACCTAAACTTACTCTTACATATTTTCTGTTGATAGCTGCTGCTATACTTTTGCCCAGGCTTGTTTTACCAATACCCGGAGGGCCAAGGAAACAAAGTATCGGGCTTTTCATATCGCCTTTTAGTTTAAGAACAGCCAGGTATTCTAAAATCCTTTCTTTAATTTTCTGCATGCCATAATGGTCATGATCCAGTACTTTTTTGGCTTTTTTAAGATCGTATTGGTCCAGGGTATATTCATCCCATGGAAGGTCCAGCATCAGGTCCAGGTGGTTATACACTATTGAATAATCGGGAGTAGATGGGTGCATGCGTTCCAGTTTCTCTGCCCCTTTATTAAACATTTCTTTGGTAGCTGCATTCCATTTTTTAGTGTCTGCTCTTTTCTGCATTTCCTTTACTTCAGCCACGTTATCACCACCCAGTTCATCCTTAATGGCTTTCATTTGCTGTTGCAAAAAATATTCACGCTGTTGTTTATCCAGCTCAGCACGGGTTTTATTGGTTACTTTGTTTTTTAACTCGGTATACTGCAATTCAGTATGCATCAGGTTCATCAATAACTCTGCCCTTGCTTTCAGGTTGCTTATTTCCAGCAATTGCTGTTTTTGCTTCAAATCGCTGTTAAGGTTGCTGCTAACAAAATGAATGAGAAAAGAAGGGTTCTCAATATTTTTCAAAATAATGGCAGCTTCACTGGGCAGGTTGGGAGATAAGTGAATGATTTGTGAGGCGAGGTCTTTGATACTTCCTACAAGGGCATCAAAATCTTTATCACCTTTAAGACTCTCTTCTTCCAGCACTTTGATGGTGGCTTTAAAATATGGGTCCTCGGTTGTGATCTTTTCAATCTTAAACCTTTTTCGTCCCTGTATAATGATGGTGGTGCCTCCATCGGGCATTTTAATAAGCTTTACAATTTTGGCCACAGTGCCCACATCTTCCAAATCACTTACGGTAGGTTCTTCTATTGTACTGTCTTTTTGCGCCACAACACCAATCAATTTGTCAGTCTTATAAGCGTCATTTACTGCTTTTATACTTTTATCCCTGCCAACAGTAATGGGTATTACTACTCCTGGAAACAATACGGTATTTCTCAAAGGTAATATCGGTAATTCGCCTGGAAACACCTGCCCGTCTGCATCAGACTCATCTTCATCATTCAGCGGAATGATGGGCATAAACTCCATTTCGTCTTCCTGGTTGTTTAAATATAGATCTTTATACATCATAAATTTTTGGTTCGTCAATATGGCAAATTTAGTTTGTTATCAGGGTATTTTTTTGTGGATATTATAATAGTCAAGTTTGGTGCCGAAATAAGGGGGAAGGAGTGCAAAGGTGAAAGGTGAAAGGTGAAAAAGTCAAAAGTCAAAAGTCAAAATATGAAAGCTTGCCCGGACCGAAGGGAGGGGTGAAAGCCTGCCATGTATTTAATTAACCATAAACCCTTAAGCGTTTTAAACCCTCTCAAACCTTTAAATTTGCAGCCTATGTATATTTCCTGCACAGATAAAGAACTAATAATATTAAAAAAAATTGCCCATGCTGCAGAAGAATTGGGTGTAGAAGCTTATGCTATCGGTGGGTTTGTAAGAGATAAGATTTTGGGAAGGCCTACAAAAGATATGGATATTGTTTGTACCGGTGATGGTATTTTGCTGGCAGAAAGCGTGGCCCGCCTTTTTACCCCACAACCTCATGTGAATGTATTTAAAACATTTGGCACGGCTCAAATTAAACTGGAAGATGAAGAGATAGAATTTGTGGGTGCCAGAAAAGAAAGTTACAGCTTTGATAGCCGAAAACCTGCGGTAGAGCCAGGTTCGCTGGATGATGATCAAAATCGAAGAGATTTTACCATTAATGCCCTTGCGGTTAGTTTAAATAAAAAAGACTTTGGCCAATTGGTAGATCCATTTGGAGGATTAAAAGACCTGGAAAATAAGATCATAAAAACACCACTGCCACCCGACAAAACTTTTAGTGATGACCCTTTGCGAATGATGAGGGCCATCCGTTTTTCGGCACAGTTACATTTTAATATTACGGATGAAACCCTGCAATCCATTACCAAAAATGCAGAAAGAATCAGGATCATCAGTAAAGAACGTATATCGGATGAATTGAATAAAATATTGCTTTGTGCTAAACCTTCCATTGGGTTCGACCTGCTGTATAAAACCGGTTTGCTCAAGATTATATTTCCGCAAATGGTAGCATTGGCAGGAGCAGAATATATAGACGGTAAAGGGCATAAAGATAATTTTTATCATACCCTGCAGGTAGTAGATAATATAGCAAACCACACCGGTGACTTGTGGCTTAGGTGGGCAGCAGTGTTGCATGATATTGCCAAACCTGCAACCAAACGTTTTGAGGAAGGCCATGGCTGGACCTTTCATGGGCATGAAGTACTGGGTGGCAGAATGGTACCCAAAATATTTACGCAACTAAAACTGCCGCAAAATGAAAAAATGTTGTTTGTGCGAAAAATGGTAGAACTGCACCTGCGTCCCATCAGCCTTACCAAAGAAAATATAACAGACTCGGCTATACGAAGATTGCTGTTTGATGCAGGAGATGATTTTGAATCGCTGATGATATTGTGCAAGGCTGATATTACCAGCAAAAACCAAAATAAAGTAAAACGGTTTATCGAAAATTTTGAAATGGTGCAACATCTGTGTGCCGAGCTGGAAGCCAGGGATCATATCCGCAACTGGCAGCCACCCGTTACAGGAGAAATTATTATGCAGGCCTTTAATCTTTCGCCATCCAAACCGGTGGGGATTATTAAAGATGCCATTCGTAATGCTATTCTGGATGGTATAATTCCCAATGATTATGAAGCAGCCATTGCATTTATGCATTTAAAGGCAAAGGAGATTGGGGTGGGGAGGGGGTGAATGGTGAATGGTGAATTGTGAATTGTGAATGGTGAAAGGTCAAACCTATAAGGGCTTGTGTATTGGATCGTGGGTGGGGAAACCTTATAGTGTTTTAGTAATGTCTGGATCGAAGGGACGAGGTCAATGGTCAATGACCAAGGTCAAAAGTGAAAGGTCTCTGATTTATTTTATCAATAGTAAATTAAATTACAATATCATATAAATGCTCTTTAAAAAAAATGCCTGTTTTAACTGGATACTTTTATACTGTTCAAATGACTGTTTACAAATGACTTATTTTAAGCGTAAGGAATTTGAAATAGACATTTAAAAAGACTTAAATTTGTGTTATGGCAATTCTACGATTCAGAACATACTGGGAAGAAGACGAAAGTATTTATCGTGATGTGGCTATCCGCCACACACAAACATTTTTTGATCTTCATAATGCAATTCTTAAAAGCTACGAGTTTGATAATAAACATAAAGCTACTTTTTACCGCAGCAATGATAGCTGGCAGCGTGGCCGTGAAATTTCTCTGGAGAAATATGACAAAGATTATATGGCAAGCCCGCTCATAATGAGTGAGGCAGTTATCAGTAGTGAAATAAAAGGTCCCAATCAAAAATTTATTTACGAATACGACTTTAATAAGAACTGGCATTTTATGGTGGAGTTAATTAATGTAGATAAAGAAGAAAATAAAAAGCTGACTTATCCCTGCTGCATAAGAACTGAAGGTATTGCACCATCTCAATATGGTACCAAGGGGCTGGTAGATAAACGCCTGGCCGAAATGGAAGAAAAATACGACCTGCAGCCCGAAGCCTTAAGGGATGGCTATGGAGAAGAAAATGAAGATGGACAGGCAGAAACCAGTGATGCAGATGATATGGCAGAAGAAACCGATGATTCCAACGACGGATTTTAGCTATTGATAATGAGATAATGGAGTACCCATTCTCATTTTTTTCATGTTGCAAATAAGCCTCCATTCTTTTTTACATTGTAGTTGGATTTTAGTTGTCAAATTTGATTACATACAGCAGGTGTTTATCCTAAAAATAAAAATATATCAGGTAACTCAAATGAATTAAAAATATCCATTTAAAAGAGTTCTTTACAAACTCAAATTTTTTGAATGAAGAAAACGGTTATTATTATTGCCGGGCCTACAGCTTCTGGCAAAACAGCGCTGGCTATGTTACTGGCGCAACATTTTTCTACCCAGATTATTAGTGCAGATAGCCGCCAATGTTATAAAGAATTAAATATTGGTGTGGCTAAACCTTCTGCAGCAGAGCTTTCACTTGTTCATCATTATTTTATTAATTCACATTCCATTACAGATAATATTTCTGCCGCTGATTATGAAAAATATGCGATGGTCAGTGTAGAGAAAATATTTGAAAAAAATAATTTGGCCATCATGGTGGGCGGCACCGGTTTATACATCAAAGCTTTTTGCGAAGGGCTTGATGAAATCCCTGCAATAGATGAAGCAGTAAGAAAAACAATTGTTACCAATTATAATAATGGTGGGATTGAGTGGCTGCAGCAGGAAGTAAAAAAACAGGATTCTGAATATTATATAAAGGGCGAAATTTTTAACCCGCAAAGAATGATGCGGGCATTGGAAGTAAAATTTTCTACCGGCCAATCCATTACCCGTTTTCAGCGAAAACAAAAAAAAGAACGGCCTTTTAATATCATCAAAACAGGACTGGAACTGCCAAGGCCGGTTTTATACAACAGGATCAACAAAAGGGTTGATGAAATGATGGAACAGGGGCTTGAGGCAGAAGTAAAGGAGTTGATGCCATTTAAACATTTGAATGCTTTGCAAACAGTAGGCTACCGGGAACTGTTTAATTTTTTTGAAGGGCAACTCTCCCGGGAAAAAGCAATCGATTTAATCAAACAAAATACCCGTCATTATGCCAAGCGGCAAATGACATGGTTTAAAAAAGATGAGGAAATTAATTGGGTAGATGTGTCTGATGCGGATAAATCGTTACAGGTAATACTCAAATTGATAAATGCAAAATAAAAATGCCGGCAATTGTGCCGGCATTTTTTATAATTCAACGATTCTTTATTAAAATTTCCAACCAACGGTGGCTACTGCATTACCAAGTGTTTGTTTGCTTGTGGCAAAAGTGTTGAGACGGTCCTGAAGCCTGTATGGGAAGTCGGCATCTTTGCTGATATTGTGCACGTAGGTAAGGTCTACAAACATTCCCTTGTGCCTGTAACCAAGGCCACCACTCAGCAGCATGCGATTGGCCTTAAAAGCTGCATCTTTATAAGGGTTCATATAATATCCAAAACCAAGCCTGGCCATTATGATATTAAACTTTACTTCGCCACCTACTCTAAAATTAAAAGCACCTTTATAAAAATCTTTCACCACGTTATTTAATTCCTTGTAATATACTTTCTCTTTTTCTGTAGGGGCTTCTGCATTACTGTTGAAACGGCTTCCTTTATGGTTTACATATTCTATATCTGCAGAAATAAATCCTTTTTGCTTTTTTACATTCTCCAGTTCCCTAAATACATAAGAGGCGCTTGCTATGGCTTTCCATGCCGAGGATTGCAGGTATCTGCTTTCGCCGGGTTGGTTATTTGTAAATAGTAAAGATGATGCAGCAAAGGTTTCCGGTTGGCCTGAGGGTGTTTCCAGGTTGGTTGTAAGGCTGGCGGTACGTTCATCAGCCATAAAAAAAACTGATGGCGTATGCAATGCAAGCCCTAAACGAATATATTCCCGGGGTTTGTAAATCACGCCAAGTTTCATATTAAAACCAACGCCTGTTGTTTGAAAATTATCTGTATATGTAAATGATTTAAACCCGTTCATATTGTTGGCAGAAGTATCACTTTCTGTAAACTCCATATTGCTTTTGTAATTCACGATCGGAACGCCAAGTGTGCCACCAAAAAATAATTTATCTCCCTTGTTATATGCTCCGCCTATGGCTAATTCATAAATCCCTCCGCTGGTAGATTTAAACATTTTCTGCTGCAAAGCCCCTCCTGCATCCAGGATATTTTCAGGCGCACCTCTTACCTGTAAAACTCCTCCAACTCTTACGGTGTCTATAAGATATGTTTGTAAACCCAAAGCTGCAGTGTATGGCATGGGGGATAAGGTATTAAGCACTTCATCGATGGATCGTTTACTCTTTGCAAATTCTTCTGCAAATTGTTCGCTAAAAGAACTGTAATTATTGAGCGATTTGTAACTGATTGCATTATTGAAATTGGCTGTTTGAGTAATGGCAATGCTAAATGCAGAACTGTTTTTTGGTTGATTGCGGTTTACACTGCCTATTATAATACCACTGGGGCCAAAACTAAAAGCATTGTTTTTTTCAGTAGAGCTGTTTTCCCTGAAAGTGGCTTTTAAATTATTAAGAAAAATGCCGGGTGTAAGCACCACTTCCCTTGTTTTGTAAAAACCAAGGCCTGCAGGATTTACATAAGTTGCAGTAATATCGCCGCCCAACGAGCCCATAGCACCACCAATGGCTAGGTTACGGGCAGTTCCGTTTTGTGGATACCAGCTATAACGAATGGCATCTTCCGGTGCCTGTGCATAGGTGGCTGCAACAGGGTATAGCAATATCAGTAATAAATATTTTTTCATCTTTAATATTTTAAGATAACTTAAAAACAATGTTTAAAAAAAGCCGGTAACTGAATGAACAATTATCCGGCTTTTTTTTAATTTAATTGCCTCTTGTTGGCCTGCTAACAGGTGTACCACCAGAGCTGCTGCCTGATGAAGAAGAACCAGAGTTGCTGCTGTTGTTGGTAGAAGGCGTATAAGTTCTTGTGTCGTTATTTTGATAAGTACTGCTTCTGGTAGAAGAATTACCCGAACCGGATGGATAAGATGTTGATGGTGTAATAATCCTTCTTATAAATGAACCCCCGTTGCTGTTACTGTTATTATAAGACCTGGAGGAAGGTACCCATTTAGTTTCACCCGTTTTATTATTGGATACTACCAAAGTGGAGTTATTATAACTTCCAAGATTGGTCATTCTTGGTGTATTGTTTTTTGGATTCACAATTACATATCCTGGCAAAAATACCGGCCGGTTGTAATAGTAAGGGTTGTAGTAATACCCGTAATTATAGCCATACCTGTAGGGATCGTACCTGTAATTGTAATCGTAATCATCATTTAGATCTCTCCAGCGCCTGTCCCTGCTGGACATGCGTATTTCTCTTTCTTCGTAAGCGTCAGACCTGTATTCTGTTTTGTCAACCCTTTTTCTTGAATTGTCGCTTTCATCAATTCCTCTTACCGGGGAATAATAAACATCATCAGGTGTTTGACCGCTTTTGTAAGCAGTGCTGCAACCGGTTATTGAAACCGCTGCAATTGCTATTAATAGTAATTTAATGTTCATGGCGCATCAGTTAAAAAATGAATGATAAAGGTACTGTATTTCTGTTCCATTATTCGTAATGTAAAGTTGCATTAACAATTTGCTATAAGACGTATAATATTATTTTTTTGCTGTTAAAAATGTCATAATATACAAATGTTTATGTAAGTATTAGAACTTGATAACCTGCGAATGTTTTTTGTTCTTAAAGATGTAAAATACTATCCTGTAAATCATGTTATTTAAAAACACACTTTACATTTTGTGCAGGCTTACAATGTATTTCAGGATACATAAAAAACCGGCAATTTTTATATGTAATTGTTTTTTCATCATTGGATACAACCTGTTTTCTGAAAGCAGTTGTTACGCAAAAATATTTTTCCCTGATATGAAATTGCGTTATATATTGTGCTACGATGTATTTATCGTAATGAATATATCATATTACGACTATATACATAAAAAAAACAGGGTGCGATTATTTAATTCATTTCCGGTGTTTTAAAAATAAAAAAGGCTGATTATTATGAAGGAAAATGTAGATGTACTCATTATGGATGATGATCCGGATTTGTGCCTGCTCATGGAAACAATACTTAAGTTTAGTGATTATAAAATCAAAAGCTGTACTAATGCAAACCAGTTTTATCAAATACTCGAAACTATTGAGCCAAATGTAATTGTGATGGACATGTTGTTGTCTGGAAAAGATGGCAGGGATATTTGCAGGGATTTAAAAAGCAGGCAACCATTTAAATCCATTAAGATATTGATGATTTCTGCTCATCCGGATGCGGATAAAACCTGCCGGGAAGCCGGTGCCGATGATTTTTTGAAAAAGCCTTTTGATATTGATGACTTCACTTTTAAGGTTGCCACATTTGTGAATCAAAAAGCATGATATTGATTTTTGAAAAACTGCTTGCAAATAAATCTTTGAACCTCCATTTAATTTACGCTTTATGTTCATCCATCTTTTTACAGGTACCCCTACTTGTAGAAATACTTTAGGGCATAATATTTGACTATAATAATATACTGTATGGTACCTCAAAATGTACTGTAACAAAATACAGTGTAATTCTACAAAATTTATTTATGAAAAAGTTGATTGGATTTGTGTCATTGGCTGTTGTTTTAACTGCTATATCCTGCACAGACAGAACTACTGAAGTTAAAAAAGAAGTAATTGTGGTGCCTGCTGCAGCCCCTGCGGTTATTGTAAAAGAAGCTCCGGCAACACCCACTACCATCAGTGTAGATAAAAATGGTGTAAAGGTTCAAACAAAAAAAATAGATGTGAAAGTGAATAATTAATATTCATTTGTCTGCATTAACTGCTGGCAATAATGTATTTGGTTTCATGTAAAAACGAGTATTATTCATCCAATAGCTTACATCTAACATGTTTTACCATGCGTGAATGTAACACCTATTTCAAAAAAATAGCAGTCCGTTTTTTACAGGATCAATACTGCGGAAGCTACATAGTATTGATTTAGTATATAACAAATGCATGCAGGTTTAAAGAAACACTTTTAGGAACTGGAAACAGGAATAAATATTTTTTGCAATAAATAAAATTAAATGAACCCGGTAAACGTTTAACTAAACAAAGTAAAACAACTTTACAAAAATTATCCATAACATTTATTTGATGAATGTAAAGAGCAATCCTTTATGAAAAATATACTCACAGTAGTAATTCCCATTTTCTTATCCCTTTTCATTTTTATTTGCCTTACAGGTTGCAATGAATCGGGCAATGCAGGCGTTGCAGACACAAAAGATAAGAAACTTAGTGCCGATTCTTTGACTGCTGAAGCACCCGGCTCCAAATTATTTGATACCGCCGACTACAATAGAAAAATGCTGGTATTGAGTAATAATGATACTACCGGAAAATGGCCCGTAAAAACTGCCTATCCATTACCCGGTGCCTTATTGCCATACAACAGGATCATTGCTTATTACGGTAATTTATACTCTACACGAATGGGTATTTTGGGTGAAGTGCCCAAAGATTCTATGTTTAAAAGATTGCTGCAGGAGGTGGCCAGGTGGCAGGCTGCGGATACCGCTGTTCGCACTATTCCTGCATTGCATTATGTAGCCATTACAGCACAGGGTGCACCGGGTAAAGATGGCAAACACCGGTTGCGCATGCCTTTTCACCAGATAGATACGATCATGGATTGGGCAAAACAAATAAATGCGATGGTATTCCTGGATATACAGGTGGGACATAGTTCAGTAAAAGATGAAGTGGCCACGCTGGAACCTTATTTAAAATTACCCAATGTTCATTTTGGCATTGACCCGGAGTTTTCTATGAAAAACGGAGAAAGGCCGGGATCTAAAATCGGCACTTTTAATTACAATGATATTAATGATGCCATCGAGTTTTTGGCTACTGTTGTTCGTAAAAATAACCTTCCTCCCAAAGTGTTGGTTATTCATCGTTTTACACAGGGCATGGTAACCGGCTATGATAAAATTAAAATAGTGCCCGAGGTACAGGTGGTAATGGATATGGATGGATTTGGCGATAAAATTTTAAAAAGGTCTACTTACCTGCGGTATATTTATAAGGAACCAGTGCAGTTTACCGGCTTTAAATTGTTTTATAAAAATGATAATAAACCCAACACAAGCGGTATATATACTCCCGAGGAGTTATTAAAATTCACACCTAAGCCTATTTATATTCAATACCAATAATCAATAATTTATTTTCTTCAATGAATAATATTCTATTCCCTATCCTGGCCGGCCTATTAATTGTATCAGCCTGTAACTCTAAACCCGGCAAAATGAACACGGACACAGCCGATAGTATAAAGTCCGTTCAAAATATTGCATCACCAAAACCTGTTTCGGATGCTGCAACAATACTGGCAAAAAAAGAAGTGCCTGTGTTGTGTTACCATCATATCCGCAATTTTAGCGCCAGCCAAAGTGAAAGTATGAAAAGCTATTCAGTAACTCCTTTAGCTTTTGCAGCTCAAATGAAAATTTTACATGACAGCGGATACCAAACAATTTTGCCCAATCAGTTAAATGATTATTTATTGCATGATGCGGAGCTGCCAGCCAAACCGGTGATGATAACTTTTGATGATACTCAGGAATCGCAATACACATATGGGGCTGCAGAAATGAATAAATACGGGTATAAAGGCGTTTATTTTATAATGACGATTTCTATTAACCGTCCCCGTTATATGAGCAAAGAACAAATTAAAAACTTATCAGATAGCGGGCATGTAATTGCTGGTCATACATGGGACCATCACATGGTTACAAAATATGAGGGAGATGATTGGGATATACAGTTAGTAAAACCCCAGCAACAACTGGAAGCCATTACGGGTAAAAAAGTCACCTATTTTGCTTATCCCTTTGGTTTATGGAACGAGGCCGCAATACCAGAAATTAAAAATCGTGGATATCAACTGGCCTTTACATTATCAGGCAAAAGAGATAGTACCCAACCACTCTATACTATCCGGCGTATGATTGTTCCGGGCACCTGGTCTGCAAACGGCATGTTGAAAGCCATGAAATCTACTTTTAATAAATGATCATTGAAAAATTAAAGTGAAAGTAGTTTTGGTATGCGAAAACAGGTTGCTGATTTTACGATTCAAATACTTGCCTGTATTGTAAGAAATATCATTTTATTTTTTCAATAAAAGTTTGGGCAAACAATTGGTACAACTCCGGGTTACTTATAAAATCCTTCACTTAATCCAAATTTTCTTTCCGGGGCATCGTTTTCAATATCATGAAAGGAAACAGGAGCCAGGGAAGTAAAATCTTTGTAATCTTTTACCAGATGTTGGTAATCGTGGTAATCACACTCCATGGCAATGCGCAACCAATCGAGGGCAGGGTGGGAATTTTTTAGCCTGAAAGCTTTATCGAACCGTATGATGCGTGAATATAGTTTAGGATTTACACCGGTTCTTTCTTTAAACTTTCGTTCCAGTTGCTTGGTACTTAAACAAGCTTGTTTTGCCAGTTTATCGATACTTGGCTTCGCATCACTATTTAATAAAAAAGAACATACATCGTCTATTAAAAGCCGTGGCTTTTGTTGCTTTTTAATCAGGCAACGAACAAAATCATTTATAATTTCAATCATGTTGGTATAGCCAGATGCATGGTACAGTTGTTCGTTTACAAATCTCAATTTTGATGAAAATATGGCTTCGGCATCCAGGTATTGGTTCGTTAAAAGTGCTGCCGGTATTCCTGTCAGCCTGAACAATGCACCCGGATAAAAGATTACCTGGAGCACTAAAAAATGCGATCCGATTTTTCTTTTAGTAACTTCAGAAAACTGGCCATACAAAACAACCGGAATATTATTTACGATCTTCCCCGAATTTTGATACTCTACTGTTTCTGTATCGTATGGATAAAAAGCCAGGCAATGTTCCGGTCTTGGGGGATAGGCTTTAACAGGCACAGGGTGGCCCTTTTCAAAAGAGAGATGTACGATTCTGTAAAGCTGTACAAATTCCCTGACATCATTGGCTGGTATAAAATCTTTCAGCAACAATTTAAATGAAGTAGATTATTTTAAATATTAAGTTACGGATTAAATTATAATGTAAGTGGCGGACCCATTACTTTCATTCCATGTGCTGTATGTATCCGGTCCATTTCTTCTTTTGATGGTCTTTCCTTTAAACTGTTCATCAAAGAAAAAAATTCTTCCATTTTGCCGGCTGGTTGCAGCAGGTAAATCATTTTACCTTTATCTGTAAGTTGAATCCATGTATGAGGAATATTTCTTGGCAGAAAAATGGTTTGCCCTGCCGTGAGTATATGAGTGGCATCGCCTGCCACAAAACGATATTCACCTTCGGTAACCGTAAAAATTTCATCCTGTTCAAAATGTAAATGCAGCATTGGGCCTGCTTTTCCCAATCCTGTATATTCAAAAACGGAGAGCATGCCACCGGTATCTTTGGAAGAAATTTTTAGATCATTGGGATGCAGTCCCAGGAATTTTACGGTTTCTCCAAATCTTGATTTACCGGCATCTATAATAAAGGGTTCTTCATTGGAAGCCAGCAATGCTTTTTGAAATCTGTTTTTTGAAAAGACAAAGGCAGGGGCTGCCAAAAGAGAAGTGAGTAAAAATGTTGTACGTTTCATTTTATTTTATTTTAGAAAAGTAAAGATGAAAATACATTACGCATGCCAGGTGGTAAAAAATAGACATTTTTTAAATAGCTGCTCAGCGTTTAATCCGGGTATTGTAACACCAGGGGGTACAAAATGATATCAGCCATTAGTGAAATATTTTTCAAGACAATTTGACTATTTCAATATTTTATTCTAATTTAATTGCTGTTTGTAAAGTCTAATAAAAACAGGATTGCCTTAAAACTTTTGCTATGTCATATCCAGCTTCCGTTAATACATCCACTATTCAGCAATGGATGGCCAACAAACTTTCGCCACAGGCTGTGGAGGAAGAAATGACTGCCAATGGCATGGATGATGAAACGATAGCAGAATATCTGCATGCTTTTAAGCATTTGCGAAACAGTCAACGACAATTCACCGGTTTCATTTGCCTTGGGATTGGAGCATTTCTGGGTTTTTTAAGTTGTGTGCTTACGTTGATTAATGTGATGCCACAATTTTATAATATTATTTTGTATGGGTTAACCTCGCTTGCGATTTTAATTATTTTAGTTGGCCTGTATTATGTTTTTGAGTGATGTGGCCAATTATTTCAGCCATATTCTAAAACAGCCATATTAAGCATCCCTCTTTTTACTGTTTTATGGTACTTCAGCTTACACCATTTCGAAAACAGTTAAAAAAATTCTTCAAAAGGCGATATTCATTTCGGATACTTAATTTCTTTTAAATTAAACTGTCGGTTTTTGTCTTGATTTTTTTAAGGAAGAGATCTGCTTACATTTTACATTGGCTCGGAGAAGTATGATGAGGGCATTATATTGCCCTCATCATCCATGTATTGGCAAATGGATATGGCTGCTTGAAAAAATTAAACGACACCTGGATATTATTATTTTTCCGACAAACTTTTGTTAACCTGGTAACCAAAAATAAATCCTAAAATAGCGCCAGTTACTGCGCCGGCAATCAATACCGGGATACTGTTGGCATCTATAAAAAACCCAATACCCAATCCTAAAAAAGCAAAAAATAATACAGATACTATAACGGCTTTATTGGATTTTTTAGGATTGGGATGCGTATTGGAAGTTTTGATGGTATGATGCGGATGTTTGTGCGCATGTCTGCTTTTAGATTCGGGCATAATATTTTTATTTCAATTTACGTATAATTATTTGCAGCAGCAATTTTGATTCATTTGTTTGCCCTTAATTTACCCTGGAAAAATCAGCAAGCTATTTTAATTTTTTAATTTAAAAAATACGGTTGTACTTTCAATTTATGACCATCGCTTTTTTTTCTACTAAACCATACGATAAAGAGTATTTTGAGCGCTATAACAAGCAACATACCATCCTGTTTTTTGAAGATCCACTTAATGAACAAACAGTAAAACTTGCCAAAGATTGCGATGCTGTATGTGCTTTTGTAAACGACCGGCTAAGTGAGGTTGTAATAAAAGCATTGGCAGCTTACGGGGTTACCATAATTGCACAACGCTGTGCAGGGTTTAATAATGTAGATATAAAGGCAGCAAAAGAAAATAACATTGCAGTGGTGCGTGTGCCTGCCTATTCGCCACATGCCGTGGCAGAACATGCGCTGGCTTTGATTATGACACTAAACCGAAAAACCCACAAAGCTTATAATCGTATCCGGGAAGGTAATTTTTCTTTAGACAGGTTAACCGGTTTTGATTTGTTTGGAAAAACAGTTGGTGTGGTAGGCACCGGTAAAATAGGCGTGTGTTTTGCCAGGATCATGCTGGGGCTTGGTTGTAATGTAATTGCTTTTGATGTTATGGCCAACAAAGAACTGCAGGCAGCAGGCGTAATCTATTTGCCGTTGATAGAACTGCTGGAGAAGAGTGATATTGTTTCACTCCATTGTCCGCTTACAGAAGAAACAAAACACCTGATAAACAGCAGCAGTTTAGACAGGATGAAAACAGGGGCTATGCTGATTAACAGCAGCCGTGGTGCATTGGTAGATACCAAAGCAGTTATCCATGCATTAAAAAAGAGTAAGTTGGGTTACCTTGGTTTAGACGTATATGAGCAGGAGGAAAAATTATTTTTTAACGATCTTAGTGAAAATATTATAGAAGATGATATGATTTTGCGTTTGCTCAGTTTTCCGAACGTATTGATTACATCGCACCAGGGATTTTTAACCGATGAAGCGTTAACACAAATAGCATTGGTAACCTTACAAAATCTAACGGATTTTGAGCAGGGAAAAGTTTTGGAAAATGTTGTGGAATGAATTTGTGATGCTATTGCGTCAGCATATTTCAGTAAACAAGATTGCATAATAGATTAAGCTTTAATTAGTGACTTATTTTATTTTAATAGTCATTCTCTTTTATCTTTCCTGTCAATTCACTGGGCAAAAAACCGAATTCTTTTTTAAAGGCGGCTGTAAAATTATTTACACCTGCATATCCAATTACCTTGGCCGTATCGCTTACAGAATGTTTGCCCGATTTCATAAATTCATAGGCAATGGACAATCGCTTTTTTTGAGAATATTCAAAGGAGCTTACGCCGTATACTTTTTGAAAAAGCGTAATAAATTTGGTACGGGACATGCAACTGATGCGGCTTAAAAATTCAACTCCCGGAAAGGAATGCAGCAGGTGATCGTTAATATAAACTTCAGCCCTTTGTAACATCCTGATATCTTCATAACTGGCAAAAAGGAAAGGGCTTTCCGTATCTTCTTTTGTTAATACCTCTTTAAGGAAAGTTTCCAGTAAACTAAATATCCTGCCATCGTAATACAAATTTTCCAACAGGGTAAATGTTTTGCCTGTAAAGACCTCATGAAAAAGTTTGTGCTGTTCCCGGCTTAAAAATTCTTTGCGTACATTGGCATTTTGAGTTACCAGGTAACGGATAAATTTTTCTTTGCTTACAGAATCATGTAACACATGATCTACCCAATGGTTTTTCATGAGTACCAGTATTACTTTTACTTCCATACCAGGCTCAATTACTACATGTTCCTGCATCCTTGTGCTTTTACATTGTATCGATCCTAAACTTTTATTATTTAAAATGATTTCGCTGCAATCATAATCATGCCGGCTGCATTTGGCAAAAGTAAAATCCTGGAAAGTGATGGTAATATGATTCTCTTCTGTAGGGAATCTTTTAAAAACCATTCTTTGTTTTGCAGTATAATGTACTACCTGGTAGGACATGAATTCATTAATCTTAAAAAACCTGGAGAAACCTTCTGCAATGTCTGAAGGATAGGTGACCTCGTTATTAATTAAAGGTACTCCCAGCTTTTCTGCAAGCAAATTTGCATAATGAAGAAGATCATCATAATTAAAATCAACACAAAATTCTTCCTGTTTCATTTAAGCTCAGTTTATTCTTAAAATCAGGGTGCATAGGTTGCCCCGGTATTATTTTGTTATTACAAATTTTCCTGTTTCCAATAGTGCTCCGTCGGTATTAAAAATTCTAAAAATAAATATACCGGCATTTAATCCACGGGTTATAATTTGGCCAGCCCCTCCTATAAGTTGAGTTTTAATAAGCCTTCCCTGTACATCCAATATTTGGAAATTTAAACCGGTAGTGAAATTATTTATTTGAAAATTTATGGACAGATTCCTTCGTGCCGGGTTTGGATACAACAATACAAATTGATTGGCATTGCTTAAAACAGATACCGTTTCTGTAATAATTTTTGCGCCATTTTTTAGCCGGATAGTGGCCCTGTAAAAATTGATACCGCTAACCGGTGCTTCATCAAAAGCAGTGTAAATTACCAGCCCTGATGTAGTATTCAGGTTTCGCAAAGTTTTAATAACAGTACTATTGTTGTCTAACTTTTCAAATACAATGCTATCTATATTTTCAAAGCTGCTTAGTTCAAGAATTAATTCAATTTTATTTGTCCTGTTTTCTGCAAGCAATGTTTTATAAAAACATTTTACTCCCTGGTTGTTCACATCAATGACAGCACTGCGGGTTGCCAATAAACCATTTACAGGCAATGGTTGCACAGCATACAATTGTGGGCTGTTGCTGTTTCTAATGA
>Ga0209181_10006001_pt1 | contig 17274 bp, 14 predicted proteins | sample MAT05_FD_187208 | JGI IMG/M metagenome (GOLD analysis project Ga0209181, IMG submission 187208) | Freshwater microbial communities from Lake Fryxell liftoff mats and glacier meltwater in Antarctica - MAT-05 (SPAdes) (version 2) | ecosystem: Environmental > Aquatic > Freshwater > Ice > Liftoff...
AGTATGAAGTATGAAGTATGAAGTATGAAGTATGAAGTATGAAGTATGAAGTATGAAGTATGAAGTATGAAGTATGAAGTATGAAGTATGAAGTATGAAGTATGAAGTATGAAGTATGAAGTATGAAGTATGAAGTATGAAGTATGAAGTATGAAGTATGAACGTGAGTGAAAAATTTATGGCTCAAAAGTAGTCTAGCTGGAATTTTTTAAGAAAAAAACTTTCAGCCCTACACTTTTTTATTTTATAAATTTGGCATCCACTCAAAAAGTCCGGGAAAAACATTAATTAAAACCCAAACTTAAAAAGTTAATTTTGTAATCAGTGAATTTTTAGAATTTTTTCCTCTGAATGTCTCAAAATTCAGTGACATTCCAAAGAATATTTTTCAGAATATTTTGAATGAATTGTTCTGCCCGGACTTTTTGAGAGGATACAAAATTTGGGCTTACAAATTGCTTGTCATTCTGAACGTAGTGAAGAATGACAAGCCTCAAAAAAGAAGTGTACGGCTAGGTAAGAATAAAAATTTGATTTGGCTATGCATTTGTAAATCTGCCCAACAATTTCACCCCCAAAACACCTACCAAAGCCACTAAACCATACATCATACTTCATACATCATACCTCATACTTCATAGTTCATAGTTCATAGTTCATAGTTAAAAAAAAACCATGCAACACCGAATCAGAGTAGCAGGCCTAGTCAGGCTGGGCGACGAAATCCTACTAATACAACAGCAAAACCGTCATGGGGTACCCACCTGGAGCATACCCGGCGGGCGCTTGGAGGCTACTGATGCTGATATTTTCCGTGGGGTGGAGCGAGAGGTGTGGGAAGAGACCGGTTTAAGTGTTGAAGCCCGTGACATTCGTTTCATCAGCGAATATCTTGTTCCGGATCTCTTTGCGGTAACGCTGATCATCGAGTGTCAGTTGTCCCTTAAAGAGCACCGGGATAATATCCATTTGAACAATATCATGGAAGACGACAACATCCATGGGGTAGCTTGGTGGTCTGCTTCCAACATTCACGATTCGGAAGAACCCATGAGTCGTATGCTGGGTTCACCAGAATTTTGGGAAGCCTTGGATGGCACAATCGGGGTGGTTTATTTAGGTCGACATCATGATCTGTGAGTGAAACCAATCCAGTATCGAGTAACTTTGCGGCGGAATATTTGGAACGCCTTAAAATTAAGGCAACCATTTTGGGGTGAAGATCAACCTAAAGAAATCTTATCCTATTGGCCCCAGAATATTTCATCCTTCTATGTATCAATCACTTTTAAAAAAGGAAAGGACGCTTGCCGTAATTGGCCTCGGATACGTAGGTTTGCCTATTGCTTTGGAATTTGCGTTGGATTTTCGGGTGATTGGCTATGATATTGATACTGAGCGTATTGCTATGATGCGGCGCGGGGAAGATCCCAGTCGGGAAATGGATCCGAAAGCATTTGCAGGTCGTGATATTCTTTTTTCTGATCGCTTGGAGGATCTGGCTAAAGCCCATTTTTTTGTAGTAGCCGTCCCGACCGACATAGATGAATACAAGATTCCCAACCTGAATCCGCTGAAGAAAGCATCCTCCCAAATTGGCAGCATTCTAAAAAAAGGGGATTATGTAGTGTATGAATCCACGGTATACCCTGGATGTACGGAAGAGGATTGCCTCCCCATTCTGGAAAAATTATCAGGTCTAAGTCTTGGGCAGGATTTCAAGCTCGGCTACTCCCCTGAACGCATTAATCCGGGAGACAAAACCAAGCCACTCAATCAGATTCTGAAAATTGTGAGTGGTTCTGACCAAGAAGCTCTGGAAGAAATTGCTCTGGTTTATGGACACATTATTAAGGCCGGAATTTATCGTGCAAGCAGCATAAAAGTGGCTGAAGCAGCCAAAGTGATCGAGAATACCCAGCGGGATCTGAATATTTCGCTGATGAATGAGCTTGCAATCATCTTCGATCGAATGGGCATCGATACCCATGAAGTGATCAAAGCCGCCGGTACCAAATGGAATTTCCTGAAATTCTACCCCGGACTAGTAGGAGGCCATTGTATCGGAGTGGATCCTTATTACCTGATGCACAAATCCATTGAACTGGGTTACGAGCCTCAGGTCATTCTGAGCGGACGGAGGGTCAACGATGGAATGCCAGCCTGGGTAGCCAAAAAAATGGTGCAACTACTCCTTAAAAACAACAAAAGCCCCCATCAGGCTAAGGTACTCATACTCGGTATTACGTTCAAAGAGAACGTCTCTGACATCCGCAACTCAAAGGTCGCTGCCCTGGTTCGTGAACTGGAGGATTTTTCTATCCGTGTTCAAATCGTTGATTCAAACGCCGATGCAACCGAGGTCGCCTATGAATACAATCTAAAACTGAGTGACCAAATTTCAACTGGTTACGATGCCGTGATAGTGGCCGTAGCACACGATGAATACCGTAATTTCGACAGTTCGTTTTTTAAATCCATCATGGGTAAAAACCCAGTTTTAATGGACTTAAAAGGGCTTTACGAAAATACAGACCAAGCAATCGAATATTGGAGACTTTAACCCATAGACCACATTAAAAAAATTGACCACATTCAAAAAAAGATAGATATGCTACAAATGGTTGACCTCAAAACCCAATACGGTCACATCAAAAGTGAAATAGACCGCGAAATGAAGGAAGTGTTAGATTCCTGTATTTTCATCGGAGGACCTAAAGTGAACGCTTTTCGGGAAGGCCTGGAACAATACCTCGGCGTAAAACATGTCATTCCTTGCGCCAACGGGACCGATGCACTTCAAATCGCCATGATGGCACTCGGACTTAAGCCTGGGGATGAAGTGATCGTTCCAGCTTTTACTTATGTCGCAACTGCTGAGGTGATTGCCCTTTTGGGGCTTACGCCTGTGATGACTGACGTAGACCCCGATACGATGAATATCACGGCAGCGCATATTGAAGCCGCAATCACTTCCCGGACCAAAGCCATCGTCCCGGTTCATTTGTTCGGGCAATCTGCCGACATGGCTCCTATCATGGCTTTAGCCAAAAAGCATAATTTATTCGTGATCGAGGACAATGCACAAGCCATTGGGGCAGATTATACTTACCCAAGCGCAGAAGATGGGACTAAAAAGACCGGAACCATCGGTCATTTTGGATGCACCTCTTTTTTCCCATCCAAAAATCTGGGTTGTTACGGAGACGGTGGCGCCATGATGACCAATGACGATGCCTTGGCTGCCAAAGCGCGAATGATCGCCAACCACGGGCAATCTAAAATGTATTATCATGATGAAATCGGGGTGAACTCCCGCCTGGATGCGATGCAGGCTGTGATCCTCAATGCCAAATTGAAACATCTGGATCAATATAATGCTGCCCGGAATCGGGGCGCAGACTATTATGATCGTATTTTTGGACAGATCCCACAGTTGAAAATTCCTGCCCGGCAACCAAATTCGACCCATGTTTTTCATCAATATACCTTACAGATCACCACAGCAAACGCTGTAGAAACCCGAGATGCGTTGAAAGCTTTTTTATTGGAAAAAGGGATCCCATGCATGATCTATTACCCAGTACCCTTGTATGACCAACCCGCTTTTGCTCCTTTCTGGAAAGGGGGGAAATTACCCGTGACCGAAGCCCTTTGTGCCTCCGTGTTTTCCTTGCCGATGCACTCAGAAATGACTGACGAGATTCTGGCGGAGATTACGGAAGCGGTAAAGACGTTTTTTGAGCAGAGATGAGGTTTTACGTCTTGTTTTTTTGACAGGGTTTAATAGGGGTTTTTTTGACAGGATTTGCAGGATATACAGGATTTAATAGGGGATTAATAGGGATTAATTGATTGATAAAGCTCACCCCTATTAAATCCTGTAAATCCTGTCAAAAAAACTCCAATGTCCATCTTCAACTAAAAACTTGTGGCGAGTAAAAAAATCAAAGGTAAAAAATGTCCAATTTCGCACTAATCGGCGCAGCAGGCTACATCGCCCCAAGACACTTAAAAGCCATCAAAGAGACTGGAAATCAGCTTCTAGCCGCTTTTGATCCCAACGATTCTGTAGGGGTGCTGGATAGCTATTTCCCGGATGCTGACTTCTTTACCGAATTTGAGCGCTTTGACCGACATCTGGATAAGTTGAAACGACGGGGCGAATCCATTGACTATCTGAGCATTTGTTCCCCAAATTACCTCCACGATGCCCATATCCGTTTTGGGCTACGACTTGGTGCCAACGTGATCTGCGAAAAGCCCCTGGTGCTCAATCCCTGGAATGCCGAAGCCCTTCGAGAAAACGAAGCTGAAACTGGCAAAAAAGTCAATACAATCCTGCAATTGCGTTTGCATCCCGCACTGATCGCGCTAAAAGAAAAGATCGACCAGTCTGACGGCCACCACAAAGTAGACCTGAGCTATATCACTTCCCGGGGCAATTGGTACTACAGTAGCTGGAAAGGTGACCTGGCCAAATCCGGGGGGATCGCCACCAACATCGGCATCCACTTTTTTGATATGCTGATTTGGATCTTTGGTCCAGTAAAGGAAACCATCGTACACCTGCATACCCACGACCGTGCAGCTGGATTTCTGCGGTTGGGAAAAGCCCAAGTTCGATGGTTTATGAGCATCAATGCCGATACGCTGCCTGCTCAAGCCAAAGCACAGGACAAACGCACTTATCGCTCTATCGCAGTCGATGGAGAAGAAGTGGAATTCAGTGAAGGTTTTACTGACCTGCACACCCGAAGTTACGAAGAGATCTTTGCAGGCAATGGCTTTGGTATAGAAACGATTTTGCCGGCCATTGAACTTGCGCATACTATTCGAACCATTGTCCCCACAGGACTTACAGCGCATTATCATCCGATGGCCAGTCTTCCATGCAGTAAACATCCACTCCAGCGTGGGCACTTAAATCAATGATGTCCTACTTTTCCCACCCGACAGCGATCATTGATCCAGAAGCCCGGATCGGCGAAGGTTGCCGCATCTGGCATTTTTGCCATGTCTCTTCTGGCGCTGTGATAGGCGAAAACTGCATTTTGGGGCAAAATGTCTTTGTGGCAGATGGGGTCATTCTTGGCAATGGTGTGAAAGTGCAAAATAACGTTTCCCTATACACTGGTGTAATCTGTGAAGACGAGGTGTTTTTAGGGCCTAGTATGGTATTTACCAATGTGATCAATCCTCGAAGTTTCATAGAACGCAAAAATGAGTTTCGCCCTACGCTGGTCAAAAAAGGTGCGAGTATCGGTGCAAACGCGACGGTGATTTGTGGCGTGACACTGGGGGCGTTTTGTATGATCGGAGCAGGTGCTGTTGTCACGAAGAATGTACCCGATTTTGCGCTGGTAGCAGGCGTTCCGGCCAAACAGATAGGTTGGGTGAGTCGCTTGGGGCATCGTTTGCATTTTAAGGATGGACATGCGGTTTGCCCTGAAAGTGGAGAACGATTTGACCTGCTTAATGGCGTATGTAATTCTATATAATTTCCCTTGGCCATAACGAAGGGTCTACGACCGCATGGTGTTTCAGCCGACTAAAATCAACTATTCCCTCAATCCCCAATCGGCATTCCAAAACAAAACCTGACCTTTGTGTCTTCCATTACTGCGGACTAACCCGTTTGCCACTTATCTATGAAAAAAGCCCTTATTACTGGCATCACCGGCCAAGACGGTGCATACTTGGCCGAGCTTTTGTTAAAAAAAGGCTACGAAGTCCATGGCGTTAAACGCCGCTCTTCGCTCTTTAATACGGAGCGTGTGGATCACCTGTATCAGGATCCTCACGTGGACAACCAACGCTTTATTTTGCACTACGGCGATCTTACGGACTCGACCAACCTGATCCGCATCATGCAACAGGTACAACCTGACGAAGTGTATAACCTTGGTGCGCAAAGCCATGTACAAGTAAGTTTTGAAACCCCGGAATACACCGCCAATGCCGATGCTGTGGGTGCATTGCGACTTTTAGAAGCCATTCGATTGTTGGATTTGACCACTAAAACTAAGTTTTATCAGGCCAGCACCTCAGAACTTTACGGGCTTGTGCAAGAAACGCCCCAACGTGAAAGCACCCCGTTTTACCCCCGCTCTCCTTATGGCGTGGCAAAACTTTACGCGTACTGGATCACGGTGAACTATCGGGAAAGTTATAAGATGTTTGCTTGCAATGGCATCCTCTTCAACCATGAAAGCCCAACGCGCGGGGAGACTTTTGTTACCCGAAAAATTACACGCGCCGCAGCAAAAATCTCTCTAGGACTCCAGGACAAGCTTTTTCTGGGAAATCTTGATGCGAAGCGAGACTGGGGGCATGCCAAAGACTACGTAGAGGCCATGTGGCTCATGATGCAACAATCGGAAGCTGATGACTTTGTCATTGCAACTGGAACGACCACTACCGTGCGCGATTTTTGCCGAATGGCTTTCCGGGAAGTAGGCGTTGAACTAGATTTTAGCGGCAGCAATGCTGAAGAAAAGGGGGTTGTAGCTAGTTCGACCAGCCCGAATTTGAAGCCCGGACAGGAAGTCATTTCCATTGACCCCCGCTATTATCGGCCAGCTGAAGTAGATTTGCTTGTGGGTGATCCAACTAAAGCGAAAGAGAAATTGGGCTGGGTTGCAAAACGAACTTTGCCGGAATTGGTCTCAGAAATGGTGGCGAGTGACTTGTTGCTTTTTCAAAAAGAGGAATATTTAAAACAGGGCGGATTTGAGATTCGCAATCAGTTTGAATAAGCAGTTTTCTATGAACGTAACTGACAAAATTTACATAGCCGGCCATCGAGGAATGGTGGGTTCTGCCATTCTGAGAAAACTCCAGGCGGAAGGCTTCAGCAACTTTGCCCTGGCGGATTCGCGAGCACTTGACTTGCGCAATCAATTGGAAGTCAGCGAGTTTTTTCGCCGACAAAAACCGACTCATGTCTTTCTCGCAGCAGCCAAAGTGGGGGGCATTCTCGCCAACAATACCTATCGCGCTGAATTTTTGTACGATAACCTGATGATTCAAGCCAATGTTATCGAATCAGCTTACCGCAATGGGGTGGAAAAATTGATGTTTCTGGGGTCTTCCTGTATTTACCCAAAACTAGCGCCACAACCTTTAAAAGAAGAAGCCCTGTTGACAGGACTTTTGGAGCCTACCAACGAACCCTACGCCATTGCTAAAATAGCAGGGATCAAACTTTGCGATGCTTATCGGGCACAGTATAGCTGTAATTTTGTGAGTGTAATGCCTACCAACCTTTACGGCCCGAACGATAATTACCACCCGGAGAACAGCCACGTATTGCCTGCTTTATTGCGAAAATTCCATACCGCAAAAGTTGAGAATGCGCCTTTCGTAACCCTTTGGGGCACTGGCACACCACTCCGCGAATTCCTTCATGTGGACGATCTTGCTGATGCTTGTTTTTACCTGATGCAACACTACAATGAACCAGGGTTTGTGAATATCGGCACTGGCGAAGACCTGACCATTGTAGAACTTGCTCAAATGGTAAAACGCATTGTGGGCTATGAAGGGGAGATCCGGCACGACCTCAGCAAGCCCGATGGAACACCGCGCAAGCTCATGGATGTCCATAAATTACATGCCTTAGGCTGGAAGGCCCAGATAAAACTGGAGGCCGGTATTCGTGCCGTGTACCAAGAAGTAAAAGCCAAATTGTAGCCCAAAAATTCATAGTTCATAGTTCATAGTTAAAAAAAATGAATCACACTTACGTAGCCATTATGGCCGGTGGAGTAGGCAGCCGATTTTGGCCTGGCAGTCGGGAAGCTCGGCCCAAACAATTTCTGGATATGCTTGGCGTGGGCAAAAGCTTGCTTCGGCTTACGTTCGAGCGTTTTTTGCCGATTTGTCCGGCCAGCCACATTTTTATTGTCACGAATGCAGCCTACCGCGAGCTCGTTTTGGAGCAAATCCCGGAAATCTCCGCAAACCAAATCCTCTGCGAACCGAGCCGCAACAATACAGCACCCTGCGTGGCATGGACAGCTTTTAAGCTTGAAGCCCTTGACCCGGAGGCTAATTTCGTCATTGCACCTTCAGATCATATCGTACTGAAGGAACAAGCTTTCCTCGAAAAAGTCCAAACTGCACTTAATTTCTCCGCTACCCACGATGCCCTGCTTACCTTAGGCATTCAACCCGCTCGCCCAGACACCGGCTATGGCTACATCCAATTTGGCGAAGAAGCCGACACTGGCATCCGAAAAGTGTTGCGTTTTGCAGAAAAGCCCAGCTTGCCCGTTGCCGAACAGTATATTGAATCCGGGGAGTACCTCTGGAACGCTGGTATTTTTATTTGGCGCGCGGAGACCATACTAAAGGCATACAAGACACTAGCACCCGAAATCTATTCCATTCTGGAAAAAGGCAGCGATTTGTATAATACGCCTGAAGAACAGGCTTTTATCGACTCCGCCTACCCTACTACACCGAATATTTCGGTCGACTTTGCCATCATGGAACATGCATCCAATGTCTTTACACTGCCTTCCGAATTTGGCTGGAGTGATCTTGGCACCTGGGCCAGTCTCCATGCGGAACATCCAAAAGACGAAAATGGCAATGCACTGCAAGGCAATGTCATCGCGCTAGACACCTACGATACCCTCGTGCGCATTCCTGAAGGCAAACTCGCGGTCGTAAAAGACTTGCAAGATTACATCATTGTGGATACACCCGATGCGTTGCTCATCTACCCTAAGTCCAAAGAGCAGGAAGTGAAGCAGGTAACGGCCTTAGTAAAAGGTAATTTTGGGGAAAAACACCTCTGATTCAGGGTTTCCCCTAGCTTGGAAAACCTACTTTAACAGGACAAATACTAATTTTTAAAAAATATACCAATCAAAATTTTTATCGTTGTTAACATTCTCTAACTTCGCACCACTAAATCGTTTTTAATCCTTGGTTTCTCTTAATCCCTTGTATTTGTTAGTCCCGGCCTTTAGTCTTACAATTTAAACAGTAGTGTCGGATGAGCCCTTTCTCCTCAATCAGTGTAAACCCTGAAATCCAAGATGGAGCACCCGTTTTTAGCGGGACTCGCGTGCGTGTAGAAACATTTTACGACTTCCTTCGGGTGGGCGTAAGTGTGAACGAATTTTTAAACGAGTTCCCTTCGATCACCCGCGATCAAGCATTGGAAGTGTATGATTTGATGAATCGTCAAGTCACGCCGGATCAGATTGCATCCTTAGCAGGACCGCAATCGAACATTCAACCCGGAGCGGGTCGTATGTTTGGAAAAGCAGCGTGATACTACCTTTTTTCAGATTAAATAACTACAAAAAATCTCTGAACCAACCATTTGGGTTTGTTCAGAGATTTTTTTGTGTAGCAACTATTTAACTTTAACTTGTCATCAATGCGAATAATGCGTTGAAACAAATTTTCCAGCCGTACACTTCTTTTTTGCGGCTTGTCATTCTGAACATAGTGAAGAATGACAAGCAATTTGAACGCGCAAATTTTCAAAATAAAAAAGTGTACAGCTGAAAGGAAACAAATCAAAAACAGGCACTTAGTGCTCAGGATTCGCATTATTTAAAAGAAAACCTCCGCCGAAGTAACCGAAGTTTCCGTGCTATCATTTTTGCTAAGGGTTACCGTAAACTTGTACGGTGTCAAATTTGTAGCAGCATCAGGACGAGCCTCGGTGACTAAAAAGAACCAGCTTGGGCCTGAGCTGAAGGGTGGAAAAGTAGCCAAAGCATCCAATTGCGCCAATTGCGAGGGCAGGAACGCTGATTCTATTTGATCAAAAGTTAGTTCATTCGCCATTCGAAAAAGCGCGTTGAGCGAAGTTCCGGCAGGCAAAGTGTCGTTAAAAGGCTGGTCGGCCGTAATGTTGATTTTTGTTATCGGATATTTTAAGCCTGCCGAACCTGGATCTTCCGGAGAACAACCATAAGCAGCACTCACCAGCCCATTCCAACGCGGCCGCGCCAGCTCCATAGCCAGAAATTGAACACTGTCTGGTTCGAGCATAAATCGCAGCGTCTCTATCCCCATCTCTTGCTTGCGTTCCACTGACAATTTTTTAAAGTCAAAGAAATCAAGTGTATCAGAATTGCCGCCTCCACAACCACAAGTTGTAAAACAAGAACATGCTTCTATTAAAGCCATGCCAAACGTAAAAAACGCGAGTAGTATGATTTGCTTATTCATAAGTGTAAAGTTGCTTCTGTAGTAAGACTACCTGATTTGATAAGCTTTCATTCGCACCTTTTTCCCACGCTTTGTCTCCCCTATATCTTCCCACACCAACTCGATGCCTTGCAGTTTTTCTAGTTCCGGGCGTTTGTGCGGTGTAATAATGACGAGCAAAGGGGCGGTTTGCAACAAGTTCCAGGTGAGGGAAAACAGCTCCTTCTGTGGACAAAGATGCATAGCAAACGAACTAACAATCAAGGAGTATTGCCCAGAAAGCCCTCCACGGATTACATCTATAAAAGAAAGTTGGAGACAGGGCAAGCCCGTTTTTCGTTCGAATAATGCGTGGGTAAATGGATCGCAACCCACGATGTTTTTAGCCCCAAGTCTACTTAGGGTACTGCTAACTTCTCCACCACCCGCAGCGAAATCTAATACGGTTCCAGAACAGTCCAAACGCTTGAAATTGCGCTCCAACAAGGCCGTAATTTCTGGCAGATGTGGATTTTCATATACATCCGAAAATTCACGGTAGTACCCTTCGGCTCCGTGTTCGTCGTAGAGTGGGCGAATATTTCGGGTCAATTTTTCAATTTCTTACTGTAATCCCGTTCCATGCTATCAATAAGCAATTGATATGCAGGATCATCTAAAGGATTAGCGTATTTCGATTTGTTCTTGCCAAAGAGCTTGAGCCGCACCGTATTGTACCGTTGGGGCTGCAATCGAATGTCTTGAAGCAAGAGTTGAAGGTGGTGCGTACTGCTTACCAGATTGTTATAAAGTTCTTCATCAGTAAGGGTTTTACCCACCAAACCTTTGCCGCGCACTAGATTTTGAGCGAGCGTATCCACGCGGCTGAGTGTACCAGTGGTGGTTGCAAGGGTGCCGCGCAGTGCCCGAAGCGACAGCGTTACAGAATCTATGGCACTACTGGCCTTTTTAGAAGTCTGATCCAAACCGGCATCTTTAAGTTGCCGACTTAGGGCAGTCAGATTAGCAATGGCATCACCGATATTTTTGTCATTCGCCTTTAGAGTGCCGCTGATCGAAGCAAAATTACCTGTAATTGTCCGGATACTCTGTTCGTTGAGGGCCAGGATTTGATTGAGGCGATTGGTCATCACTTCGATATTCATGAGGGAATGATCAAGCGCATTGAGGGCACTGGCCATTCCGTCGGGATTGGCTTTTGCAAGCGAATCAATGTTGATAGAAAGCCCTCTTTTAAGTCGATCCGTATAGGCATCAAAACCTGCGGGATCGCCCAAGAGACTCTGAATGAGCGACTTGGATCCGGCTTGCAGATAATCTCCGCTTTTGGCACAATCGCCGTCACAAGGCCGAAGAATCAGGATTTCAACTGCCTTTCCGCCCATCAAACTTAGCCCGATGATGCTGGCAATAGCGTCTTTGGGAATATCAACATCTCCTTCAATACTCAATACGGTAATGATGGTTTTATCATCAGCTTTGTCAATGTACATATCTTTTACCATACCGACCTGGAAGCCTTTGATAAAGACAGGACTGGATGGGCGTAATTGATCCACATTTTCGTACCTGACATAAAGCGTCTTGGAGGTGGAGAGCACGTTTTGACCCTTTAAGTATTTGAAACCCCAAAAGCCAAGGCCAAGGGCAACAAGAGCAAGAAGTGCAATTTTGACTTCGTTTCTAATTTTAAACATCTTAACTGGAGGAGGTTGGGATATTTGGATATTGAGATATTGGGGCGAAACTAATGCTTGTTTAATATCTTCTGTTTATCCTACGGCTTCAATATCCTAATTTCTTAATTTTGAACAATGGTCGCCGTTTTGAAACCCATATTCTGAATTTCAGGCAATACTTTTTCCGCCTCAGCTTTTGAGGCATAACTGCCGGAAAAATAGTGGTATTTTCCTTCTTTATTCAATATTTTTACGTTAGACAGTAGGCTAAGTTGACCAACGTTGGGGTCTAATTTATTCGGCCAGGCCAGTAAAAAAATAGTATAACTCTTGGAGACCGGTGCAGTAGAAGTGACTGGCTTGGTACTGGCGACAGGTTTCCCTAAAGTGGTTTTTGGTGTAGCCACCGAAGTTTTGGAATTCGTTGGAGCTGGCGTTTTTTGGGCTACCGTTCTAATTGGAAGCGGCTTTTTGGGCACTATAGCCTCAGCAAAATTATCGATGGGTTTGCCAGTTTCTATATGCCTTTTGTACGCTTCAAAAGCCTGGAATATAGCCAGCGAGGTCTGTTCGCGTCCTGCTTCAGAAGCTAGAAACTCTTCCTCCGTTGCATTGGTCAGGTAGCCCGCCTCGATCAGTACAGCGGGCATGGCAGTCTCCCGAAGCACGAGAAAGCCAGCTTGTTTCACTCCCCGATCTTCTCTAAAAGCTACTGAACTGGCAAACTGTTGCACATAACTGGCAAGCAGGATACTCTGCTCTAAATAAGCACTCTGCCAAACGCTGGCAAAAATTTCTGCCTCTGGGCTGTTTGGGTCGTATCCTGCATAATTTTTCTGATAATCATCTTCCAGGTAAATGGAAGCGTTTTCGCGTTTTGCCACGTCGAGATTGTCGCTGGAGCGATGTAGCCCTAAAACATAAGTCTCTGCACCCTGGACTGTTTTTCCTGGTAGTGCATTGCAATGTACGCTAATAAAAAGGTCAGCATTGTTGCGATTGGCAATAGCAGCACGCTCGTTGAGTTCGATGAAAACATCTGAATCGCGGGTATAAATAACCTTGATTCCTGGGTAATTGGCCTCAATGTAAGCACCCAATCGAAGCACTATTTCCAGCGTGTTGTCCTTTTCATGCGCTGAAGCACCGATACACCCGGGATCTTTTCCTCCGTGCCCCGCATCCAGTACGATTGTTTTAATTCTGTATGGTGGATGGTGGACGATGGACGGTGGACGGTTTATTGTAAACGGTAAACAGTTCGCAGCAGATTCCCTACTTTTGCACCCTTTGAGGGTGGAGCGGAAAACAATAAGTCCTTCCTCACCCAACGAAGTTGATTCAATCGTTTTAGTGGATGCACGGTGCACCGTGTACCTTGAACCGTTTGTCGATAGGTTAAAATTTTCAAAAACAAGCCACGTCGTGAGGAGCACGAGCGTTCTTAGTGCGAAGTTTGATTTCATAAAATCGAACTTAAATTTTCTTCAAGTTTAAAAAAGGGCGGGATTCGTGTTGTCCAAAAAAAGACCAGTGCAAAAATTACCCGGCAAATATCGGCTTTTCCTGCAACTTGCTTGCCTACTCTTATGTGGCAATGCAATGGCGCAGGTAACGGATTCCATACCTAGACTTGATTCACTTCCGGCGGTCACCTTCAAAGACTCTTCTGTCGTCGATCTCTCCAAGCTAAAAATCAGCAATGATGCGCTAGACGATGTGGTAGAATATACTGCTGAAGACTCTATCTGGTTTAATGTAAAAACGAAACAGGTGCATCTATACGGAAACGCCACAGTAAAGTATACTACCTTGAATATCAAGGCAGGGTACATTCTTCTGGATTATTCGAACAACGAAATATCTGCACAACAATTTGCAGACACTTCAGGACAACTAGCCGGCTTGCCTGATTTCCAAGACGGCGAACAAAAGTTTACAGCCAGCCGATTACGTTACAATTTTAAGACCAAAAAAGGCATCATCTACGAAGCACGTACCAAACAGGAAGACCTCTATGTATTGGGTGAACGAGCCAAATTTGTCAGTGGTGTATCCGTCGACACGACCCAAAAAGCCCGCAACACGATTTACAACAAAAATGCCTTGCTCACCACTTGCGATGCCCCACACCCACACTTTGGCATTCGGACCAATAAATTAAAAGTCATTCAGGATAAACTAGTAGTCACGGGCTTGTCCAACCTTGAAATAGGCGGCATCCCTACCCCACTGGTCATCCCTTTTGGTTTTTTCCCGGTTTCCAAAACCCGAAAAGCAGGCGTCCTTATTCCAAAAGATTTTGACTTCCGCTCCATAGAAGGTTTTGGTTTTGAGGGTCTTGGCTGGTATCAACCCATTTCAGACCACATGGATGTTACGCTAATGCTTCGCGCCTTTACTGGTGGAACCTGGGGTGTTACGGCTTCCTCTCGATACAATTATCGGTATCGAAACAATGGCAATTTCAACCTGAACTACAACGATCGGGTCACTGAAGATGACAGGGCTAAAAAAGTATCTGCTAAGTCTTTCGGGCTTCAATGGACGCACACACAAGACCCTAAAGCGCACCCTTCGCGGCGCTTCAACGGTTCGGTAAATATTCAAACCAACCGAGACCAGCAGCGCAATCAGAATGATTTCAACAGTGTGTTTGCCAACCAGCTTAGCTCCAACCTTTCCTATTCAAAAACATTCCCTGGCAAACCATATCAATACACCATTGGACTTCGACACTCGCAGAATACCCAAACCCGCCAGATGGATATTACCCTGCCAAGTGCACAGTTCACCATGCAGCGTGTTTTCCCCTTTAAACGAAAGATCCAGATCGGCAATGAACGATGGTATGAAAAGCTCTCTGTCAATTACAACTCCAAACTAGACAACTCCATTCGCACGGCTGATACGCTTTTGTTTGAAAAAGAAACCCTGGAAAGTGCCAGAATAGGCATTCAGCACCAAGCCAGCACGGACTATGTGATGAAACTTTTCAAGTATATTAACATCACACCTAGTCTCCGATACGAGGAAAACTGGTATCCTTATACGATTGAAAAAAACCTGACAGACAACACAATCTTTGTCTATGATACCATCCGCCAAAACGGCGAGATCGTTGATATCAAAGAGAACGAATCAAAATCAAAATATGGTGTGCTGGAAACCTCGCGTAACTGGGGCTTTTACGCTTTCCGCAATTATAATGCGAGTATTTCGGCCAGCACTTCCATGTTTTTAACTACAAAAGCCAAGCGAAAAAAAGCCTGGTTTCAGGGTATTCGACACAAGGCAAGCCCCACTATCAGTACTGGTTTCGGCCCCGATTTCAGTAAACAGCAAGACCGCTATTTCAAGTCCTATTATACGGACAACCGTCCCGGGAGAGGAGATACGCTACTTTATGGTATTTTCGACGATGCAATTTATAGCAGACCCTCCCTCGGAAAACGCGAGGTGAGTATTGGCTACAGCATCAATAACGTACTGGAATTTAAGTACTTTTCTGCCAAACGCGACTCCGTTTTCAAAAAACGCATCTTCGACGGACTCAATTTTTCAGGTTCTTACACGCCTACGCGCGATTCTTTGAAATGGAGTACCGTGAGTACCGGAGGCCTTTTTCGCTTGTTCAAAGGCATCTCTAACCTGACCTGGAATGTGACCTTTGACCCCTATATTGCAGATGCAAAAGGCAATAGAATCAATAAATTTACCAGAAAAGAGCAAGGAAAATTGGTGCGAACTACCCAGTTCGGGATTGCCCTCAATACTGGATTTCAGGTAAAACAAATCCGCGACCTGTTTGCCAAAAAGAGCACAAGTAGCGATGTTGCAAAATCCGCCTCAACGGGCCAAAAGTCCCCAAAGGACGACTTGCTGGGCATTTTTGATAATTTCAGGGTGGATCACCGGATCTCATTTGCCCGTCAGCTTATCCCTACAGGGTATGGCACTGCTCGCGATACGTTTACCATTGGAACCAACAGTCTTAACTTTTCAGGTAGCGTACCGCTTTCCTCCAAATGGAGCCTTGATGTAGATAATATCAGCTACGATTTTATCTCTAAAAGCCTGGTTTATCCTTCTTTTGGTTTCACCCGGGATCTCCATTGCTGGTCTCTTAGCTTTCGTTGGCAGCCTGACCGTGGCACTTATGAGTTCTTCCTTGGGGTAAAACCTGGCACACTTGATTTTGTGAAGGTGCCATATCGGAAGACGCTGTTTGATGCGCAATTGTAACGAGGACTAAACCTTGAAATCCCGCTGAAAAACCTGCCCGCCCGACTGCAAGCGATACTGGTAAAGCCCCGGAGCTATATACCATTCTGGAGCTTTGAAGTTGAACGTATAGGTTCCCCGGTCTCTAAATTCGTTGAGCACCGTACGGAGCACATGGCCAGCTCCATCGAGAATTTGAAGTCGAACTGGGCCATTTTGAAGCATGGCATATTTGATTTGGATCGTGGTGGGTTCGCTCGGGTGCGGGTTATGCCCAAGTAAGGCGCATTTCCCGTTATCCCCTTGCAGCGGAGTAGCTGGTGGCACGAGACCTTGCAAGGTTGGATTGTTTTGGCCCATCACAAAATTGACCAGTTCAGGTGAATTGCCCATCCAATCTTGTAAAATCGTACTGTATACCGAACGAAAATCTACACTAAACGCTGGGTCGCCGTACGGATCAGGGCTGCTTAGATCTTGATACTGCCCTGTAAAGCCGTTACCGATTCCTCCGCCAAAAAGCATCATTGGCGTACCCCAACCATGGTCGGTACCCAGCGAAGCATTCTCATAAATGGTACGGCCAAACTCACTGTAAGTCATGCCGAGCACCTTGTTCGGCAATTCGGTATTCCCGCCAAAAGCAAGGTCATCGTAAAATGCCTTCACCCCATCAGCGACGTTTTTCAAAATATTCAAATGGTAATCGTATTGCTCGGCATGGGTATCAAAGCCCCCGATTTCAACCATAAAAACGCGTGTACCCAAGTTGCCTTTGATCAGCTTGGCAACGATCGCCAGTTGCTCTGCGAGGTAATTATCAACCGGGTAATCAACCTGATTTTTTCCTTTTGAATAGGCATCTTTGATGGTCTGTGCGTAGCGGAAAGCGGCATTGGCCGTTTGGCGCACATAGGCCAATTCTAGTTCGCGTGGGGTGTTTCCCAACAAAGCAGTATCGTACAGTTGTCCCGTTTGGGCAATCTGATAAAATTCTTGCGGGCTGCTCACCGCTAGTGCCATATTGGCCGAATCTGCACGAAAAACGAGATCGCTTTGTACTCCGATTTGCAAAGCTGGTGGCACCGTAGGTGGCGTTTCCAGAAAAGCCGCATATTCATTATCCAGGAATCGGCCCATCCAGCCCGTATTCAATACGACTTCTGATTCGCTCGCAGAGGCGACAATATCG
>Ga0209181_10006002_pt1 | contig 17264 bp, 17 predicted proteins | sample MAT05_FD_187208 | JGI IMG/M metagenome (GOLD analysis project Ga0209181, IMG submission 187208) | Freshwater microbial communities from Lake Fryxell liftoff mats and glacier meltwater in Antarctica - MAT-05 (SPAdes) (version 2) | ecosystem: Environmental > Aquatic > Freshwater > Ice > Liftoff...
TTGGCAGAGCGTTGGCTTGTGCGACCATCGCCATACCCGCCTGCTGCAGAACTTGGGTACGCGACAAGTTTGCGGTTTCGGCCGCAAAGTCGGCATCAACAATCCGGCCGCGTGACGCTGCCGTGTTCTCCGCATTCACGGAGATGCTGGCGATGACGCTTTCGAAGCGATTCTGCGTCGCGCCAAAAGTTGCGCGCGCCGTGGTGATCTCACTAATGGCCGTGTCAATGCTGTCCATGGCGGTCAATGACAATGCAGCCGTCGTAATACCGCCGGCGACGACGGCAGACACGCCTGCTCCAACGTTCAGGTTCGTAGTCGAAACGGCAATCTGGTCGCTCGCAATATTGTTTGCGCCGACCTGGAAGCTGAGGGTCGCCGCTGCACCCAATACTGCCGTACCATTAAACTTGGTTCCGGTCAAAACACGGGTCACCTCAGCTTTGAGTTGGCCGAACTCTGTGTCGAGATTGGTACGGTCACCCGCTGAGTTGGTAGCGTTGGAAGATTGAACGGCCAACTCACGCATGCGTTGCAGGGAGTCGGAAACCGCACCAAGCGCACCTTCAGCCGTTTGTGCGAGGCTGATCGCGTCACCAGCGTTGCGGATGGCGACGTTCATGCCCTTCACTTGGGCATTCATCCGCTCAGCGATCGCCAGACCAGCGGCGTCGTCTTTCGCGCTATTAACGCGCAGACCGGATGACAGGCGTTGCATCGAGGTTGAGAGTGACATTTGTGATGTCGACAAATTGCGTTGTGCAGTCAGTGAAGCGACGTTGGTACCGATTGTTGCTGCCATTTGAATCTCCTAAGATAAAAAGTGAATTCCCAATTTCCAGTCAAGCCCAGCGATGCAAGCCCGGGGTGAGTACAGCACCCGTTTGCCGGGCTTCTTGGCGGAGGGAATCGAGTTTTCGAAGATTCGAACCGCCAACATGTCTGGTTTCGACAGATCGCTAAAAAACTTTAGAGTGGGGTATTAAAAGTTGTTGCAACCCGCACTGTCGTTCCCTGCGCACCATCATCGACATGTACCTACATCTACGACGGGCGAATTTGAAACTTTAGGGCGAACACGAAATTCTGTTCTCGGGCTTTATGTCCGTCCGTCGCGCACATAGATAGAGGGCATTACGTTTGCTCAGATGTGCTTCGTCGGCGATGCTAGCGGGGACGCATTTCTAAATAGAGGTGCACCGTTGCAGCGGGGCGCTCGACGGCGGTTTGCCAGCGCCTGTTCGGTAAACACCTTGATTCCGGCGACAGGTTGGGACTTTCGCCGTGTGAGCCACTCATGAAGTGCATCGCCATGGAGCACCACCACCGGCATGCGCCACTATCGGCATCTAAGCCGAGGAAACGAGGTGAGTTTAGCCATTCAGTCAAAACAATATGTTACGCATCACATCCTCGAAACCACATGAACTGTTGTGCGAAGTCAGACTAGTTCTTGTCGGACAACTTCCTACTTGTCGCCATGCGGCGACACTTACGCATTATTGAGATTTGCTCCGATATCAAGTCCGTCGTCGGGATCGCAGAATGCTTTCCAAGGACGTCGCAAAGAAGTAAACGGAAAACCTCCTTCAAATCGACAGCTTGCAATTCACTCCCTCATCTGCGTTTTACAAAGGACCCAAAATGATCACCAATCAACAGTTGATGCAAGAGATTCAGGAAACCAACATGTCCTACCTGATGTTGGCCCAGCACATGCTCCGCGAAGACAAGGATCAAGCAATGTATCGTCTCGGCCTCTCAGAAGATACAGCCGACCTAATGACGCAATTGACGCCGGGTCAGGTGTTGAAAATTGCAGCAAGCAACATGCTGATGTGCCGCTTTCGCTTTGATGATGATGTTGTCTGGAACCTGCTTACATCGCATAGCAAAACGATCAATGAGCCTGAAGCGCCCAACGTAAATGGTATCCACGCGGGCATCCTGATGGCGGGCCGTATTGCCGAATCCCGCCCGGTGGCGATGCAATGAGCAAGAAATCGGTTGTCGGCGAGAATCGCGACATCACTCTCGCGATCAGCCTGATCAAACTGGGCGCGCGGTTGCAGGTTCTCGAATCAGAAACCAAGCTGTCCTACGAGCGTCTACTCAAGCTCTACAAAGAGGTAACAGGCAAGAGTCCGTCAAAAGGCATGCTGCCCTTTTCTACCGATTGGTTCATGTCTTGGCAGCCCAATATGCACTCATCGCTGTTCATGAATATATATGAGAGCCTGTCAAAGAGCAGTGAGATCGATGAGATTGACGCGATCATCAAGGCCTACGAACTCTATGTGGAACAAATCAACTCTTTGGGCATGGCGCCGATTGTTTCGATCACCCGTGCCTGGCGGCTGGTCAAGTTCACGGATGCGGGGATGGTGACGCTTAGTAAATGTACGCGCTGCAGTGGATCTTTCGTCAACCATGCGTTTGAAATTGACAGTGAATATGTGTGCGGCTTGTGCGCGCCGCCTCCGCGAGCAGGCAAGTCTGCCAAAAAGCGGGAAACAGCTGAGCAGGAGTAACGCGCCTCCTGGGTGCTGCGCATGTACGAGAAGCGTGTGGAGAGTAGAGCGAACAGACCGGGCGGTGGCCCGGTTTTTTTTCGTCCATCTCTTAAGTCGAAAGCATCAAGGCCGTAATAACAAACATTCAGTCTGTTCTCGTGCGCTCGTTGAGGTACGTCCGGCCACCGTAAGCAAAAAGCAGGATCGCGCATGCTCGTCATTATTGGTTACATCGTCGTCGTTGGTTCCGTGCTCGGCGGCTTTATGGCCCATGGTGGCAACCTCAAGGCGCTTTGGCAGCCATTCGAACTGGTCATCATCGGTGGTGCGGCATTCGGCGCGTTCGTTGTCGCTAACAACGGCAAGGTATTGAAATCGACTTTCGCTGCGCTGCCGTCTGTATTGAAGGGCTCCAAGTACACAAAAATGCGTTACATGAGCTTGATGGCGCTCATGTATGACCTGCTCTCGAAGGTGCGCAAGGAGGGCATGATGTCAATTGAGGCAGACGTGGAGACGCCGGATCAAAGTCCGATTTTCACAAAGTACCCTGAGATTGCGGCGGATCATCACCTGATTGAGTTTATTACCGACTATCTTCGTCTGATGGTCAGCGGAAATATGAATCCGCTTGAAATCGAAACTCTGATGGATCAGGAAATTGAGACACATCACCACGAAGGAGCGGTGCCCGCCTCTGTGATTCAGAAAGTGGCGGACGGTCTGCCAGCATTTGGCATCGTTGCCGCTGTGATGGGGGTGGTGAATGTAATGGGGTCGGTTGGTGAGCCACCGGCGATCCTTGGCGGAAAAATCGGCGCTGCCCTGGTCGGCACCTTCGTCGGGATTTTGCTCGCTTACGGATTCGTTGGCCCGCTATCGAGTTTGCTGGAACAAAAGGTCGAAGAAGGCACCAAGGAGCTTCAATGCATCAAAGTAACGTTGCTCGCGAGCTTGCAGGGGTATGCGCCCCAGCTCGCCGTCGAGTTCGGTCGTAAGGTGCTGTACTCAACCGAGCGTCCGACATTCATTGAGCTGGAAGCTCACGTCAAGAAGAAATAGTCATGGCATCGAAAGAGGCAAAACAGCCGATCATTGTTATCAAGCGCATCAAGAAGGGCCATCACGCCCACCATGGTGGTGCTTGGAAGATCGCTTACGCGGATTTCGTTACTGCAATGATGGCGTTTTTCCTTCTGATGTGGCTACTTGGCTCGACGTCGCAGGGCGACTTGAAGGGTATCTCGGACTATTTCAACGCGCCCGTGAAGGTCGCCATGCTTGGCGGCCGTGGTGCAGGCGATGCATCTTCACTGATACAGGGTGGTGGAACCGATCTGACGCGGCGGGATGGGCAGGTGAAAAATGGTGACAGCACGACCGATGAACATCGTCGCGCCACGAGAGCGGCAAAGATGGAAGCGGCGAAAATCGAAGCGCAGCGCTTGCGGGCCTTGAAGGCCAAGGTTGAAGCGGCCATTGCCGGGACGCCGAAGCTGTCGGAGTTCGCGCACCAGGTGAAGCTAGATCTGACGCCAGACGGATTGCGTATCCAGATAGTGGATGACCAACAGCGTCCGATGTTTGATTCAGGTTCTGCCGTAGTGAAGCCCTACATGCGGGATTTGCTACAGAACATGGGCTCGTTGCTGCAAGAAATGGATGCCCGCGTCACGCTTTCGGGCCATACGGATAACAAGTCGTTTCCAAACGCACAGCGCGGCTACTCGAACTGGGAGTTGTCGGCTGATCGAGCCAACGCGTCTCGCCGGGAGTTGCTCGCCGGGGGGCTTAAGGAAGACCGCATTTTCAGGGTAGTCGGCCTGGCGGCGAGTATTCCGATCGATGCGCAAGATGCGGCCTCGGCAACCAATCGCCGGATCAGCATCATTGTGATGAAAAAGCAGGTAGAGGAACGTCTGCTGGGAGGTGCCGAAACCCAAGATGCCAGCGATGTGGACGATGTGCGCCAGATCCTTGATCCTGCGTCGCCAGCGCCTCCCATCGCTAACAACGTGGAGAAACAGTTCACATCTGTGGGGGCCATACGCTCTTTGCCCAGCGGTTCAACACCAATTGCACCCCTAAAGTAGTCTAGAAATGTGCCGAAATGAAGTTTGAAACTTGCATACAGGAGACACCATGAGTCAGCCCGCAGATATGAAATTCTTGATCGTTGATGATTTCTCAACGATGCGTCGAATTGTAAGAAACCTTTTGAAAGAGATCGGTTATGCCAATGCCGACGAGGCGGAGGACGGTGTCGCTGCGTTGGCGAAATTGAAAGGTGGCTCTTTCGATTTTGTCGTTTCCGACATCAACATGCCGAATATGAATGGCTTCGAGTTGCTGGCACAGATCAAGGCCGAGCCGACGCTAAAACACATTCCGGTTTTGATGGTTACCGCCGAGGCCAAGAAAGAGGACATTGTGACCGCCGCCCAGTCTGGGGCAGCGGGCTATATCGTCAAGCCGTTTACCAAGGCGACGCTTGAAGAGAAGCTGCAAAAAATTGTGCAGCGCATACAAACCGCCCAAGCGGCATAGGGGGCACCATGCAACTTGAATCGCAAAATACCCAAGATCTCGACGCGCTATTTGACAGTGCCGCCGCAGCTCCGGCACCCATCGCCAAGCCGCTGGTTATCGCAGTCACGCCTACTCGGCCGCCAGAATCCAGTGTTGCGGACGCGGAAGCATTCGACGTTTTTCAGCGTATCGGCAATATCACCCGCAAACTGCACGACGCCCTCCACGAGTTGGGCTATGACAAGCAGATTTCGAACGCGGTCAATTCCCTCCCGGATGCCCGCACCCGGCTGGACTACATTGCTCGCTTGACTGGCGATGCCGCCGACAAGGTGTTGAACACGGTGGACATTCTTCAGCACGACCACGAGCAGATGGCGGAGGCCGCCAAGGGACTTAAGGCGGTGATCAGCATTGCGCCCGATGTGGCCGGCAGTCAAGCGGAGCTATCCGGGAAGATGCTTGCTTTTCTCGATCAATACGCCGAGATGAGCAGCCGCCAGCGGGCGCACTTGACGGAGATCATGCTGGCGCAGGACTTCCATGACCTTACCGGTCAGGTAATCCGCAAGATTGTCGAGGTAGCCGCGACGCTCGAAGAGCAGCTCGTCAACTTACTGCTCGACGCGACGCCACCGGACAAGCGGGAACGCGTTGAAAATTCCGGACTGAGCGGCCCGGTTGTGGATGCGAAGGGTCGCAGCGACGTGGTGGCCAATCAGGCGCAGGTCGACGACTTGTTGGAATCCCTCGGTTTTTAGCGCGGTGCGAGCATTTGGGGGGCGGCAAGGGTCGCCGCCGCAGGCTTTGAAATAGGCCGCGAAAGTAGCCGTTTTCGAAGCTTTTCCGAATGCGGTGATTTTCATAATGGATGACAAGCTAATCGCCATGTCATCCAATGTCAGCAGAAGATCAAGATCAGCAGGACAAGCACCTACCCGCCAGTGAGCAGAAGCTCAAGCAGGCGCGTGAGGACGGCCAGGTGCCGCGCTCGCGAGACTTGGCAAGCTTGCTGCTCATGGGTGGCGCTTTCATCCTATTCTCGACCATGGGCGGCGAGTTATTCACACAACTCTCTACCATCATGTCACAGGGGCTGTCGATCGATCCGGTGGTCGCCCATAGTACGGAGCGAATGACCGAGCAGGCACTGAAGCTCTCAGGGCAAGCTTTTCTGATCGCCACCCCGGTACTGTTGGCGCTGGTTGTTGCGGGATTTCTCGGTACCCTCGCCGTCGGCGGATGGAACTACTCCCTGAAGGCGGTTCAGCCAAAGGGTTCGCGCATCAACCCGATTTCCGGGTTCGGCCGGATTCTGTCGAAGCAGGGCTTGGCGGAAAGCGGTAAGTTGCTGCTGTTCATTGTGGCGCTGGCTTGCGTACTCGCGGTGGTTGTCTGGAACGGGCGGGAAACGACGGCGGATCTGGCCGCTATGCCGACCAATGCCGCGTTGCAGAACGCTGGGACGATCGTCCTTACATCGACCGCCTGGATGATCTTCGCGGTATGCGTCATCGCGGTAATTGATGTGCCGCTGCAGAACTGGCGGTACTCGTCAAATCTGAAGATGTCCGAGGAGGATCTGAAGAAGGAGCAGAAAGAAAGTGATGGCGATCCGTATCTGAAGGCGAGGATTCGCGCGCAGCAACGCAAGTTGGCGTCCGTCCGCATGATGGATAACGTTCGTACCGCGGACGTCGTGATTACCAACCCGACCCACTACGCGGTGGCGCTGAGCTACCCAGAGAACGCATTTGGCGCTCCGCGCGTGGTGGCCAAAGGTGCCGATCTGATCGCCGAACGTATCCGCAAGCTTGCCGCTGAGCACAACGTTCCGCTGCTTGAGGCACCGCCGCTCGCGCGCGCACTCTACCGGCACACCGAACTCGAAGAGGAAATTCCTGCTGCTCTGTATCAGGCCGTTGCCCAGGTTCTCGCCTACGTTTTCCAGTTGCGCCGCGCACAAGGTGAGGCTGTAAATATTCCACAGCCGCCATCCGCCATCGACGTGCCAGCCGGCATGGATCCGCACGAGGTGCCAAGATGATGCTGGCGATGAAGAACTCGTTGCAGAAAGTTGGCATCGAAGGTCTGCCACTCAAGGCGCTCGGAATTCCTGCGTTCGTACTGGCGATATTGGCAATGATGATGTTGCCCTTGCCAGCGATGCTGCTCGATGTGTTGTTCACGTTCAACATCGCGCTATCGCTGGTCGTACTAATGGTCACGGCCTACACCAAGCGCGCACTCGATTTTGCGGTTTTCCCGGTTGTACTGCTGTTGACGACCTTGATGCGTCTTTCGTTGAACGTGGCTTCCACCCGAGTGGTGCTCACGGACGGACATACCGGGCCTGGTGCTGCAGGCAAGGTCATCGAGTCCTTTGGACACGTCATGATCGGCGGCAACTTTGCCGTCGGCATCATTCTTTTCGCGATTCTGATGGTGATCAACTTCATTGTGATCACCAAGGGTGCAGGGCGTATCGCGGAAGTTTCGGCAAGATTTACGCTGGATGCCTTGCCCGGCAAACAAATGGCGATCGACGCAGAGCTCAATGCCGGCGCCATCGATCAAAACCAAGCGCGTGAGCGCCGCCGTGAAACGTCAGACGAAGCCGACTTTTATGGCGCAATGGACGGCGCGTCAAAGTATATTCGCGGCGACGCGATTGCCGGCATGTTGATTCTCTTCATCACCTTGATTGGTGGCATGGTGATCGGCATGGCCTGGCACGGACTACCGGTGGCCAAGGCCGCCGAGGTCTATATCTTGCTGGCGATCGGCGATGCGCTGGTCGCAGCCGTACCGGCGATGATCATCTCGATTGCCGCAGGCCTGATTGTGACGCGCGTCGGTGGCCAGGATGGTGAGGACGTCGGCGGGCAGATGATCCGCCAACTGTTCTCCTTGCCCAAGGCACTCGGCATCAGCGCCGGTGTGTTGGGCGTATTGGGTGTCATTCCCGGCATGCCGCATTTGGTTTTTCTGCTGATGGCATTGTGCTGCGCCTATGCAGCTTGGTACATGCACAAGTTGAACCGCGTCAAAGCTGCGCAGAATGTCGTGGCGGCTGAGGAAAGTACAACCGCGCCGACCTTGAATGCAGAAGCCACGTGGGAAGACCTGCAGCCGGTCGATCAGCTTGGTTTGGAGGTCGGCTACCGCATTATTGCGCTGGTCGACAAAGGGCAAGACGGTGAGCTGCTGAAACGGATCAAGGCGATCAGGAAGAAGTTCGCGCAAGACGTCGGTTTCCTGCCGGCGCAGGTGCACATCAAGGACAACCTTGAGATGAAGCCGTCGATGTATCGCATCACTGTCAAGGGCGTGGTGATGGGCGAGGGCGAGGTCTATCCGGGGATGTTGATGGCGATCAATCCGGGCCACGCCACCGCACACATTGAAGGAACCGTCGCCAAGGATCCCGCTTTCGGATTGCCTGCGATCTGGATCGATGGCAAGCAGCGCGAAACCGCACAACTTTCCGGCTACACCGTGGTCGATGCGAGCACCGTGATTGCCACGCATCTGTCGCAGGTACTGCATTCACAGGCGGCGCAGTTGCTTGGGCGCTCCGAGACCATGGCGCTGATCGAGCACTTCGCGAAAATTTCGCCGAAGTTGCTCGACGACGTTATACCAAAGCTGGTGTCGGTGTCGGTGCTGCAAAAGGTGTTGCAGTCACTGCTTGAGGAAGCTGTGCACATCCGCGACTTGCGGACAATTGTCGAAGTCCTCGCAGCGGTGGCGCCGCGGACGCAGGATCCAGCAGATTTGGTCGCGGCATGCCGTATTGCGCTCGGGCACTCGATCGTGCAACAAATCTATGGCCGCAGCGGCGACTTGGGCGTGATCGCCCTCAATCCGGATATCGAACGTATGCTGCTCTCAGCATTGGGCGGCGCCGACGCGGACTTTGTCCTCGAACCCGGTCTCGCAGAGCTCATCTTCCAGCAGGCTGCTGACCTGGCCGACCGCCAGGAGCAAGCCGGAACACCCCCGGTGCTCCTTGTCCCAGACCGACTTCGTGTTCCGCTCGCACGATTACTCAGGCGTGTCGCACCTCGGCTTCGCGTCATTGCGCACGCCGAAATTCCCGACACAAGCACCATCCGCGTTGAAACCGTACTAGGAGCAAGTTCATGAGCGCACAACGATTCCATGGCAAGTCATCACGGGCTGTATTGAAAGAAGTGCGGGCCGCGCTCGGTGAAGACGCGGTGATCATCTCGAACCGCACCACGGCGAGCGGAGTCGAGATACTTGCCATGGCCGGCAACGCGATGGACAGTCTGGTCGAATCTGCCGACAGCCCGGCCGCAAAACGGACGGCGGAGCCCCGTCGGCAACCAGCTGCTGATGAGCCGGAGTCCTTTGAAGACTATCTGCGCCGCGCAAAGCGCCCGGAGGATGTGCCGCCTTCTGCAACAATGCTTGCGCGAGCGACCGGGCGAGGGCAGTCAGCACGTGCTGCCGCTGAGTACGCATCGGTGTTCAGCGCCCAACTTGAGAATCCTGAACCCTCACCATATGACGATGACAAGGCACACGTTGCCGCTTGGGGGAACAGCGCACGCGGTGCGCAACAGTTTCAGGGGGGGCGCCAGGCGCCGGTTTCACGTCCCGGGTCAGTTGAAAAGTCCCGCGCTCAGATCGTCGAGGTCGAGTCGGATAGCCACGCGGCGGCATTCGCACAAGGGCGGGACGATATAGGGTCTGCCGGAACCGATGTAGTCGCCGAGTTGAGGTCGATGAAGGGACTACTGCAAGACCAGCTCTCACAGATCGCCTGGTCGGACAGTACGCGCCGCAGCCCGGTGCAGTCGCGGGTGTTGGCGCGCTTGTTGCACGCCGGTTTGTCGCCGGTTCTGGCGCGCACACTCATCGAGAAAATGCCACCGCGTACCGAAGATGGTGTGGCCAACGAATGGATCAGCCAGGCACTAAATCAAAACCTGAGGGTTTGTCGAGCGGGGGAGAGTCTTGTTGATTGCGGCGGGATTTTTGCCCTGGTCGGCCCTACCGGTGTCGGCAAGACAACCACGACCGCGAAGCTTGCCGCGCGGGCGGTGATGCGGTTTGGCGCGAAGAACGTCGGTCTCATCACGGTGGATCACTACCGGGTTGGTGCGCACGAGCAGTTGCGCAGCTTTGGCCGCATGCTCGGCTGCCCGGTGCACTTGGCGCACGATGCGGAGAGCTTGAATGACCTGCTCAACGGGATGCGCGGCAAACATCTGATTCTGATTGATACGATTGGCGTTCCCCAACGGGATCCGAAGCTCAACGAGCAACTCTCCATGCTGATGGGTGCGGGGATAGAGCGCGTCCTGGTGCTCAATGCCTCGTCTCAAATAGAAACACTTGAGGACGTTGTGTCCACCTGGCGCGGCCCACGCTGCAATCGCGCGGTCATCACCAAGATTGACGAGGCGGTGAAACTGGGCGGCATTGTTGATGTCTGCATCAGACACAAACTACTGCTGGATAGCGTTGCCAACGGGCAGCGCGTACCGGAAGATTTGCACGCTGCTAACGCCGCGCTGCTGGTACATCGAGCGCTGAAGGTCAACTCTTCACCCGCCTTCCAGATGAGTGACGACGAGTTGCGGATCGCCTCGATTCCGTCCGGCGTTGTGGTGGCTGTCGGAGCGAAGCGTGCTTGATACTTCAAGCCTGCAGGAAGCCATATCCGGTCAGGCGGCTGGGCTGCGTATTTTTGGGCGCAAGACCATCCGTGTACTGCCGGTGACGTTTGGTGCCCGCGGAACCGGCCATACAACCTGCGTGATCAACCTCGCCGCCGCACTCGCGAGTTTGGGCATCAGAGTTGTTGTGATTGACGCTGGCAGAACGATGATCGCGCCAGCGCTCGGCTTGAGAGCTAAGTATGAATTGCTTCACCTTTTGAATGGCGAGCGGACGTTTCCCGAGACTATCCTGAGAGCGCCGGAGTTCCTCGTCCTGCCCGCGACGAAGGGACTTGATGATTTCATCCAGTCGGGCTCACCCGCAGACGACCTCTTCGCCGCGTTCGGCCGACTATCTACACCAGTCGATCTGGTGATGCTAGCAGCACCTCCAACGGCGATTGCCCAACTGCTGGGACCAGCATCCGATGTCTTGTTTGTTCAAAACGACAATCCGGAATCGATCACGGCAACTTACTCAAGCATGAAAAAAATGTCAGAGGACAGCGGTTGCCACCGGTTCCGCACTCTCATCAACAACGTTGAACAGGAATGCCAGGCGCACGATGGCTACGCGCGGCTGGCCGATACCGCCGCCCGCTATTTTCAAGCACACCTCGCGCTGGCCGGTGTTGTGACGAAGGACCCGATGGTCAAGCGCGCCGTTGCAGCACAGGGGCACCTCTTCCGCGGTGAAGCCAGCCCGGCGCGGGCGGCGTTCCTGCGTGTCGCGGTTGACATCGCCAACTGGCAGCTCGCCGAGTTTTCCAAGTTTTCGGATTAGGAGTAACAAAAATGTACACAAGAACTGGTTCTCTCAATCGTGAAACTTACGTTTCGCAGTACGCCCCGTTAGTTAAGCGGGTTGCGCACCAAATGCTGTCGAAGCTTCCCGCGAACGTTGATGTGGACGACCTGATCCAAGCGGGCATGATTGGCCTGATGGATGCTGTGGAGCGGTTCGAGGATGATCACGGCGCAAAATTTGAAACGTTTGCCAGTCAGCGGATTCGCGGCGCAATGCTGGACGAATTGCGGGCGGGTGACTGGATGCCGCGCAGCGTGCGGCGCAACCAACGCACCATTGAGGGTGCGATTAGCAAGCTTCAACACCGCCACGGCCGGGTGCCGAATGAATCCGAGATCGCGCGCGAGCTGGGAATGGATCTACCCCAGTACCACGCGCTCTTGTCTGACGCGAAGGGCGCGCAGCTGTTCTACTATGACGAGTCCGACGTCGGTGACGATGGTGAAGAGTTTATGAGCCGCGGTGCCGGCGACTCGTCGTCCGATCCGGCCTTGATGCTTGCGGACAAACGTTTCAAGCTGTCGCTGGTAAACGCGATTGAAGGTTTGCCGGAGCGGGAAAAAATGTTGATGGGCCTTTACTACGAGCAGGACCTGAATATGAAGGAGATCGCTGCGGTGATGGGCGTTACCGAGTCAAGGGTCTGCCAGCTCCACGGTCAGGCGGTGGCACGTCTGCGCGGGAAACTCAAAGACTGGTAGGACACCGCGTCGCCTTGGACGGTGGCGTTGAGCCTCCACCTTCTTGCTCACGGCAAGCTGAACGCGCTAGAGGTGCCAGAAGCGTCTTAGGTCGACGTCCCAAGCTGCAGGATTTTCGTCTGACTCAATCGCGTCATCACTGATAGCCAGATCAATCAGTTCCGGCTCAATGTATGACTTGCTACTGGTTGAGAAAAAGGCTCGCACCCGCGGTTTGGTCGAATTGGCCCCGTTCTGTTCGGTGACAATCGCAAGTCTTCGCGACGATAACCTGACCAGCGAACCGATCGGGTAAATGCCAACGACCTTGATTAGCGCCTGTGCCACGGCCGAGTCAAAATCCGACCCGGAGCGTTTGCGGATCAGTCTGAGCGCGGCGGTTGGTTGCATGGCGCTGTGATAAACGCGGTTCGATGTTATTGCGTCATAGACGTCGGCAACCGTGGCGATTCGCACGAACAATGAGATTTCTTGATCGCGGAGTGCATCCGGGTAGCCGGTTCCATCGAGTTTCTCGTGGTGATGGAGCACCACATCCAGAATAGCTGGATCGGAAAATCCTGATTCAAGCAACGTCTCGTAGCCAATCTTCGGGTGCGATCGCATTACGCGATTCTCGTCTTCATTTAGCGAGCGTGGCTTGTTGAGCACATTCAATGGTATGCGGGCCTTGCCGACATCGTGCATCAACCCGGCCGTGCCAAGCGTTCTCAACTGATCCAGGTTAAGGCCGAGCTGCCGCCCGAGACTGATCATAAAGATGCCGACGCTAACGCAGTGCATAAAGGTGTATTCGTCCTGACGCTTGAGCGATGTTAGTGACACCAGCGCGCTGTTATTGCGGGTGATCGATTGCACCATTTCATCAGCCAGCGGGCCGATTTCCTCGAAGTCAGCAGCCGAACCCGCACGCGCATCGGCCATAAAGTCCTTTATCACCTCCGATGCGCGTTGGTGAATCCCGCGTGCCGCAGATATCTCGTCAGCGTACGAGTTTGCACCGTCCTTATCGAGGGTAACTGGCACACTCTCAACGCGCGTTGCCGGTTCGGGCGTCAATGGGCGAACAGCAGTTTCGTCTGGTCGAGACGCCGCTTGCCTCAAGTCTGCTCCGCGGCTGGTGTCGATGAACACAGTTGAGAAACCCGCTTCGGCGAGCTTCTCGATGCCCGCTGGTGTTGTCAGCAGGAATTGGCGTTTCAAGAACGGGTGTTCCAGCCAAGGCATGTTCGAGAGATCGACGTACATTCCGATCTCAAGCGACTTCGTTGGTATTTGCTTCAGCATAGCGATTGTTGATGGGGCAGAAAGAGAGTTTCTTTGCTGGCGTGTAAGGAAGGAATTGCTCGCGCGTGGCTAGCGGATCTGCGCACTTTCGGCATCGCCGCAGACCGCGTGTGCAAACTCCACAATATTGTCTGGCGTGATCGCCAGAATCTTCAGCAACTGTGGCTCGATATCCGCCCAACCATCAATTACCGAGTCGCCGCGGTTCAGCGCGTAGAGCTGATCAACCAGAAATCCGAAGGCAATCAGTCGCTTGATTGGAATAGCGGCTGGGGCATGCGACGACGAAAAATACTTGGCGTCGTGATGAAAGTAGATCGCCAAAGCCATCATTTCCGGCAGGCACCAATCCTTTGCAAGAACGTAGCCAATCTGGTTGTGCGAGTTTTCAAACTCTGACTTCTCAGACTCGATCGCGCTCAATGCCAATCCGGCGTGATGGGCTTCCACGTATGGAGCATACGCGTCGTACTTGTTGATCATGACTGCTTGCCCGGCATTGCGGAACAAAACATAGGTGCGCGCATCTTCAGCGTCGAGCGAGCGAATCGACGGCGCGATTTGACCGGCAATTTCAGACAAGCGCGCCGAGTCGTTCCAGAAATCCTGCATTAAACGGCCTGACTTTGATGAAAACGACTGGCGAATCATCAGGCGCGCGATCAGGCAGGAGGTATGCTTCAGACCGATGATGGTCACCGCATGCTGCAGGTTGGTGGTCTCGCGCCGCAGCCCATAGTGCGGTGAGTTGACGGCTTTGAGAATGCTGGCGGCGAGCGCCAGATCCTTCCCCACCATGTCGCCGAGTTTGCGTAGGTCGGCGTTCTCGTCGTACATGAGCCGGGAAAACTCTTCGATGATGCCCGGGCATGGCGGCAGACGCAGTTCGCGCGCGATCTGCTCGCTGGCGAGCTGAAGCTCAACCAGCTCCGGATCGGTGCCCATCGAGTCGACCTGCATGGGCTCGATCATTGGTTTTCTTAGCGCGGCTTCCATTGGTACTCCGTGAACTCTCGAATAGCAGGTCGTTAGTGGTAACACGGGCGGCCATCGTGTCGGGCGTTCTGCGAAGTTTAGTTGGGCCGCATAGCTTGCCGGGCCTGCCGAATTTGGGAACGATTGCCCGCTCAGGCATGCCCGATGGAGCCGGGCGCACCGTTCACGGTTTGAAATCCGGTAGCGCCGTAGCTATCGCTGGAATGGATGCCGGCACCGCTGATTGCGGCTTGGCGTTGATGCAAGCGCCGGGTCTGATGGGCAAGCAGACGCGCGGTGATGCGGTTGATTTCCATCGCTTCGCGCGCCTTCGCCACGATCAATTCAAAGAGTTCCTTTGTTCCCGGCCCGGCCCTGCGCAACCGGTCGCCTAGATCGGAAGCCGAGATAGGCTCGCCCAGCTCTAGCTTGCTCGCGTCGCGCGCGCTGGTGAGTTCGTTGAGTAGCTTGAGTTTTTGATCCGCCAATGCCGCAATTGATTCCGGATCTGATTCCGCGAGAGCATCGTTCTCCTGCTCGGCAAGTTCGACATACTGACATAGCGCTCGATACTCGACTTGCAGTAGTTCACGCAGCTTTGAAGAAGGCTGGTTCTGCCGGCTGTTCATGAGCCTAAACTCCTTTCGTCTTGACGAGTTGCTGTGCTTCTGCAATCAGCTTATCGGCTACGGCCTCGGCATTTACCTTGAAGGTCCCCTTAGCGATGGCGTCCTTCAGTTCCTCGACCTTCTTTTCGTCGAAGGCATTGCTGGCGGCGTAGTCCCTGGACAGCGCCTTGAGTTTTTCCGAAAGTGGCGACAGCTTGACCGGGCTCGGCGATGCAGTCGATGCTTCTGCGGCAAGCGGTTTGCCTCTTTCCGAGGCGGCCTTCGTGATGGATTCGAACTGTGCAGCGTTCGTAAACCCAGACAGTTTGGAGATGGACATGGCGTTACTCCTGATGGTTTCGCGTCACGCGGACGCAGCTTTGAAGGTTCTTCGGCATCGCGCCGGGGAACTTTAGGGTTGGGAGAAGAAATTTGGACATTTTCTTAAAGCCGTATTTCGGCAATGCGACCCGGCCGGGCAATGCCCGTCACGAGGCGCCCACTTTCGGAGCGCACCCTGACCGATTGTCCCTCGACTGCGGTACTCATGGCTTGGCCCTCGGAGGTAACGCTAAAGCCGGCACCCGTGGCAATCAAGCGTACTTGGTCGCCACTTTGGATGACCGGAATGGATCGCATCCAGTCCTCCCGCAGGATGACGCCGCTGCCGATGCTGCGAGACAACGTCTTATTCTCCAGCGCGGCATGGTCGTGGACCGGCTTACCGGGCTCTCTTGTAAGTTCTAGTTCCTGCTCGACAAAGTCCTCGCGAAGCAACGGTTGCCCTGCCTGCACGTTGCGATTTGTGACCAGCGCCGTGCCAAATACCCGAACATGAATCGGCAACGCCACATTCCAGAACGCCCCCGACACGCACTTGAGTCCGATATTGGTCTTGCCCCACAGGCGGGCGTTGGCCGGCAGGTAGGGTTCGATCTTGGCGCACGGTGCTAACGTTAAACGCGGGTCGATTTGGCCAAATTCGACTTCAATCCGACCGGTCATGCGGCTGGTTTGTTCGTGGATAAACTTTTGCAATTCCGACTCGAGCGGGCCTGCGCTCGATTGGGGTTGGCGTGCGGAGAGGCAAAGTGGTGCGGAAATCACAAAAAAACATAATGCAATCAATGATTTGTGACCTTTCGTCGAGGCGCTTTGAAGAGGCTTCATCGGCTACTTTCCATGACAATGCCCAAGAATTCGGGGCAGCTGCGAATCGATCTGATGCAGCACTCTATTCCAGCTGACCCAGTCCGGATTTCGCGAATAGCCCGTAAAAGCAGCCGCTTTTCCGAGGTTCGTGTTCCCGGCGGCTCTCCATAATCGGCTCCACTAGATATATCGCGCCGCAACCCCCAAGCATCCGAGTTTGGGGCCGGTCATGGAGGCGAAAATGCTCAACAGAATTACCTCGCAGATAGACTTCAATGCTGAAGCCCTGAAGCTTCGCAGCGAGCGTCAGCGGGTCATCGCTGCCAACATCGCCAACGCCGACACGCCGAATTTCCAAGCGCGCGACTTCAATTTCCGCGAGGCGCTGGGGAATGCGACGCGCCACATCGTGTCGCCAGGTAGTACCTCGTCGGCTGCGATACCGCGCTCGTTAGCCACCACTGATAGTCGACATTTGGCGGCCGGTACGCTGTCGACGTTATCGCTCGGTGCCAAGGGAACCCCGCTGCAGTACCGGCAACCTGCGCAGGGCGCCTATGACGGAAACACTGTTGAAGTCCACCAAGAAACTGCGAACTTTGCGGAGAACGCCGTTCGGTACGAAGCCGCGCTTCGCTTCGTCAATGGTCAGATCAAGTCGATGGGTATGGCCATCAACGGTCAATAGCAGGTGTTGGCGCTTCAATTCGGCCAATATTTCACGCAAACGGAAAACGGGTGAACGAACATGTCTCTATTCAAGGTATTTGGTGTATCAGGCTCGGCGATCGGTGCGCAGAACGTGCGACTGAATACGATCGCGTCCAACCTCGCCAACGCCGACAGCATCGCGGGGCCGGATGGCAAGGCGTACCGTGCGCGGCAGGTGATCTTCCAAACCCAGCTCACCGACGCCAACGATCAGGCCTCGGCCGGCGTGCGCGTCGCACAAGTGATCGAAAGTGATGCTGACGGACGCAAGATGTTTGACCCGAAGA
>Ga0209181_10006003_pt1 | contig 17261 bp, 16 predicted proteins | sample MAT05_FD_187208 | JGI IMG/M metagenome (GOLD analysis project Ga0209181, IMG submission 187208) | Freshwater microbial communities from Lake Fryxell liftoff mats and glacier meltwater in Antarctica - MAT-05 (SPAdes) (version 2) | ecosystem: Environmental > Aquatic > Freshwater > Ice > Liftoff...
GATCAATTGCGCGCGCGGCACGCCCAGCTTGCGCAACGCCACGTTGCTCAAATCCGCCAGCTTCAACGGGCCAGTGGGCAGGAGTATCGAATGCGTCTGGCCCGAGAGCTTTCGTTTGTCGTAGTTCTTGAAGCCAGGGGCGAATGGCACGTCGTGGAACAGGGTTTCCATCGCCGCGCATTCAAAATCACTGCCGCCATAAAGCGTGGGGATCGGGCGGCCCTGTGCGCTTGCGATCGGACTGAAACGGGCGTTGCCCTTGCCGCCCGGGTTGAAGTCGGCCGGCGCGAAGGTTTGCAGATGAATCCGATGAATCGGTCGCCCCGCCGGCCACAGGAACGGCGTGACATGCAGGGCAGCCGGCGGATCTGCGGAATCAGGCATCGCTGTGCGCCGCGCCTTTTGGCATGCGACGCCGGCGCGCTTCAGGCATGCGTGATTTCGGCCATTTCGTCCAACGCCGCAGCAAGCACACGCTGCGGCTCGACCGCAAGCAGGTCCTGCGGTCGCTTGCCGCCAAGCATGCTGTTGACCGCGGCGAACCAGTACGCCAGGCCCCAGCCATCCTTGCGGTCGCCGATCGCGCGCAACACCGCGGCCAAGTGCTTGCTAGGCCGATAATTGGCCCGCGCATCCAGCGCCCAGGCCGGAAAATAGTCATTGCCCTGATGGCGGATCGCGAAAATCTGACCGTCCTTCTTCCAGCGGTTGGGCTGGGCGCTCGGGTTGGTGGTGGAAAAGCCGGCCAAGTCTGCCACCTGCGCGGCAGTCAACCACTCGCCGCTTGTCAGCACTGCGGTTCGCGCCTGCGCCGCCATGCGCGCTTCGATCAGCATTTGTCGCGGCGGCGAGACCGCCGGCACCAAGGCGTCGACGATGCGCTCGAAGCCCTCTTTCTGGCGCCGCCGCACTGTGTCCGCCACCAGTGGCGCCAGGCTTCCCAACGTCTCTGCCACCGCCTGCGCCACCTGTGCATCCTTGTGTGCGAAGGTCAGTGCGATCGCCTCTTCGGCGTCGGAGCGCGCCAATTGCCTGCCGATTTCGCCGGGCGTGCCGGTGAGTGTGTATACCGTGCCGCTCTCGGCAACCCGATGCTTGATCGTCGCCATGGATTCTTGCCCGTTTTTCGCTTTCGATGATTTATATTATCACAAGTGTAGATAACTTAAAATCATCCATCTTCCGGCAAAGTGCGCATCAACACTCGGCACGCACGGCAGACCATTTCCCCGCTGTGGAACCCGTGCCAGCGCTACGACACCGCAACCAGGCTGGCGCCAGCGGCCGGCTCCACAGGTAGCCCTGGCCGATCTGGCAGCCCTCGGCTGCCAGGAACGCCTGCTGCACCGCAGTCTCCACCCCCTCGGCCACCACCTCCAGTTCAAGCCCGTTGGCCAGGGCCAGGATGGCGCGCACGATGGCGTCGGCGCCGGGCGCGGTGCCGAGGCCGGAAACAAAGGCGCGGTCGACTTTCAGCGCGGTGAACGGATAGTCGCGCATTTAGGACATCGAGGAATAGCCGGTGCCGAAATCGTCGATCGCCAATTGCAGGTCGAGCGCGCGCAGTTCGGCCAGAGTGGCCTTGATCTGCGGCGAGTTGTCGGCCAGGAGGCTCTCGGTGAGTTCGAGTTCGAGGCAGCGCCCGCGCATGCCGTGCTGCTTGAGTTCGGCGCGCAGTTTCGCGGCGAAGCGGCGGCGCCAGCCCCTGTGCCTGCCAGGCACAGTATTGGCGACAGGCGGCGGCCCGCACTTAACCGACCTCGACCCGTCGGCGGTGATTCCCGACCGCGTGCGCACCGCCTTCGACACCTTCACCGAGGGCGTGATGGTGCTCGATACCCAGGGACGCGTCATGCGGTTGACGACGGTGCTGCAGGCGGTATCCAAGCAGCTGTTTTCCGGCCTGCGCGACGCCGACCTGTCGTGCCGCTATGGTGGCTATGAGTTCTGCATTTTCCTGCCCGGGGTCAACACCGCACAGGCGCAGGCGATCGCCGAACGGCTGCGCGCCGAGATCGAAGCCAATGCCAACGCCGGCGTGCGCTCTGCGTCAGACTTGAGCGTGACTTCCAGCTTTGGCTTGGCCGAGCGCACACCCGACTTGCATGATGCGGCCAAGCTTGGCGCTGTCGGGCCTGGTGCTTGTCAGCGCAGCACACAAGGCGCACAATTTCAGGTATGGAACACCGGCACCTGAATCACTCGAACTACACCCTGGCGGCGATCGACGACATCATCGCGCGCGGCACGCTCGCCGACTGGCAGGCCATGCGCGACGCCGCACGGCGCGAACCGGCGATCGTAGGCAAGATCCGACGCGTTTGTGCCGCATACACGCAGGATCGCTACGCGCAGCGTCAGCGCTTCTGGGCACTCTATGTCAAACGCGCCGCTGCCTGACTGGGACGCCGTCCTCAGCGCCGCTGCGCACCTGCAGGCAATTTTCCCCGATGCCGTGTTGGTCGGCGGTTCCGCGGCTGCCGTCCATGCGCGGCATCGCATGTCGGTCGATGCCGACCATGTGTTGACCGACCTGCGCACGCGTTTCGATCAGGTGCTTGAAGCGCTCGAAGCGGTCGCCGGATGGAAAACCGCACGGATTCAGCGACCGGTGCAGATACTTGGCAAGCTCGACGGTATCGAGACAGGCATCAGGCAATTGATCCGCACCACGCCGCTGGAAACCGAGCAGCGGCACATAGGCAGCGGCGCGGCCGGACTGGATATCACCCTACCCACCCTGGCTGAAATCCTGCGCATCAAGGCAGTACTGATCTTGCGCCGCAACGCCACCCGCGATTATCTGGATTTCGCCGCGCTATCAGACCGCTTAGGCAGCGCCGCCACGCTTGAAGCGCTGCGATCATTCGATGCGCTGTACCCGCAAAGCGGTCCCGATTGCGCTTCGTTGCAACTGCAGATTCAGCTCGCGCACCCTTTGCCGTTCGATCTGGACGAGATCGAACTGGCGGAATACAAGCAGCTGGCTGCGCGCTGGCAGGATTGGCAGGCGGTGATTGCGCAATGCCAGACGATCGCGCTGGCGCTGTTCGATGCCTCAGGGCGCCAGTAGCGGGCCAGCCGCGCCGCCTTATTTGATGCCAAGCATGCGCTCGACGTAGCGGGCGATCAGATCGATTTCGAGGTTGACCATGGCACCAGGTGCCAGATGCCTGAGTGTGGTGACCGCCACCGTGTGCGGGATCAGATTGATCGAAAAGTCCGCACCGTCCGCAACATCGGTCACCCGGTTGACGGTGAGACTGACTCCGTTAACCGTGACCGACCCCTTGTAGGCTAAAAATTTGGCCAGGTCCTGCGGCGCGCGCACCACCAGTTCCCAGGATTCGCCAATCGCTTCGAACTTCTCGACGCGCCCGAGACCGTCGACATGGCCGGACACCAGATGCCCGCCCAGCTTGGTCGAAAGCGTCAGCGATTTTTCGAGATTGACTTCGCCAGGCGCGGACAGGCCGGCCGTTTTCGACAAGCTTTCGCGCGATACCTCCACCTCGAAGCTGTTGACCGCAAGGCGCACAACGGTCATGCATGCACCCTGCACCGCGATGGAGTCGCCGATGGCGACATCGTCCAACCCAAGCGTCGCGGCATCGATCGCAAGACGCACCCCGGCAGCGGCACCGCCCAGAGGATTGACATGGGTGATGCGGCCGATCGCCGCGACGATTCCGGTAAACATGGCGTGGGACTGCCTTTCGTTGTTTCTATGTGATGCGCGCGATCAGGCGCAAGTCGTCGCCTAACTGGCTGACCCGATGAATCTTGAGCATGCGGCGCTGATCCAGCTTTTCCAGCGCCGGTAAATTGAACATGCCCTGAGCGCGCTCGCCGATGATGCTGGCTGCGAAATACACCAGAAGTTCGTCGACACAGCCGGCGCGCAACAACGAGCCGTTGAGCTTGAAGCCGGATTCGACATGAATTTCATTGAGATCGCGGCGCCCGAGTTCGCGCACCAGTTCGCCCAGATCGACCTTGCCGGAGGCGTCCGGCAGTGTGATCACCTCGAGGGCGGCGCCGCGCGCCTGCGCTTGCGCCTGCAGGCGCAGGCGCGCCGCGGCGTCGTCGACAGCGCAGGCGATCAGAATGCGCCCTTCGCTGAGCAAGCGCGCGTCCGGCGCGATCTCCAGGCGGCTGTCAACAATCACCTTGATGGGCTGACGCGGCGTCGGCACGTTGCGCACGTTGAGCTGCGGATTGTCTTCGCGCACCGTGCCGATGCCGGTGAGGATCGCGCAGGCGCGCGCGCGAAACGCGTGGCCGTCGCGGCGCGCCTCGGGGCCGGTGATCCACTGGCTCGCGCCGTTGGCAAGCGCGGTCTTGCCATCGAGGCTGGCGGCGATCTTCAGGCGCACCCAGGGCAGGCCGCGGGTCATGCGCGAAACGTAGCCGATATTGAGCTCACGCGCCTCGCCGGCCAGAAGTCCCACCCGCACGTCGGCGCCGGCCGCACGCAGGCGCGCGCAGCCCTGGCCCGCCACTTTCGGATTGGGATCTTCCATCGCCACCACCACCCGCGCCACGCCGCTGGCCAGCAGCAGATCGACGCAGGGCGGCGTGCGTCCATGGTGGTTGCAGGGCTCCAGGGTCACATAGATGGTCGATCCGCGCGCCGCTTCAAGTCCGCCCCGGGCTTGCGCATCGCGCACCGCATCGACTTCGGCATGCGCCTCACCGGCAGCCAAATGCGCACCTTCACCGATGGTCTTGCCATCCTTCACCAGCACCGCGCCGACGCGCGGATTGGGGGTGGTGGTGTACAGGCCGCGCTCGGCCAGTTCGAGCGCACGTCGCATGAAAGCCTGGTCAAGCGGCGTGAACATCGGTGTGTGGCCTTGCCGGTGGTGGCGGTCGGCTGCCAGGGAAACACTGAATAAATCCGTTGGTTGAGAAAGCCGCTTCTGCAACCGGTTGAATTGAAAATAACTTCCGTTCGATAGCCTGCATTCCCGAGACTTATTCAGCGTTTTTCTAGTTCCTGCGCCCGCGCCGCGCGGGGTTGAGTTCGGCCACCGCCTCTTCGAACTCCTCCGGGTCGTCGAAGCTGCGATAGACCGATGCGAAACGGATGTAGGCGATCTTGTCCAGCTTCTTCAATTCGCGCATCACCAGTTCGCCCACCCGGTGGGTGGCAACCTCGCGCTCGGCCATGGCGATCAGGCGCTCCTCGATGCGCGCGATCGCCTCATCCACGCGGTCGGCCGGCACTTCGCGTTTGCGCAAGGCAAGCTTGAAACTGGCGCGCAGCTTTTCGCGGTCGTAGTCGACGCGTGCGCCGTTTTTCTTGACCAGCACCGGCATGCGCAATTCCACCCGCTCATAGGTGGTGAAGCGTTTGTCGCAGGCCAGGCAGCGGCGCCGACGCCGGATCACCGCACCTTCGTCGGCCTCGCGGCTATCGACCACCGCGGTATCGGCATGGGAGCAAAAAGGGCAGCGCATAAGAAGTGGGCAAAAAGTAAGGGGCTATGCCTGCCAGTGCCGGACCCGCTGGAAATTGCCGGCAAAGCCGGTCGATTTCAAGCCTGAAAAATGATCGGACAGAAACATCACGCAGCGTAGACCGGGAAGCGTTTGCACAGGGCTTCGACCTGTTCGCGTACGCGCGCGAGGTTGGCCTCATCCTGCGGCGCATCGAGCACCTCGACAATCAGTTGCGCGACTTCAACTGCTTCGCGCTCACCGAAACCGCGGGTGGTCATGGCCGGGCTGCCGATGCGGATGCCGGAGGTGACCATCGGCTTCTCCGGGTCATTGGGAATGGCGTTCTTGTTGACCGTGATGTGCGCCAGATCGAGCGCGATCTCGGCCGCCTTGCCGGTGACTTTCTTGGTCCGCAGGTCGAGCAGGAACATGTGCGATTCGGTGCGCCCGGAAACCACCCTCATCCCGCGGCCAACCAGGGCCCGTGCCATGGCGTCGGCGTTCTTCAGCACCTGCTGCTGGTAGGTCTTGAACTCCGGCCTGAGCGCCTCGCCGAAAGCCACCGCCTTGGCCGCGATCACGTGCATCAGGGGACCGCCCTGGATGCCGGGGAAGATCGCCGAGTTGATTTTCTTCTCGTATTCCGCCTTCATCAGGATCAGCCCGCCACGCGGGCCGCGCAGGGTTTTGTGCGTGGTGGTGGTGACGAAATCCGCATGCGGCACCGGATTCGGATACACCCCGGCTGCGATCAGGCCGGCATAGTGCGCCATGTCGACCATGAAATAGGCGCCAACGGCCTTGCAGACGCGGGCGAAGCGCTCGAAATCGATGCGCAACGCATAGGCGGAGGCACCGGCGATGATCAATTTCGGCTTGTGCTCCCGCGCCAGCGCCTCCATGCGCTCGTAGTCGATTTCCTCTTGCGCGTTGAGCCCGTAGGACACCACCTTGAACCATTTGCCGCTCATGTTGAGCGGCATGCCGTGGGTCAGGTGGCCGCCTTCGGCCAGCGACAGGCCCATGATGGTGTCGCCGGGTTCGAGCATCGCAAAGAACACACCCTGGTTGGCCTGCGAGCCTGAATTCGGCTGCACGTTGGCGGCTTCGGCGCCGAACAGCTTGCGCGCACGCTCGAGCGCCAGGGTTTCGGCCATGTCGACGAATTCACAGCCGCCGTAGTAGCGGCGGCCGGGATAGCCTTCGGCATACTTGTTGGTCAATTGCGAGCCCTGGGCCGCCATCACTGCTGGCGAAGCGTAGTTCTCGGAGGCGATCAGCTCGATGTGATCTTCCTGGCGCCGGTTTTCAAGTGCGATCGCGGCAAAAAGTTCGGGGTCTGCGGTTTCGAGGCGATGCGAAAAACTGAACATGGCGGGATGCGGTTTAGGTTGAGGAGTCGATGCGGCGGCAGACTCGACGGCGCAGGCATGCGTGCCGTCGGTAGCCATGCGCCAAGCAACTACAGATTGTAGCAGCGGTGATGCCTGTAGGGCTGCGCAAGCGCCTCACCCCCTACATGTTGTGTAGTCGGCGCAGCTTGCTCAGGCCGGATCGTCGGCAGTGCCCGACAGGTGTGCCACCTCGCCCCAGGCGCCCATGCGCCAGTGTCCACCATCGATTTCGATGCGATTGATGCTTGCGTTGGCCATAACCCAGGCACGCGGCGCAGCATCATCGATACCGTCGACGATCCGGTACACGGCATCGAGCACCCCACCATGGGTCACAACGATCACCTGCCTGTGTCCACGCCGGGCGATTGCTTCAAGCGCGGCCTTCACGCGCTGGCGCACATCGGCCAGGCTTTCGCCACCCGGAATCACGAAATCCGCCACGCGCGCTTGCCAGCTGACGTAAGCGGCCGGAAAGGAAAGCGCGATCTGAGCCGGTGTCATGCCCTCGAAAACGCCGAACCCACGCTCGCGCAGCGCCGCCGAGGCTTCCACCACAAGGCCGAGACGCCGTGCCAATGGTGCTGCGGTGCGCATGGTGCGGCCAAGATCGCTGCTCACCAGAGCGTCCGCCACCGCTTGCGACAGGTGTGCCGCCAGCGCCTCGGCTTGCGCCAGACCCGTAGGCGAGAGCTCGCTTTCGCTTTGCCCCTGGATTCGCTGTGCTCGATTCCACTCGGTTTCACCATGCCGGATCAAGAGAAAACGGGTCACTGGAATGAAGCGTTCATGAATGTTGTCTGTATTGCGGCAATTGCGCCGACAGCGGGATTGGTCGTGCGTGTGCGAAACTGTGCCCTGCAACCACAATGCCGCTTGCGCTCGCCACGCCGGCTGACCAAAATCGGCTGTTTGGCACACAATTCGTCATTCGTGCTCGCGATGGCGTGACCTGGCGATTCGTCATTTTCGAAGGTTTGGCCGCAGTCCCCGGCGCATCGCCGCCTTTTGGGATAGGTGGAGGCCGCAAGCGTCTTAAACTTTACAACCAAAGCAGCATGCAAAGGCCTTCGATTCCCGAACACCATGGATAATCGGACCATTTTTTCCAAGACCGGCAAAGGGTCGCTCGAAATCTCGAAGAAAAGCCTGAAGCTCTCGAGTGAAGAGCGACAGGCTCTGATCCTGGTCGACGGCAAGTCGACGCTCGAGCAATTGGAGGAAAAGCTCAACCGCGTGCCGCCGGTGAAGCTGCGCGCCATTTTCGAACACCTGCTGGCATTCGACCTGATCCGCGAGTTCATCACCAAGGCTGGACCGGATTCGGTAATGGCGGTGCCGGGATCGGCGGCTGCCGCGATGCGCGTGGTGGAAGTCACGGAAGACGATCTCGATTTCACCGCCTTTGCCGCGGTAGTCAAGAACAATCCTGTCCAGGAAACCGCGGCGCAGCGGCAGGCGGCCGAGACCGCGGCGACGCAAGCCCGGGAGCAAGAGGCCAAGCGCAAGGCCGAAGCCTTGGTTCGCGAAGCTGCGGCACGCAAGGCACTTGAAGACGCTGCCCGCAAGGTTCAGGAGGAAGCGCAATCTCGGGAGCGTGCGCGCCTGGCCGAAGAGGCCAAACGCAAGGTGCTTGAAGAAGCCACCCGCAAGGCCCGCGAGGAAGCCGCACGCAAGACCCAGGAAGTAGCTGCCCGCCAAGCCCGCGAAGACGCCGAGCGCCAAGCCCGCGAGGAAGCCGCCCGCAAGACTCAGGAAGACGCTGCCCGCCAAGCCCGCGAAGAGGCCGAGCGCCAAGCCCGCGAGGAAGCCGCACGCAAGGCCCAGGAAGTAGCTGCCCGCCTCGCCCGCGAAGAGGCCGAGCGCAAGGCTCGCGAGGAAGCCGCACGCAAGGCCCAGGAAGAAGCCGCCCGCCAAGCCCGTGAGGAAGCCGCACGCAAGGCCCAGGAAGAAGCTGCACGCCTTGCCCGCGAAGAGGCCGAGCGCCTTGCCCGCGAAGAGGCCGAGCGCCAAGCCCGTGAAGAGGCCGAACGCAAGGCCCGCGACGAAGCCGCACGCAAGACCCAGGAAGAAGCTGCCCGCCAAGCCCGTGAAGACGCCGAGCGCAAGGCGCGCGAGGAAGCCGCACGCAAGGCCCAGGAAGAAGTTGCCCGCCAAGCCCGTGAAGACGCCGAGCGCAAGGCGCGCGAGGAAGCCGCACGCAAGGCACAGGAAGAAGCCGCCCGTCTCGCCCGCGAGGACGCGTCCCGCAAGGCACAGGAAGTTATTGCTCGCGCGACCCAGGCAGCGGCGGAGAGCAAAGCCAGGGAAGCAGCCGAACGCGAGACGCGGGAGGAAGCGGAGCGCGCGGCCCGCGCGCACGCCGAGGCCCGTGAGCGCGCACGCGTGGAAGAAGAAGCCAAACGCCTGGAAATCGCGGAACGCGCCAAGCGCGAAGAGGCTGAGCAGCAAGCGCGTGAACGGGCGCGCCAGGAAGAGGAATCGGTGCGGCGCGAAATCGCCGCCCGCCAGGCAACCGAGACAAGCGAAGAGCAGCGCCGTGCCGACGAGGAAGCGGCGCGTTACACAAAAGCTCTGACCCCGCATCTTGAAGCTGCGGTTGCGCCCGACTTGCCGGCCAACGGGCCGGCCCCTATGGGGGCATTTGCCAACCTGTCCGCGCTCGAGGCAAACACATCTGGAGCGAGGCACAGCACGAGTGCCGAGTTACCAGCGAACCTGGAAGGCGCAGACAGCGCCAGAATCGCTCACGAAACCCAGTCGCGCAAGCAGGATGAAAAGGCGGCAAAAGAGCGCGCCAAACAGGAAGCCCGGGCGCGCAAAGAGGCCGCGAAGGAAGCCCGCAATCTCGCCAAGGAGGAGGCGGCCAGTAGCGGGCGCGGCAGGAGCATCGGCGCCGGCAAGATCATAGCCGCGGTCTTGATGCTGGTCATCGGTGGCGCGGTCGCCTATGTTTTTACGCTGTCCGCCGACAAGCCCGCGATTGAAAAAATGCTGTCGGCGCGTCTTGGAGCGCAGGTGACGGTGGGCGAAGCCAAGTTCACGCCGTTCCCCGCGGAACTGCGCCTGACCAACGTTGCCTTCGGCGACATCAAGTTGCCGCTGGTGGTGGCCAGTGCCGATCCGGCTTCGCTGGCCTCGAACGACAAGATCTGGCGCAATGTCGATATCACCGGCCTGGACCTCAATCCGGCGCAGGTGGAACGCCTGGCAGCGCTGGCAAACGCCGAACCGACCCGGGCTGCCGTGCAAGGCTTTACGCTGCAGCGGGTACGCGCTCTGGCGGTCAACATCAGCGGCACACCGGTGGCAGTGCCGAAATTCGATGCCACCCTGCTGTTGGGTCCTGGCGGCGCACTCAAACAGGCGACCTTCGCCCTGCCTGACGGACGCGCGCAAGTGCTGCTTGCGGCGGATGAAAAAGGCTGGCTGGTGGATATCGAATCGCGCGGGATGGTCTGGCCGCTCGGACCGAAACTCACCTGGGACAGCGTGCGCGCCAAAGGCATTGCGACCCGCGCGGGCCTGAAGTTCGATGAATTGGCGCTGACAGCAGGAAGCGGAGGTGTGCGCGGCACCGGCGAGCTGACCTGGAGCGCGGGTTGGAAGTACTCCGGCACGATCGACGTCAGCGGTATTGACGCAGAGACCATCGGCAACGCTATCTTCGCGGCGACCCCGGTCTCCGGCCCGTTCGAGGGCAAACTTGAAGTTTCGATGGCATCGCCTACATTGGCAAGGCTGTTCGAAGCACCGCAAATCGACGGCAGTTTCGTGATGAGCAAGGTGGTGTTCAAGACCGTCGATTTCGCCCGCCTGTTGCAAGGCAACGATCCGGGAGCAGGGCAGACGCGGCTGCCGGAGCTGACCGGCAACCTGTCTGCAAGCGCAGGCCGCCTGCAATTGCGCCAGCTTCGCGGCAGCTCCGGTTTGCTCAGTATTGCCGGTGCACTCGATGTGCTGCCCGACAAGAGCTTGAGCGGCACGGTCAGCATTGAATTGGGCGCATCGGGTTCACGGGGCCGGACCAACCTCAAGATCAGTGGCAGCGTGACCGAGCCGCGCTTCGGACGGTAAACGGGGCGCGAAAAAAGCCGCATGCCCGAACGGGATGCGGCTTTTTTGCGCGCGGCCCATCATGCGCCAGCGAGAAGCGGCGGCGCTGTCGATGTTGCTACAGCCTGCGCTCGGCCGATGTGGGCAGGAACGACGAATTGAAAATGCCGTCCGGACTGACCTGGTTTTTGATGCCGAAGGCGCCGACCACGCGATCGATCGTGTTGTCGAAGCGCACCTTGTTGATGCCACCCAAACCCTCGCGGCGCACCACCGGAGTATCGACGAATTCGATCGCCATCTTGAGGCGTTTGAGCTCGATGGCTTCGGCGATCAGAGGGTCACGCTGCTTGACAAATGCGATCGCAGCGTCCGGGTTGGCGATCACATCCTTGATGGCACGCGTAATGGCGCGCAGAAAGCCGCGTACCGCGGCCGGGTTTTCGGCGAGGAAGCGCGGAGTGGCGATGACCGCGTTGCCGTAAAGCTCGGCGCCAAAGTCGTTGTACTTGAACATCACTATATCTTCTTCCTTGACCCCGCGCGCCACCAGTCCGAGGTAGCTGGTAAAAGTGAAACCGGTGATCCCATCGACGTCGCCACGCTGCAACATGGTCTCGCGTAGCGGCGGATCCATGGTTTTCCACTGCACCTTCGCCGGGTCGAGTTTGTTGGCGCGCGCAAATACCGGAAAGGCCTTGCGCCCGGCGTCGAACACCGGCGCGCCGAGGGTCTTGCCGGCCAGGTCGGCCGGCGACTTGATGCCGCTTTTCTTGAGCACCAGCACTGCCGATGGCGTCGATTCGTAAACCATGTAGATCGCCTGCGGCTTGGTCACCGCGCCGGGATTGTTGCCGATGAATTCGATCAGTGCGGAAATGTCGGCAAAGCCCATGTCGTAGGCACCGGTGGCCACGCGCGTGACGGCCGCGCCGGAGCCAGCGCCGGCATCGATGGTCACATCGAGCTTTTCCTGCTTGAAGTAGCCCTTGTTTTGTGCGGCGAGAAACAACGCCGACGGCCCCTCAAAGCGCCAGTCGAGCGTGAATTTAATCTTGGTTTCCTGCGCCGCGACGGGCAAAGAGGCTGCGCACGCGAAGATTGCGCCCGCCAGCAACTGGACGAGTTTTTGATTCATGGCTGTCTCCTGAGGAAAAACGGGATTTTGATGGGGCGCTGGAGTGTACCAAACCGCGACAAGCGCGCGCTCCACGTGCAAACCTCTCTGCAGCGTTGTGCGGTCACAGGGGGTGGGCGCATGGTCAACTTTGAAAAAACCGCAAAAACAGGGTAAATTTCGTCCACCAGTCAAAAAAATTAACAAACCGCGCATTGCTGCGGATGTGCCGCACTAGTTCCGGCGTAAATGTGCACGTCGTTCACGGGCCTCAAAACAACTCATGCGCATCGCCATTCTTGAAGACGACCCGGAGCAATCCGCACTGATCGTGTCGCATCTGGTCAGCGCCGGGCACGCCTGTTATGCGTTCGCCAGCGGCAAGGCGCTGACGCATGAGGCCTCGCGCGAGAGTTACGACCTGTTTTTGCTCGACTGGCAGGTACCCGATCTGTCAGGCGAGGAGGTCTTGCGCTGGATCCGCTCGCATGTCGTGGCCCAGGTGCCGGTGATGTTCGTCACCAATCGCGACACCGAGACCGACATCGTTGCCGCGCTTTCGCAAGGCGCCGACGACTACATGAAAAAGCCGGTGGGCCGCGCCGAATTGCTGGCCCGCGTCGGCGCCCTGCTGCGCCGTGCCTATCCGCAGAAAGCGGCTGATTCGTTGATGTTTCCGCCCTATCATTTCGATATCCGCAACCAGTCGCTCGACGTGGCCGGCAAGGTCATTGAAATGACCCAGAAGGAGTTCGATCTGGCGCTGTTTCTGTTCCAGAACCTGGGACGGCTGCTGTCGCGTGGTCACATCCTGGAAGCGGTATGGGGTCGCGCGATCGACGTTCCCTCTCGTACTATGGACACTCATGTATCGCGGATCCGGACCAAACTCAACCTGCGCCCGGAAAACGGCTTCAAGCTCACACCGGTCTACAACTATGGGTATCGGCTCGAGCAACTCAAGCCGAGCGAGTAGGTCGCCCGCTGCCTTGCAAGTTTTTTCAGACGTGGGCCTGCGCCGACTGGGCGCACTGTTGCTCGGCCTGTGCGTGGCCACGGCCGCGCAGGCCGCCGCATCAGCGGGCCCCGAACTGGAACTCGCCGTGCGCGGCGGTGACACCCTGATCGCCATTGCCGATCGCTACCTGGCGAAGCCGACAGAATGGCCGCAGTTGCAAAGTTTGAACAAAATCGCCAATCCGCGCCGCCTGCGCCCAGGTTCGACCATCCGCATTCCGTTTGCCTGGCTGCGCGAAGAAGCGGGCAAGGCCGAAGTGGTTTCGGTGGCAGGTGCGAGCGTTACTGTCGACGCTGCGCCCGCGGCGGCCGGCTCGCGCCTGAGCGCGGGAGCGGTAGTGCGTACCGGCGCGGACGGCTATGCCACGCTGCGCACCCACGACGGCTCCCTGATAGCGCTGCAGCCGCGCAGCGAAGCGCGCATCGCAAGCCTGGGCAAGTTTGTCAATACCGACATTCTCAGCACCTTCGTACACCTCATTAGCGGCCGCGTCGAGGCGCTGGTGAACAAGTTGAACGGCCAGTCGCGCTTTGAAGTACAGACCGACCTGGCCATCGCCGGTGTGCGCGGCACCCGTTTCAGGGTGGCGGCCGCGGCTGCCAGTGCCGAGGCCACGGCGCGCGCCCAGACCGAAGTCATCGAAGGCGCGGTTTCTTTCGTGGCCAGCGCTGCGGGCCCGCGCGAAGCGCCCGTCAGCGTGGCCGCCGGCTACGGCTCTGTCACCGACGACAACGGCAAACCACGCCCGGCGACAGCGCTGTTGCCGGCACCCCAAATAGATGCCGCCGATGCCTTGCAGGAACGCCTGGTGGTGCGCTTCCGCTTTCCCGCCGTTGCAGGCGCTGGCAACTACCGCGCAGTTGTCGCCACCGATGGCGAATTTCGCCAGGGCATTGCTGACGCTGCGTTCGCCACTGCGGAAATCAAGTTCGGGGATCTTCCCGACGGCGAATACTTCCTGCGCGCGCGCTCAATCGACGCCTTGGGCCTGGAGGGCCGCGATGCGGTGTTCCAGTTTCGCCTGAAGGCGCGTCCGGAGCCACCACTGGCTTCGCTTCCCGCGCCCGACGGCAAGCTGCGGGCGACGAGCGCCTCATTCGCCTGGGCTACCCATCGGCAGGCAGCTTCGTATCGGATCCAGATCGCCGAAGACGAGGCGTTTCAACGGGTGGTCCAGGAGGAGGCGGTGACGGGCGCCGAATTCGAGTCACGCAGCCTGCCGTTTGGCGATTACTACTGGCGTTTGCGCAGCATCCGTGCGGCCGCCGGCGGCGCCGACCCTGGCCCCTGGGGTGACATGCGCAAGTTCAGTTTGCGGCCCCCGCCCAAAAATCCGCAACCACCCGAGGAGACAGGCGATAGCCTGAGCTTCAATTGGACGGGCGAGCCTGGCCAGACTTTCGTTTTCCAGGTGGCACGCGATGCGTTGTTTTCGCAAATGGTGGAAGCACGACAACTGGCCGAAGCGAAGGCAAACATCGTCCGGCCGCCGCAAGGCGTCTACTACGTGCGGGTGCGGGCAACCGACGCCGATGGTTTCGTCGGCCCCTTCACCGCGCCACAGCGTTTTGTGGTGATCAACCGGGTCCGGGATAGCGGCGGCGCGAACCTCAGCACCGGCGACGGCAACCCGGTACTTCTGCAATAAGGATCGGCAGTACGCCGCCGACTGGCATGGCCACAACGCCGCTCTTGCGCCGCGCTGCGCGCACCGAATGGAGAGCCCTGACCGTCCTCTTGAGTCTACTGTGCCTGGTCCTGGGCTTGCAGAACGGCCTGGGGCGACCGGACGCGACTCTCTATGACTATCTGCTGACCGCAGACGGAGGGGCCGCTCCCGCCGACATCCTGATCATCGCGATCGACGAGCGCAGTCTGGAGGCGCTCGGGCGCTGGCCGTGGCCGCGCAGCACGCACGCACGCCTGCTGGAGCGCTTGGGCGAAGCCCGTACCAAGGCCGTAGGCCTGGACCTGATCCTGTCAGAACCCGATGCGGCCAATGACGACATGTTTGCGCGCGCCTTGAAGCGGGTGCCGTCGGTATTGCCGTTGTCGATGGACATGACAATGCGCGGCGCACAGCGCGAGTTTCAGGCAAAACTGCCGGTGCCGGTGTTGGCCGGCGCTGCGGGCGCACTGGGCCATATCCACACCACGGTCGATGCCGACGGCATCGCGCGCGGCGTGTTCCTGCGCGAGGGGCTGCACCAGCCGCCGCCCGACACCCGCACCTGGTCGCATTTCGCGCTTGCCATGTTGACGCTGGGCGATCCGGCCTGGCGCGAGGCCGCGTGGCCGGGTGCCCGCAACCCGGTTGCCCCGGTCGCGGGCGACTGGTCACGCGATTACGAGATCCGCATACCCTTTCCGGCAGCGCGCGGACGCGTCGCGCGCGTGTCGTATGTCGATGTTCTTGAGGGCCGTGTGCCCGCCAGCACCTTCGACGGCAAGTATGTGTTGGTCGGCGCCACCGCCGCCGGCCTCGGCGACGCTTATCCAACGCCGATTTCCGGGCACAGCCGCCTGACCCCGGGCGTCGAGATCAACGCTTACGTGCTCGCCGCCCTTCTCGCCGGCAAGACCATCAGCGTGGCGAGCGCGCCGGCGAATGCGTTGTTCAATCTGGCGCCGCTGTTGGTGCTGATGATGGGTATCGCACGCGCCTCGCCCCGTCGAGCCCTGGCACTGACCGCGACCGCGCTGCTCGCATTGCCGGTGGCCAGCGCCGTGGCCTTGAAACTGGGCTTCTGGTTTGCGCCTGCCGCCGGCTTTCTGTGCATCGCCGCCGCTTATCCCTTGTGGAGCTGGCGCCGGCTGGAGGCGACCGTGCGCTACCTGGGCGAGGAGTTCAAACGGCTGGCCGACGAGCCGCGCGTGCTGCCCGAGACAGCGCTGGCGGTCCAGGCCGGCGATATGGTCGAGGCGCGCATGCTTGCTCTCGCCGGCGCCGCCGATCGCCTGCGTCAACTGCGACGCTTTGTCTCGACGACGCTGGAAAGCCTGCCGGACGCGGCCCTGGTGACCGACCGCGATGGCCGGGTCCTGATCGCCAACCGTGCCGCAGCGGCACTTTTCGACGCGCAGCAATCGTCCGATCTGCGTGGCCGCGACATGAGCGAACTTGCAGGTCAGCTTGCCGGCCGCAGCGAGCACGACGCTGCGCCCGATTGGGATGCGCTCAAGCGCTTGGCCGCGCCGGCCGGCAACGCCGGCGAACGCGTGGCCGATACACCCAGGCCGGCGCTTGAATGCGCCAACCGACATGAGCGCAACCTGCTGGCACGCTGCGCCCGCCTCGATGGAGACGACGCCACCCCTGCCGGCTGGATCGTCAGCTTCTCCGACATCAGCGAACTGCGACAGGCCGAACGTGCACGCGAGGAGGTGCTGGCCTTCTTGTCGCACGACATGCGCTCGCCGCAGAGTTCGATCATCGCCCTGCTCGAATTGCACGAACTCGACCCCGACGACAATCCGAAGCAGGAAGTACACAAGCGCATCGAGCATTACGCGCGGCGCACGCTGTCGCTTTCCGAGCAGTTTCTGCAACTCGCACGTGCCGAAACCAAGGCGCATGAGCCGGTGGTTGAAGACCTCGGTGCGCTCGCCGAGGAAGCCGTCGACGATGTCTGGACCGCCGCCAGCCAGAAGTCGATTCGCCTGGAACTCAAATGGGACGGCGAACCCTTGCCGGTGCTGGCGGACCGCGCCCTGTTGTTGCGCGCCATCGTCAACCTGCTGACCAACGCGGTCAAGTACAGCCCTGAAAATACCGTCGTCACCGTTGCAGTGGGGGAGCGCGAAATCGCCGGCAAACCCATGCATGTATGCGAGGTTGCCGACCAGGGCTATGGCATCTCTGCCGAGAATCAGGCCCGCCTGTTCGAGCGCTATCGGCGCTTTTCCGAACCCGGCCAACCCAAGGCGCAGGGTGCCGGCCTCGGCATGGCTTTCGTCAAGACCGTGCTGGAAAAGCATGGCGGCAGCATCGCTGTGAAGAGCGAGACCGGCCGTGGCAGCACATTTACGCTGATCCTGCCACCGGTCAGCGGCTGACACTTGGCGTGGCGTGCCGTAGCCTCGAGCCGGACCTGCTCGTGAGCGCCAACGCTGCAAATTCCACCTTATAATTCAACAATCTACGGGGGTTGCGAGGTGGGTTGACGGGCGTCGCCGGCAGCAAGACCCTGCTCCCGGCTCCCGGCTCCCGACTGCGGCCCTGCCTGCGCAT
>Ga0209181_10006004_pt1 | contig 17261 bp, 17 predicted proteins | sample MAT05_FD_187208 | JGI IMG/M metagenome (GOLD analysis project Ga0209181, IMG submission 187208) | Freshwater microbial communities from Lake Fryxell liftoff mats and glacier meltwater in Antarctica - MAT-05 (SPAdes) (version 2) | ecosystem: Environmental > Aquatic > Freshwater > Ice > Liftoff...
TGGTTGCAGCGCGCCGGGCGCTGGTCTGGGCCACTTGCTCGAACGTTCGTCGCTCGTGCTACTGGCGCTCTATCTATTGGCGCGCCAGCGGAGACTACGAGAACGGTCGCTCGCTCGATGAGACGCCCACACTCCTAGAGAGCGTCTGCCGTGCGCGCGCAGCGAAAGCCGACGTGCTCGAGCGCCGACTCGGGCGTCGCGCCCATCCGCGCCGAAACGCGATAGCCATGGCACACGGACGCTTCGCAGAGGTACGAACCGCCGCGCAGGACGCGCTCGACGAGCGGATCTCCGGGCGCTTCGTCGTCGCGCTCCGCGTACGGCACAAAGACGCTCGAGGTCCACTCCCACACATTGCCAACCAGATCGTAGAGGCCGAGCGGAGTCGGCGGAAACGAGCCGACGGGGGCAGTCCCGAGGTACCCGTCGAGCCGATGATTCTCTGTGGGAAACGGGCCTTGCCAGACATTCGCGCGGGGCTCGGCATCCACCCAGAGCGCGTCACCCCACGGATAGCGCGTGCGGTCATCGTTGCCATTGCGCGCCGCGTGCTCCCACTCGATCTCGGTAGGCAATCGTGCACTGCGGTGGCTGCAATACGCCGACGCATCACGCCATGACACCTGCGTCACTGGATGATCTGCGCGCGCGGCGGGCTCCGCCGGTCCCTGCGGGAAGCGCCAGTGCGCACCAGCCACCAAGCGCCAACCGCCATCCGGTAGCCCCAGCACGGACCCATCGCCGAAGCGCTCTGCGTCCGTCACGTATCCCGTCTCGCCGACGAAGCGGGCGAACTCCGCGGTGCTCACCTCGCGCACGTCGAGCGCGAACGGCCCGACACGGGCGACGAACGACGGCCGCTCGCTCGCAAGACCGTCGTCCTCGCCGATGTGCACCAGACCGCCGTCGACCTCGACCATCGCGGGCGGCGCGACGCGTACGTCGGGCACGAAGAGCATCAGCGCGCAGAGGTACCAGAGCCGCACGTCGCAGCCTTATCAACCCCCATGCTGAGACGCTGCTGAGACGTGCGCGCCGGGCCAAGAACGTGGTGAGCGACGATCTCAGCAAGCTCTCAGACGCGCCTCAGCTCGAGCCGAAGTTTACTCGCAGTCGAGGTTCCCATGACGCGCGCTTACGCAAATTCCGGTCCGTTTCGCCCAACATCGACCATCGCTCGTGCAGCTTCGACGATCGTTCGCGCGGCGTCGATGACGGCCTTGCTGGTGCCGCTCGCTGGGATCGTCGCCTGCGCCGCGGGCGGGGCGACCCGGCTGCCAAGCGGGTCGAGCGATGCGGGCGCCTCCGTTGATGCGGCCCGCCGTTCAGACGCCGCGAGCGATGCTGATGCGGCCCGCCGCGCAGACGCCGCGCGCGATTCGGATGCAGCGGCGGGGTTCGACGCTGATCCATGCAACGGCGTCGATGACGATCGCGATGGTACCATCGACCCTGAGTGCATGTGCGTCGCTGGCGAGTCGCAGCGCTGCTTCGGCGGGGAGCCGGCGATTGCTGGTGTGGGCGCATGCCGCTGGGGCACCCAGACATGCGCGGTCGGGGTCGAGTTCTCGACGTGGGGCGAGTGCATAGGCGCTGGCACGCCGGCGGTCGAATCGTGCAGCGGCGTCGGCGTGGACGAGGATTGCGATGGGACGGCCGACGAGGGCTGCGCAGTCGTCAGCTGCATCGTCGGCGCCACGCGTCCTTGCTACACCGGGCCGCCCGGTACTTCGGGCCGAGGCACGTGTACGATGGGTGTCGAGGCGTGCGCGCTTGTTCGTGGGGAAGCCAGATGGGGTGTCTGTACTGGCGATGTCGTCCCCGCCGCTGAGCTATGTGACTCGCTCGACCGTGACTGCGACGGGCTCGTCGGAGAGGGCTGCGCGTGTCCGACTGGCGCGACCCGCAGCTGCTACGGCGGACCTGCCGGAACGAGTGGTCGCGGCGCGTGCCGGGGAGGCGAACAGACGTGCAACGGCAGCGGCTGGACGAGCTGCGTCGGCGCCGTAACGCCGATCCCCGAGGTGTGTTCTAACCGCATCGACGACGACTGCGACGGCATGGTCGACGATGGCTGCGCGCCCGGCTTCGATCCGCCGCCGGTCGGCTGCGATGTGCGTGACATTGTAGGGCGCTGGTTTCACTTCGCTCGGCGCGGGACCCTCGGATACGTCCTCGAGAGCTACGAGTTCGCGGCGTCGACCGACGGAGGCCGGTCGTTCGTGGCGGACTATCGCGAGGATGTCGTCGATGCGGTGGGCGGACGGCCGGTCCTAGTTTCGCACGGTGACGGGCAAGTCGTCCTCAATCGCCTCAACTGCTGGGACTTTACCGTCGATATCAGCCGCACGACGGTGAGCAGCGGATCCTGGGATACGGGGATGTTCCGCGTAGGTCCCACGTCGCTCGAGTGGCGCGGTCTTGCGATCCCTTCGCGGGTGTACGAACGCGGCGCGCGGGATACCTGCGCGGCGTATCACCCGAGCCTGCCCCGCGCGCCGGGCTCCGGGCGTTGGTGGGGCGTAGACGCCACCTGCACGAGCGCGGACGCCACGGCCACCACGTACTGCGATGTTCCCTACGCGACGCTGAACGGGAGCGACTGTGGTCAGATCTATCTCCAATGCTGGAATCCAATGGCGAACACGCTGATGCGCTGCAGCCCGCGCTGAGCGCGTACCTCTGGTCCTACGCGGCCTCGCGCCGCCCCATCATCAAAGACGCGTGTAGAGTCGATCGAGCAACGCCGCGATTTCGGGGGCACGCTCCTCTGGGGTCGCGGCGAGCACGCCGTGGCCTTCGAGCACCTCGAGGAGGCGCATCGGGGGAATGCCATTCTCGCCGACGATCGCTCCGTGTCCCGAGGCAACCTCGATCACGTGTACGCGCGGGTCGGCCGACACGACAGCATTGTACTGCTCCTCGAGACTGAAGATGAAGTCGTCCGTCTCGCAAGAGCCATCGCCACTCCGTTGACGGCACGTGTCGCGCTCGTCCGTGACGACCTGCAGGTGGTCAGTCACCGCCTCGACGAGCCTCGCCGGGTTCGTCAGGAAGCGTGAGCCCGGTGGGATCTCGGTCCACTTGTTTCCAGTGACCGCGAGACACACGCCGATCGTGATCGAGAGCGACACCACGTGTAGCCAGGCCTTGCCGCAATCGGCGGAAGCAGCGATGCCGTCGAACGGCGACGAGACCGTCACGAGCCGGTAGGTGAACCCCTCTCGCGTGACGAGCGGTCGGGGCAGGTCCGACTGGAGCGCGCGACGGGCCACGAGGCCGCCCTGGCTATGCCCGAGGATCGTGATCTCGCCGACCTCGATGTGGTTCTCGAGCGCGCTGAGCGCGCTGGCGAGTTGCGTGGCAGACGTGTTGATGAAGTCGCGATCGTTGTAGTTGAAGCAGAGCGTCTGCTGCCCGTGCGCCTCGAAGACACTCGCGAGTGTCCGGAAACGCTCCCCCGAAGAAGTACACCCGTGTACGAGCACGGTGAGCGGCTTGCTCGGATCGAGCTCCGCCAACTGCGGTCGACCCGCCTCACAGGGGTAGAGACCCACGATCCGCTCGCCCGGATCGTCCGCGCCGCTGCGCACCAGCGCTCCGAGGTTTCGCGCGCAGCCGACACAGCTCGCCACCGCAAGGACGATCGAGAGCGCGTAGGTCGTCCGCATGCCGAAGACGGTAGCCTATCAGGCGGCTCTGATCGACAAGGTAACGAGCACGTTGCTCGCGGCGTTGCTGCTCGGCGCGACTACAATGTCCGCGTGCCCAAGCAACGCGTGCCCGGTGGCGTCGTCCACAAGCTCCCCGACGACCTGCGTGAGACGCTCCAGGCCAACGCCGCGGCGCTCGACGCATGGACGAACGACCTCTCTCCGCTCGCCCGCAACGAGTTCATCTGCTGGGTCGAGGACGCGAAACAAGCGCAGACCCGCGAACGCCGCATTCGCCGTACGAAGGAAGAGCTCGAAGAGCGCAAACGTCGCACCTGCTGCTGGCCCGGGTGCAGCCACCGCGAACGAACCGGCAAGCCGTAGTGATCGCTCGAGCATCGCGCGCATTGCACCGCTCGGCTGCGCGACCAAGACTGCGCAATCGAAATGGCGAATCACCGTTACATGCGCCGAGCGCCGTCAGCGCGTCGTGACGCGGCATCGAGTCCCGCACTCGCATGTGCGCTGACGCTCGCGCTCGCCGCGTGCGGCTCGTCACACTCGACGCCTACGGACGGCGGACGCCCAGACGGCGCGTTCGCAGACAGCGGAACCGGAGGAGCCGATGCCGGCGCGTGCACGCCCCTCGACATCGCCGACTGGAGCTGCGTGCAGGGCGATCCCGCAACGCACGTCTGCACCGACTCCATGTATCCGCCGACGTGCACCGCCGGGCGTTGGGTGTGCAGCGGCGACGGGCAGCCAGACTGGCTCGTCGGCTGCTGGTGTCATGTTGGCCCTTCGCCGTGGCCCGAGCACGCGTCACTCTGCTCGTGCGGCGAGATAGAGGGCTGGACCTGCGACTTTCGCTGCGGACCCGACCTGCTCTGCGCGTCGTCGTCGGAGTACTGCACGCAAACGCCGTCCGATGTCGGTGGCGAGCCAGACTCCTACTCGTGCCGCCCGTTCGAGCCCTGCGCGAGCCTCACGCCGAGCTGCGACTGCGTAGCGGCGGGTTCGGTGAGCTGCGCCTCGGTCGAGAACGGCGGCATCGTCGCGGTGTATCCGGGCGGGTGAGGGTGCGACCTGAGCCGCGGAGTTCGCGGCCCTTGGCGACCCGACCAAGGTTGACCCGCGTTGTGCGACGACGGCTTGGGGCGCCAGGCGGACGAGCGCGACAAAATGTCACCGCAAGCGAGCACGCGGGCTCCTACCAGGGCTCCAACGCCAACTGCTCCAGTAGATAAGTAGCCAAGGCCACCTCCTCCAGCGTCGCGGCGGTGATGCGGCAGCGCTCAATCTCCGGCACGAGCGCCAGTACCTTCTCGCGGAGCAGCTCCTTCACGAGCCCCTCGCCATCTGGAGTCGTCACATGCTCGAACCCCGGCTCCGGTCCGAACGAGCCGGTCAGGTCGACGAGCGCGTCGAGTGTTCGCGCCCGCGCTGTGTCGCCACCGTCGCGCAGGATCTCGCCGAGGAACGGCACGACTGCGAGCACCACGGGGCGGTAGCTGCCGCAGTGATCGTTGCCCACCGCGAACAGCAGCCGGGAGAGCGCGGCTTCGCCCGTCGCAGTCGTAGCTTCGGCGAGCCCGCGCAACGCGCGAGGAACCGCGCCGTCGGTGTTCCCGGTGGGCTGCACCTCCGCGCTCCAGCGGACTGTCTCGACGTCGTCCAGCATCAGGGTCTCTCTCGGCTGCGAGTGTAGCGGCACCAGCGTCGCCGGGGGAGCACGCCGTCACCGACTACGGACGCAAGCGCCAAACGCCGCCCTAAACCACTCCGAGTGGTCGAAACCCATCGCGTGTCTGCGAGCGCCTTTTTGAATCCGTCTACCTTTCCGTGTGCCACTCGCGCGCTGGGATAGCGGCGTCGCGAGCGCACGCTCGACCCTGAGCGCGGCAGTCGTCGCCACTGCGTACCTTGCTGCGGCGTCGCCTACGCGCCCTCCCGCGCGTCTTGATCAGGGCTCCCCCGCGACGGCATCGACCAGCGCCTCGAGCGCGGCGTGCTACGAGGACGATACCGAGCGTCGACTGTCGGCCGTACATTCCCATCACGTCATGCTGACCACTGCTTGTGGCGCGCGCCGTCGCTGACCGCACCACCATCGTGCTGTTCGCTGCGCGGAGTGAAAGGGCGCCATGGCGCGCTCAGCGCCCGCCGCGCTCAGCGCCCCCGGCGCTGATACTCCGCCGGCACGACACACGTCCCGCTCGCCCGACACACCAACACCGGCGGCGTCAGCACGTTCGCGGCGCTCGGCGCGACGCCGGGCTCACCGCGCACGTTCTCGATTACCTTGCGCGCCTCGAAGCGCATCTTGCGGCTGGTCTTGCCGACTGACACCAGCTCGCCCTCGATCTCGAGATAGTCGCCGGCGCGCACCGGCGCGAGAAACTCGACGCTGTCGTACGCGCGAAACAGGCCCTCGTCGCCGTCGTGGCGAATCAGCAGCTCTGTCGCGACGTCGCCGAAGAGCTGCAGACACTTGGCGCCATCGACCAGCTCACCGGCGTAGTGCGCGTCGTGCGCGCCGATACGCAGCCGCAAGATCACCTTCAGGTTCGGCTCGCTCATCGCTGTCCTTCTCTCTGCGCGTCGCGCGCATCGTCAAAGCGAATCACCGCGCTGCTCACGCGTGCTGCCGCTCGATCATCCGCGTCATCACGTACGCCGCGACGTGTTTCGGCAGCGTCCCCGGGCCGAAGCCCGCGTCGAAGCCGAGCTCGAGGGCGAGCTTGTGATCGACGCGCGGTCCGCCGAAGAGCAGCAGAAAGCGGTCGCGCACGCCCTCGCGAATCATCAGATCGACCAGCGCCTTTGCGTTCTCTTTGTGCGAGTTGCGCTGCGTGATCACCTGGCTGACGAGCACCGCGTCTGCGCCGATGGCGAGCGCGCGCTCGAGCAATGCCTCGTTCTCCACCTGCGCGCCGAGGTTGTGCGTGTCGAACCACTTGTACGACTCGAGGCCCTTGTCGCCGGCGTAGCCCTTCATGTTCAAGATCGCGTCGATGCCGACGGTGTGCGCATCGGAGCCCGTACACGCGCCGACGACCACGACCTTGCGGCCGATGCGATGCTCGATGCGGTGCTCGATCTCCTTCTTCTCGAGATCGGGGATCGCGACCTCGGGCACCTCGATCTGCGAGAGATCGACGTGGTGCTTGCTGTGCCCGTAGACGACGAAATATGTGAAGCCCGGGCCGCACTCTTCCATCGCGGTGACCAGCGCCTCCCGCAGCCCGTGCGCCTCGGCGAACTGCCGCGCGGCTTCCTTCGCGAGCGCGCTCGGCGGCACCTGCAGCGTGAAGCTCATCTGCAGCATGCCGTCGCCATCACGATCGCCATACGCGCGCAGCAGGTGTGACTTGGTCGGGTGCCCCGTCATGTGATGGCGGGTCTAGCACGACGTTGCGCAGCGCGCGGCTTTGCAGCGCGGGATGCGGCGTTATCGTACTCGGGGTCTTACGGCTGCCGAACCGGCGGGTGCACGCCGAGCTTTTTGGCGCGCTCGAGCAGCTTCGTATCGAACGTCGCAAACGCCGTGGTGCGCCCCGCGCGCGCGACATGAAGCGCGTCGGCGAAGTCGACGCCGTGCGCCGCGAGGTCGAGGGCGCGCTCGACCGCCGCGCGGTCCTCCACGTCGACCGCTCCGAGCAACGTTCGAAAGCCGGACCCAATATCGGCGAAGGGAATTCGATAGAGCGCGCGGAGCACATACTCGGTCTCAAGGAGGACCGTGACCGAGACGAAGAGACGGTCGCTCTCCGCGAGCGCACGTGCGCGCCGCGTCTGCGCCGGGTCATCGGCGAGGAGCAGCCGCACGAGGACGTTCGTGTCGATCGCGATCATCGCGCTCCGCGCCGACGCGCCTCGGCGACGACCGCGCGCTCCATCTCCGCGACGGAGTGCTTGGCCCCTCGGTACGGAATGCACCCGACCAGCGCGTCGATCGAGACCGAGCCGCTCACCCCGCTTCGAGCGCGTCGAGCAGCGGATTGACGTACTCGGCGTCGCGCGCGGTGACGCCGGCGAGGCCTTTGCCTCCGGTGCGGGTGCGCTTCACGTCGGCGAAGGCGCCGCGGGCGATGGCGTCCCAGATGGTCTCGCGCTGCACTTCGATCAGCATCTGATGCGCGCTCGCCAGCACCGCGCGGGCGCGATTCTCGATGATGCCATCCTTCTTGAACTCGATCTCTTCGCCGAAATGGCGCGCCGCGCCGAAGATGTAGCGGGCGCTCTTCAGCGACAGATAGCGGTCCATCAGCAGCGGGTTGTGGATCGCTTCGCTGAACATGCCGAGCAGCTCGATCGACTGGTTCGTGGTGACGCCAACGAGGTTGTAGAGCGCGTCGTGTACGTGGCTGTGAAAGATGTCGCCAGTCTTGTGCTTGGTCGGCGGCATCCACTTGATCGGGTGTTTCGGGAAGAGCTGCCGCACCAGCTGTGCTTGGGCTAGCTCGAGCAAGAACGAGTCCTCGATCCACGGGTAGATCTCGTACGCGTGGCCGAGGCCGAGCTGCTCGTCGGCGACGCCGGCGCGATGCGCGAACGCCTCGTTGATGAACTGCGAAGAGAGTACGGTGTGCGCGGCCTCGACGGCGTCGGCGGTGGTGAGGTAGTTGTCCTCGCCAGTGTTGACGATGATCTTCGAGCGCGCGATCAGGCGGCGCGAGAAGTACTGATCGACGAACGTGCGCTGCATGTTGATGTCGCGGAACAAGATCCCGTACATCGAGTCGTTGAGCAGCATGTCGAGGCGCTCGACCGCGGCCATCCACGCGATCTCGCTCATGCAGAGTCCCGACGAGTAGTTCGTTTGCATCACGTAGCGCGTCAGCTCTTCGCCGGCGGCGTCGAGCGATTGGCGCACGATCTTGAAGTTCTCTTGCGTCGCGTAGGTGCCGCCGTAGCCCTCGGTGGTCGGGCCGTGTGGCACGTAGTCGAGCAGCGACTGCGCGGTCGCGCGGATGACGGCGACGACGTCGGCTCCGCCGTGCGCGGCGCTCTTCGCCTGGACGGCGTCGTCGTAGATGTTGCCAGTCGCGACGATGACGTATTTGTGCGGCGTCTCGCCCATGCCGAGGCGCGAGCGCTTGGCCTCGCGCTCGTCGCGGGCGTTGTCGATTCGGGTGAGCGCGGCGTGCGTGGGCGCCGCGAGCGCTGCGCGGATCTGCGCGATGTCTTCGCTGCCTTCGGCGTCGATCGGCGCGGCTCCATAGGCCAAGCGCTCAGCGGCCTCTTGCAGCGACGGCGCGCCGCGCAGCAGCTCGCGGCCGAGGAAAAACGCGATGCCGCGGCCGAGCAGCTTCTGCCCGTGTACGCGCTCGACCAGCAGGTTCACCAGCGGCGCGCCTTGATCGTCGGCGCCGTCGATGCCGTAGGCGCGCGCGACGGTGCGCTCGACGCCGACGGTCGTGTGGCGATCGATGAAGTGCTGCACATCGTCGGCGATCTCTGCCGCGAGTCGCCGACAATCCGCGACCACCGACTCGTCCATGGGTACACGGGCCATTTGCCGGCGGTTCTAACATGCGCGACGGCCCACGCCCGTCTGCGCTCGCTGCGTTGCGCTGCGCCGTCAGCGCTCGGTGTGCTGCGCTGCGCTCCTCTGCCGTATCCGTTCGATGTACCATCGCCGCCGATGCCAACGCGCGATACGAGACGTGGCTTTGAGCCGCTCAGCGGCGATGACGACAAGACAGCGCTCGGTGGCGAGCCGCCGCCGCCGCAGAAGGCCGAGCGCAAGCCGCCGCTCGAGGTGCAGATCACACGGGTGCGCAGCGCGCCCGGCCGCGCGATGCTGTCGCACGTCGAAGGTTCGCTGCCGGTCTTCGAGATCTGGACGCGCAACACGATCTACTTCTGCGACGCGAATTTCGTCTGCATCGAGATTCGCGACCGGGCGACCAACAGATCCGAACAGAAGCACGCGGTGCTCGGGGCGAAGCTGCTCGGCGGGCACAAGCGCTACGCGAAGACGCTGCACCTCGTCCGCCCGCTGCCGATACCAGGGACGCAGGCAGTGTTCCTACGGCCGAACGCGCGCCGCGCCGCGCAGGCCTACACGAGCCCGGTGGAGCGCGTGGTGCTCAACTATCAGGTCGCCGCGCTCGAGCTCTCGACCGATCCGCAAGAAGCGTGGGCGGACGTCACCAACCTGAATCTGCGCTGAGGCGCGCAGCGCATCTCTGTCAACATCCGATCACGGCGTACGTCGCGACTGGGATCGTGGGAGGCTGACGACGTGGGAACCCGCATCCGAGTGCTCATCGCGGACGACAGCGCGTTCATGCGCGCCGCCGTCGCACGGATTCTGAGCGCCGAGCCGCGCTTCGAGGTCGTCGGTCAGGCGCGCGATGGACAAGACGCCGTCGAGCAAGCGCGGGCGCTACAGCCAGACGTCGTGACGATGGACTTCAATATGCCGCGGCTGAACGGCGCCCAGGCGATCCGCGCGATCTTCCGCGATCGTCCGGTGCCGGTGGTGATGCTGAGCACGCACGCGGGCGCGGGCGCGCGCGAGACGATGGAGGCGCTCGCGGCAGGCGCCGTCGATTTCGTGGCCAAGCCGCAGGACGAGGTGAGCGTCGACCTCGGCGTGATCCGCGACGAGCTGATCGAGAAGATCGTCGCCGCCGCGTCTGCACATCCGGTCGCGCCGCTGACCGCTGCGCCGTCCGACGACGCGCTCGGCAGCACGCGCAGCCGCGCCGAGCGCACCACCGTCAATCTGCGCGGCAAGGAGCTCTCCGGTGCGCTCGCGGCCGTCGAGGCGCGCCTCCTCGCGGTCGAGCGTGCAGCGGCGGGGCGCGCGTCGCGCACGAGCGCATCGTCGATGCTCGAGCCTGCCGTCATCGTGGCGATCTCGACCGGCGGCCCTTCAGCGCTCGAGCGCTTGCTGCCACGGCTGCCGACGGACTTTCCCGCTGGCGTGCTCATCGTGCAGCACATGCCCGCGCAGTTCACCGCGGCGCTCGCCGAGCGGCTCGACCGGCTGTCGTCGCTGCGCGTGCGTGAGGCGCGCGAGGGTGATCGCATCAGCACCGGCACGGTGCTGATCGCGCCGGGCGACTACCACGTGGTCGTCGCTCCTGGCGGCGTGCTCGAGCTGATGCAGAGCCCGCCGGTGAACGGCTGCCGGCCGAGCGCGGATGTCACATTCCGATCGGCCGCGCCCGTGTACGGTGCGCGCATGATCGGCGTCGTGATGACGGGCATGGGCAACGATGGCGCGCTCGGGCTCGCGGCGGTGCGCGCGGCCGGTGGGCACGTCGTCGCGCAGGATCGCGAGTCGAGCGTCCTCTGGGGCATGCCGAAGGCCGCCGTCGACGCCGGTGTCGTGCACGACGTGGTCACGCTCGATCTGCTCGCGCCGCTGTTGCGCCGGCTCGCCGAGGGGCTCACTTGAGCACCTGATGCTGATTCCCGACGATGTGCTCGATCGCCCTGTGCAAGAGGCGGCGCGGCTGTTCGCGCTCGCGTTTCTCGAAGAGGCCGCGGCCGCCGCGCCGCGGCTGAGCGACGGCGACGATCCGGAGGCGCTGCACGACTTTCGCGTCGGCTTGCGGCGCTTGCGTAGCGCGCTGCGCGCATATCGGCCGGCGCTGCGCGGCGCGATCAAGAAGTCGCTCGCGCAGGAGCTGCGCGCGCTCGCCGCGGCGACGGGCGGCGGGCGCGACGCCGAGGTGCTGCTCGCTTGGGTGGAGACGCAGCGCGCGTCGCTCCTGCCGCGCGAGCGCAGCGGCCTGCACTGGCTCGCGGCGTCCCTCGAGCGTCGCCGCGACGATGGCTACGCGGCGGTGCAGCTCGATGTCGCGCCGCGCTTCGCCGTGCTCGAGCGCAAGCTGCGCGCGGCGCTCGAGGTCTATCACGTGCCGATGCGGCTCGGTGAGAAGCGCTCGGTGCGCACGCTCGCCGTGGAGCTCGCTGCGCTGGTGCGCCGCCACACCGACGAGCTTGGCGCGAGGCTCGCGGAGGTCCACGCCACCACGGACGAAGAGCCGGGCCACGAGGCGCGCATCGCGTCGAAGCGCCTGCGCTATTTGCTCGAGCCGGTGCGCGATCGCGTGCCGGGCGCGAAGGAGCTGCTGCGCGCGCTGAAGGAGCTGCAGGATCTGTTCGGCGAGCTGCACGATCTGCAGGTGCTGGCGCGCGAGATCGGCGATGCGACCTCGCGCGCGGCGGCGGAGCGTGCGCGGCGCCTACACGATCTCGCGCTGTCGGAGAACGACGGTGGCGCGAGCACCCGACGCGCGGCGCGGGAAGACGAGCGTCACGGGCTGATCACGCTGGCGACACGCGTGAAGGCGCGCATCGACGAGCTGTTCCGCGCGGCGAAGCGGCGCTTCCTCGGCGCGCACACCGCCGCGCTGATCGACGCAGGGGCAGAGATCGCGCGCGCGCTCGAGATGCACGCGACCTCGGGGCAGGAGATCGAGCGCAAATATCTGCTATCGGGCGTGCCACCGGAGGCCAAAGCGGCGCCGAGCAAGCAGGTCGCGCAGGGCTATCTCCCCGGTGAGAAGCTGATCGAGCGGGTGCGCAAGGTCGTGCTCGCGGACGGCACGGTGAAGTGCTTCCGCACGGTGAAGCTCGGTGCTGGGCTGGTGCGCGTCGAGGTCGAGGAAGAGACGCCGCTCGAGCTGTTCAAGAAGCTGTGGCCGTTGACGCAGGGCAAGCGCGTCAGCAAGCGGCGGCATCTGGTCGCCGTGGGCGTGCGCACCTGGGAGATCGATGTTTTCGTCGATCGTCCGCTGGTGCTCGCCGAGATCGAGCTCGCGTCGGCCGAAGAGGTCGTGGTGATCCCCGACTGGCTCGCGCCGTTCGTCGTGCGCGAGGTCACCGACGAGTCCGAATACGTGAACGCGCGGCTGGCGAAGTAGCGCTCCCGCTCGCTCGCGAAGAACGCCTCCGAAGAACGCGCGCGCCTCTCGCCGCCCGAACGCCGCGGCCCTACTATCGGCGCGTGCCTGCCTACGACGCGGTCCTCGTTCTCTCGTTCGGCGGTCCCGAGGGACCCGACGACGTGATGCCGTTCCTCGAGAACGTCACGCGCGGCCGCGGCGTGCCGCACGACCGGCTGCTGGTCGTCGCCGAGCACTACCTGCACTTCGGCGGCGTCTCGCCGATCACTGCGCAGAATCGCGCGCTCGTCGCCGCGCTCGAGGCGGAGCTCGCGGTGAACGGCCCGCGGCTGCCGGTGTACTTCGGCAACCGTCATTGGCAGCCGTACCTCGAGGACACGCTGCGCCGGATGGCGGACGATGGCGTGAAGAGCGTGCTCGCGTTCGTCACCAGCGCGTTCTCGTCGTACTCCGGCTGTCGCTCGTATCGCGAGGACATCGCGCGTGCGCGAGCGGCGATCGGCGAGCGCGCACCAGAGGTGCACAAGCTGCGCGTTTTCTTCGATCATCCGCTCTTTCTCGACGCCGTCACCGAGCGCGTGCGCGACGCGATGGCGCTCGCGCCCGCCGATGCCGCGCTCGTCTTCACCGCGCACAGCGTGCCGACCTCGATGGCGCGCACCAGCCGCTACGAGGCGCAGCTGCGGGCGGCTGCGGCGATCGTCGCCGCGCGCGTCGGTCGCGCGCAGTTCGAGCTCGTGTGGCAGTCGCGCAGCGGTCCGCCGAGCGTGCCGTGGCTCGAGCCGGACATCGGCGATCATCTGCGCGCGATGCACGCGCGGGGGACGCGCAACGTCGTCGTCTCGCCGCTCGGTTTTCTCTCCGATCACATGGAGGTCGTCTGGGACCTCGACGAAGAAGCGCGGCTGATCGCGGCGGAGCTCGGTCTCGGCTACGTGCGCGCAGGGACACCGGGAACGCATCCGTCGTTCGTCGCGGCGATCCGCGAGCTCATCTGCGAGCAGGTCGAAGCCGCGCCGCGCCGCGCGCTGACCGTGCTCGGCGAGGGCACCTGCGCCGCCGATTGTTGCCCGGCGCCGACGCGGCCGGCGGCTGCGCCCGCAGCGCGCTGAGCGTCTCGACTACGACGCGCTGAGCGTCTCGACTACGACGCGCTGAGCGTCTCGACTACGACGCGCTGAGCGTCTCGACGATGCTCTCGACTACGCCGCGCCGCCACGTCGATGGCGCGTATAGAGCGCGTCGCGCCAGGCGATGATGTCAGCGTATTGCTGCGCGACGGTGTTGCGCGTCCACGCCTCGCGGGTGCGCGGACCGATCGGCACGTATTGCGCGCCCACCGGCACGACGACATTCACCGCGCATGCGGCGACGATGTCGGCGAGCGTGAAGCGATCGCCCAGCAGGTATTGCCCCGCGCCGGTAGCGAGGCCAGCGCGGATCGCGCCGAGCGTCTCTGCGAGAGCCGCCTCGTGCGCGGCCTCGGCGCGGAGATCGACGGTGTACTTGCGCGCGATGAAGCGCACGCCGATCTGCCCGACGGTCTTGCGCAGCAGCGACGGGATGAAGGCGGGCACGGCCTCTTCGAGCGCGCCTGGTGTCGTCCGCATGCGCAGCGAGACGAGCGCGCGTCCCGCTTGGCAGGCGCGCTCGGAGTGCGCGTCCCAGCGGTCGACGGCGGCGCGGTCGCTCGGCTGCTCGAGCGCCTCGCTCGTCGCGCGTGCATCGGCCCAGCGAGCGATCGCCAGCGAGCCCATCACCACCTCGCGCTCCGCGAGCAGCGTCGGCACCGAGATCGCGCCGCGCAGCTTGCGCGCGCGTACGCGCAGCGAGAGCTCGTCGATGAGCGGCGTGTGCTCGACGAACGCGTACGCGAGCTGATGATGGTCGAGCGCCCAGCGCGCCTTCTCGGTCCACGGCGAATACGACATACCGAAGAGCCGCGCCTCGGTCGAGCTGTGAGAGGACATCCGCGACGCAGCATCGCGCGGCTTCCGCGTCTCGCCAAGCCGTGCGATCGTCGGCGTGTGCCGTTACCGAAAGTCTCCACCGCGCTGCCAGCGTGGGTCAGGCGCTGGCCCGCGATGCGCGTGCTCGTCGTCGCCGCGGGTCTCGCGCTCGGGCCGGTCGGCTCAGTCGCCGCGCAGCACACCGGCGGCAGCTTCGGTGGCGGCGGATTTGGCGGCAGCCACCACAGCAGCGGTGGCAGTCACAGTAGCGGCGGCTTCGGCGGCGGCAGTCGCAGCGGCGGCAGCCACAACAGCGGCGGATTCGGTGGCGGCAGCAGCCGCTCCTATGGCGGCACGTCGGGCAGCTCCTATGGCGGCACGTCGGGCCGCTCCTATGGCGGCACGTCGGGCAGCTCCTATGGCGGCGGCTATCGCAGTGCCGATGGCAACTATCGCGTCAATGGCGGCAGCAACCGCTTCGCGATGGCCCTCGCGTTCTTCATCCTCATGTTGGTCGTGGTGGTGAAGCTCAGCGGCGCGGCCAAGTCGAGCAACACCGCGAAGCTGCTGCGTGAGTACGACGCAGTGCAGACGACGCCCACGTATTACGCGCCGCTGGTCGACGTCTCGGCGATTCACCTCGCGCTCGATTGGCGCGAGCGGCCAGCGCTGCAAACGCGGCTCGAACAGCTCGCACGCTCGGGACTTGGCGGTTCATCTGGCGGCCTCGCGCGCCTGCTGCACGAGACCGTGATCGCGCTGCGCCGCAGCGAGACCGGCTGGCTCTACGCGGGCGCCGTCAACGCGCTGCCGATGCAGGCGCCGCGCGCCGAGGAGGCGTTCCGCAAGATCGCGGCCGACGCGCGCGCGCGCTTCGTCGTCGAGACGGTGCGCGCCGTCGACGGAGTCGTCGCGCGCACCGCGGCTCCCGAGCTGCGCGCGCGCGCCGACGAAGGTCCCGGTCTCGTCGTCGTCACGCTGGTGGTCGCAGCGACCCGCGAGATCCCCGACATCACCCGCGCCACCGACGCGAAGCACCTGCACGATCTCCTGCGTGATCTCGGCTCACTGACCGCGCGCGACATGATCGCGCTCGAGGTCATCTGGTCGCCCTCCGCCGAGCACGATCGCTTGAGCAGCGCGGAGCTCGAGGTGCTTTATCCCGACATGCACCGCATCGACGAGAGCAGCGTCGTCGGCCGCGTATTCTGCGGCTATTGCTCGGCGCCGTTCCCGGCGGAGCTGCTGCGCTGTCCGAGCTGTGGCGCGCCCGGCAGCGAGGCGAAGCGCGCGCTCACCTGAGGTTCGTTGCGCTGCTAGAGCGCAAACGCAGGCGCGTTGGTCAGCGCGAAGAACGCGCGCAGCGAGCGCATCGGCACCGGCGGCGGCGAGCCGCGCATGCCGTGTCGTAGCGCGCGCCACGACTCGAAGTCGATCGCGGTGAAGCGCAGGCCCGCGCAGTAGCCGCGATCGCCGACGCGATAGCCCTCGACGACGCGCGCGACGACGGCCTCGGCGTCGATCCACTCGCGGGTGCGCGGCATCTCGATCGAGAGAAGCATCGTCTCGCCGACGACGACTCCGGCATCACAGGCGAGCAGCAGCCCGTCGGTCGAGAGGTCGAGCGCCTTCTCGCCGATGAGCCGAAAGCCGTTCTCGGCGACGGCCTGGCAGCGCGCATGCACGGCACGACGAACGGTGGTTCGGTCCGATGCCCAGAGCTTGATCGCATCCATCGAGAGCCTCCTTCAGTCCCGCCTCGCCCGCCGAGGTACAGGGTATGTCGCGAACCTACATGAGCGCGGATCGCCTCCCAAGTTCCTGCGCAAACGCGTGAGCGGGCTGCTATGAGCCCGAGCGGATGGGGCGCACCACACAGCGAGAAGGTCGAAGCGCGCCGCGCGTCGTGAGCCGCGCGAACAGCAGCAGCGCGCTTGCCGTGGCGCAGCGGAGCGGCCACCGCACGCTCGCGCTCACGCTGCTGCTCGCGTCTCTGGTGCTGCTGCGCGCGGAGCCGGCGCGCGCGCACATGGGCTCGACGAAATATCTGTTCGTCGAGCGCACCGACACGGGCGCGGTGGTGCTCGCGGACGTCGACGTCGTCGATGCCGCCTACGAGCTCGGGCTCGACGAGAGCGCCGCCGAATCGGCGGTGGTCGCGCAGGCGCCGCGCATTGGCCGCTGGCTCGAGGGCGCGCTGCACATCCGCGCGGCGCAGGGCGCGTGTCATGGCCGCGCCGAGCCGGCGACGGTGCGCGATCGCGACGGGCGCCGCTATCTGTCGCTGCGCATGACGTTCACGTGTCCCGAAGGTGCGACGCGCTTGGTGCTGCGCGACGACGCGATCTTCGACGACGACCCGCAGCACGAGGCGATCGTGCGCCTGTCGAGCGACGAGGGCGCGAGCGCGACGGTGCTGCGCGCGCGCAGCCGCGAGCTGATCGTCGAGAACGAGAAGAAGAGCCTGTGGGACGTCGTCGCGACGTTCACGCTCGAGGGCGCGCTGCACCTGCTCTCCGGCTACGATCACATGTTGTTCTTGCTGTCGCTGCTGCTCGTCGCCGGCGAACACGCCGCGCGCGACGGCACCAAGAAGGCGCTGCGCGAGGTCGCGTTCGTCGTCACCGGCTTCACCATCGGGCACAGCATCACGCTGATCGCCGCGGCGCTCGACCTCATCGTGCTGCCCTCACAGCTGGTCGAGATCGCGATCGCAGCGTCGATTCTGTTCGTCGCGCTGTGGAATCTGTGGCGGCCCGATCATCGCCGCGGCCTGCCGTACGTGGCGA
>Ga0209181_10006006_pt1 | contig 17258 bp, 14 predicted proteins | sample MAT05_FD_187208 | JGI IMG/M metagenome (GOLD analysis project Ga0209181, IMG submission 187208) | Freshwater microbial communities from Lake Fryxell liftoff mats and glacier meltwater in Antarctica - MAT-05 (SPAdes) (version 2) | ecosystem: Environmental > Aquatic > Freshwater > Ice > Liftoff...
GGCGAGGCGGCGAGACGCCAAAGGGAGCACCGTGTAGGCCAGACTACGGCGTGCCGTGTGTGACGATTCCTGCTCAGGCTCTCAGGGGGATGTGTACCTGATCGTCGACGGCCAACAGCGCATCACCACGCTCTGGGAGGCGCTCACGCTCGCGCCCGATGCAGCTCAGTCAACGATCGTTTTTGACATGGTGACCGAGAAGTTCGTGGTGCGCGCGCTGAAGAAGACCGAACGTGGGACTGTGGGTTCCATTGGCGAGGGTGGAGTCTCCCCTGCGCTACCCATGCACATCGCACTCGATGCGGTCACGCTCTCCGAATGGGTGCCCTCCGCGCTACCGCGCGAGGTCAAGCTCCGGTACTACGAGGTAGGCAAGCGGCTCCGCGAATACCTCATCCCGATCTACGTCGTCGAGGGCGACGACACCGAGATTCTCCGCCACATCTTCGATCGCACGAACTCGACGGGCAAAGCCTTGAACCGTGACGAGGTGTTCGACGCGCTCGTGGGGTCGCGAATCGGCTCACATGGAGGACGGGGGCTTGGGCTCGTCCACGATCAGCTCCGCGACCTGAGCTTCGGGTCGATCGATCGCTCAACGATCCTGAAAACATTTGAAGCGATGAGGGGTGAAAAGATCGGGCGGCTCGACCCGAGGGGCCAGGACCCGAGCGCTGCCGAGAAGGACCTCTTGAGCACCGCGAGCGCGCTGCGGAAGACTGTGGCGTTTCTTCAGTCCATCGGCGTGCCCCACGTCGCGGCACTGCCTTACGAGCTCCCGCTCGTGGTGCTGGCACGCCTGTTTCATCTGTACGAGCGCCCGGACGAGAAGAGCCTCGTTCTGCTCAAAAGGTGGTTTTGGCGGGGGGCCGTCGCGGGGCGACACGGGGGCGCTTCCAGCACGCTCCAACAGCACGTCGACGACGTCCGACCGAACGACGAGCACGGCTCGGTCAAGCGTCTGCTCGACCGGACCGGTGAAGCTCGAACGCCGGAGCTCGGGACCCTCGCACGCGACGAAATCTCCATCGCATCCGCGCGCGGCAAGGTGATCCTCTGCGCGCTCTTCTCGCACGCACCGCGGAACCTGTCGACCGGCGACAAGATCGTGCCGGATGAGCTCTTCGGCGACGGGACGCACGAGGTGATGTTGCGGATCGTGGAGCCGAGGAAGTTCGAGCTGGGGTCGACAATTGGCAATCGGCTGCTCCACCCTAGCATCGACGTCGCGCCGTCCCGTCTGGTGCGTGAGTGCAACGACGATGGTGCCATCGCGTCCCATGCCATCGATCGATCCTCCCAAGGAGCGCTGCGCGAGGGCAACGTCGATGTGTTCCTGAAACGTCGCGCCGAGGTGCTAGCGGAGTGGATCCGCCAGTTCGTGGATACGCGGGCAGAGTGGACCCGCCCCGACACTCCTTCGGTCAAGGTCTTAGCGCAGAGGCAGAAGGCGTCATGACCGCGCAGGTCATGCTGGGCGACGTCCTCGTCGGCTACCTCGATCCAGTGGGTGATGTGGTCGCGTTCAGGTTCGACGCGGCCTACATCGCGCGTCCGGATCGGCCGATCCTCGGTCAGGCGTTCGAGGATCGAGTCCTCAGTTCGGATCAACCCTTCCCCGGATCGCCCGTGACCCCCCTCCCGACGTTCTTTCGCAATGCGCTCCCCGAAGGCGCGCTGCGAAAGGTCGTCGAGGCTCACCTGCACCGATCCAGGCTGATTGAGTTGAACATGTTGTTGCGTCTCGGCTCCGATTTGCCGGGCGCGCTCCGCGTCGTCGCCGATCCGCTCGTCCCGGGCGCCAACGTCCGGGGAACCAACGTCCCCGGGCCAGCTCTGCCTCTGCGCGCGGCGGATCCGGCGGATCCGATTCGATTCTCGCTCTCCGGTGTTCAGCTCAAGGCGTCTGTGCTCGTCGATCTCGATGACCAGAACAAGATCACCCTCCCCCTGATCGGGCAAGGCGGCAGGTGGATTGCCAAGTTCCCGAGCGCGATGTTCCGAGATCTTCCAGAGAACGAGCTCACGATGCTCCGGTGGGCCCGCTCCGCGGGGCTGAACGTGCCGGACCACCGGATCATCGATGCGGCGTCAATCCAGAACCTCCCCACCGAGTTCTCCACGGAGGGGCGAGCGTTGCTGATCGAGCGCTTCGATCGATCGGCGTCGCAGGGTCGGATCCATCAAGAAGACTTCGCCCAGGTCTTCGAGATCGAGCCCGAAGACAAGGACGCCCTCTTCCTACCACACGTCACGGTCACCTATGCTGGTATCGGCAGTGTCGTGCGCGCCCTCGCCGGGGAGGACGATTACAAGGAGTTCGTTCGTCGCGTGGCGTTCATGATCCTGTCGGGAAACGCAGACGCGCACGCGAAGAATTGGTCTCTCTTCTACCCCGACGGCGTGCATGCGCGCCTCTCGCCGCTCTACGACGTCGTCTCCACCGTTGCCTATCCGAGCGTGAATCGCGAGCTGCCGCTTGGATTCGTGCAGCCGGAGGATCCTGCTCGGATGACGCGCATCGCCATGGAGGGCATCACCTATCGCGACGTTCGCGAGCTCGCCGAACAAGCCCGCGAGCCCGCGGATGCGATCGAGTCGGACGTGCGAGGTTTCGTCGCGCGCGCGCGCGCCGCGTGGAGGGAGGTGAGAGGCGACGCTCCTTCGTTCGTTGCTGAAGCGGTCGATCGTCACCTCGAAAGGGTCGCTCTCTGAGCTTGGATGCCTCATGCGTGCGGCTCGGGTCCGATCGTTGACGCTTGCGCGCGGTTCCACGGGTAGCCTTGGGCTTCGACGCGATGGCCACCACGAACACCACGTGGAGGCCACTCGAGGACGATCCGGCACAGTGCGAGCGGGCCGCACGCGCCTTCTGACGAGCCGTCGCGGAGGGAGGCGTGTTCTTCTCGGCGACTGTCCTGGTCGAGGTCGCCTGGGTCCTTCGCGTCGCGTGCAAACAAGATCGGCCGACCATCGCCGCAGCCCTTCACAAGCTCGTTGGTATCGCAGGGGTGACAGTCGAGCACGACGCGATCGTCCGTCGGGCGATCGTCGCGTTCGATGCGTGACCAGCCGACTTTTCCGACTACTTCATCCGCGAGTCGTCACGCGAAGCGAGCGCCCTCCCGGTGGTGACCTTCGATGAGCGCTTCGCGCGGGGCGCGGACGTCGAGCTGGTGCCGGAGAAGTGACGTCGCCCGTTCGCGAGGGGCGCACATCGAGGGATGAATGGGGGCAAAGCCGCCGCGATCGTGGTCGCCCGATGCCGTCCAACCAGCGGCTGCTGACCGGCAGTGCCGCACTACGCGCGCATCACTGCGGCAGACCCGCAGGTCGTTGGACAGGCATCCGGAGCACACATCGAGATTCCCCTCCATAGCGTCTCCTCCTCGGCTGGTCAGTCGGGTGTTGAGTCCCTCCGCGGGGCGACCGCCCGGCCCCGCGCCGAGGCGAGCCCACCGGCTCCCGCGGGAGTCAACAATAGAGCGAAGCGGAGGCGCGCGTGCTCCGCCCGCCCGCGCGGGATAGCATCCCGGCCCCATGACATTCGCCGTCGATGCCTTCCCGTTTCCTTCGTATGAGAAGATCGCCGAGAGCCTCGCCGCGTGGCTCGGCGACGACGAGGCTGCGTTCCGGGCGTCGACGCGGACGGAGTGGATCGTCACCGAGAAGATCCACGGCGCAAACTTCTGCTTCGTCACCAACGGCGACGTCGTCCGCTGCGCCAAGCGCAAGGCTTTCCTCACAGATGATGAGGACTTCTTCGATCACCGCCCGCTCGCGGCGCGGCTCACGCCCGCGATCCTCGATGTCTTCGTGAGCGCCCGCTCCGAGGAGCCCCGAGTCGGCCTCGTCTACGTCTACGGCGAGCTCTTCGGCGGCGCCTATCCGCACCCCGACGTCGCGCCGGCCCTCGGCGTGTCGCCGGTGCAAACGGGGGTCTGGTATGCGCCGACCATCGAGTTCTCGGCGTTCGATGTCGGCGTCGTTCACGAGGGCGGGCGCGAGCGCAGCTACCTCGATCAGGACAGCGCGTCGCGCCTCTGCGCGGGCGCCGGCGTTCGCTACGCGCGGCCGCTCTTCCGCGGGTCGTACGAAGACGCCTGCGCGCTCCCGCTGGGCTTCGAGACCACGATCCCGGCGTTCCTCGGGTTGCCCTCGCTCGGGCCGTCCAACCGGGCGGAGGGCGTCGTGTTGAAGCCCGCGCGCGCGATCGTGGTCCCGCGACGTGACGCCGTGATCCGGCCGGTGATCAAGCGCAAGATCCCCGAGTTCGCGGAGGACGTGCGCTTCCACGAGGCGGAGAAATGGCCCGCGCCGCGCGCGCCGGGCGGCGCCGCGACCCTGAGCTGGCTCGAGCACGAGGGCTCCGCGCTCGTGAACGAGAACCGCTTGCACGCGGCCGTCTCCAAACTGGGCCGCGCCGGCCCGGACGACGCGGCGAAGCTCGCCGAGATCGTCGAGCTCGTGCGGGACGACGTCGCCTCGGAGCTCCGCCTCCGCTTCGGCGCCGAGCTCGCCACCCTCGCGCCGAATGACGCGCGTGCTCTGGACCGCTTCGTCGCGGGCGAAGCCGGCGCGCTGGTGGAACTCTACCTCGGCGCCGCGCCGCGCCGCGTCGACTGACGCCATCGGAATCACCATCAAGCGCGGTTCCCGGGGCCCTCGTCGAGCGCTCCGGCGGGCCCCGGGGCGTGGTGACGTTAACTTTACACGCCTCAGCCGTGCGGATACCCTCCGCGGGTGGCCAAGGGAAATCACGTCTTCAACAGCTTCGACAAGTCCATCATCTCTGGCTTCGAGGCGTTTCTCCTCGGGGCGAATGTCGTGGTGACGCTGAGCGATGCCGTCAACTCCTCCTCCAGCGAAGGAGCGAAGAAGCTGGTGAGTCTGTATCCAAGCGCCTGGCCCAAGTACAAGGAGATCATCAAGTCGGCAGCGTTCACGCAGCTGCACAAGATGCAGGACAGCAACACTGTGCCCGAGAGCGACCCCAACTCGCAAGCCTTCGGCAAGGATTCGAAGGAGTTCGTCGCCCAGATGGGGAACATGGGCAAAGGAAGTTCCAACAACCCCGGGGCCGCCTGGAAGAAGATGCTCGCCTCGGGCTACGACGGGCAGGCGGCCTACTATTACATCAAAGACACTCTCAACCCAGGGGACGAAACCCCAAAACAGACACTCTCTTATGACGATATTCAGGTGCCTGTCACCACGGCTGAGCCGAACAGCAAGGAGAAGCGACTCAAGCTTGTCAACTCGATGTCCGCGTGGTTGAAGGGCGGTCTGACCCACAACGTCGACACCTGGATTTCTTACCTGAGGTGGGATGTCAGCCGCGGTCTGCGATGAGCTGGAAGCCCGTCGCCCGAGGGCAGGCACGCAGAGTTCGCAAGCAATTGAGCCTGTATGTCTCCGAGGACGCCGCTTACGCCATCGAGGACGCGCGAAGAATTGTTGATCCAGTTCAAAGCAGGTTGATACCTGCGCATGTAACAACGGAGCCGCAAAACGCGGAGCCTCCGCGGCGCGGGCGCCTATACTCCGCGGCGTGAGCGCACCCGACGTCTGGATCGAGAGCAAGCGCATCAGCCTGAAGAGCGCGCTCCTCGTCGGCTGGTTCGGGGGGATCGCCTTCGCGAGCGTGGCGGCGGTGCTGGCGGTGCTGGTGGTGGCGGCGCCCAGCGTCTTCGACTTCCGGCTCGACAGCGTCGGCTGGTTCGCGATGCTGCTGGTGCCCGTCGCGGCCGGGGTGGCCTTCCTCGCGCGGACGCTCTTCGCGGACGGAGCCGGCACGATCGGCGTCAGCGGCGGCGATCTCGTGATCGTGCAAGGCGCCAAGAAGAAGCAGATCCCGCTCGCGGACCTGGCGTCCGGCCGCGCGAACCCCGGGCGGGGCGAGGTCGATATTCGCCTGCGCGGAGGCGCCCGGATCGTCGCGGCCGTGCCCCAGGCCGAGGACGCCGAGCGCCTCCTCGTGGCCGCGGGCCTCGACGTTTCGAAGCGCACGATGCGGTTCGAGCTCGGGGAGACGACGTTCCTCGACTGGATGACGTTCCTCCTCGGCCCGGCGCTCGTGCTCCCGCTGACCCAGGCGATCGTCGGGCTCGCGCCGATGCCGTGGATCGTGGGCGTGGTCGTCTTCTTCGGCCTCTTCGCCCTGCTCTTCGCCCTGGTGCGCGCGGCCTTCGGCCCGGTGGCCTTGATCGTGGGCGCCGACGGGATCGTCGTCGATCGCCCGCTCCGCGATCGCTTCGTGCCCTTCGGGCGGCTCGCCTCCGTCACCATGAAGCACTCCGCGGTCGACCTCGTGCTCACCAACGGATCGCGCGTCCGCGCCCGCGCCCGCCACCTCGACGCCGTGCAGCAGGCCGCGCTCCGCGCGCGCATCGACGCCGCGACCGCGACCTTTCGTCACGGCGAGAGCGACGCCGAGGCGCTCTCGCGGCTCGACCGCGGCGGGCGCGCGATCGCCGACTGGCGCGCGGCGCTGCGGACGCCGCTCGATCAGCAAGGCAGCTACCGCGCGATGCCGCTCACGCGCGAGCAGCTCCTCGCGGTGCTGGAGAGCCCGGCCGCGTCCGCGGAGCGCCGCCTCGCCGCCGCCGTCTCCCTCTCGGCCGCGGGCGAAGCGCAGATCGCGACGAGGATCCGCGTCGCCGCCGAGGCCTGCGCGCGCCCTCGCGTGCGGATCGCCCTCGCCGGGGTGGCGGAGGGAGAGATCGACGACGGCGCGATCGAGGAGGCGATCGCCGAGGACGAGCGGGCGCGCGCCTGATCCTGCTCGACCACGCGATGGATTTGTTCGGCCACGAGGCCCTGACGGGCGGCGACGAGATGGATTTGTTCGGCGACGAGATGGATTTGTTCGGCGACGAGATGGATTTGTTCGGCGACGGGATGGATTTGTTCGGCGACGAGATGGATTTGTTCGGCGACGGGATGGATTTGTTCAGCGACGAGATGGATTTGTTCAGCGACGAGATGGATTTGTTCGGCCACGGGATGGATTTGTTCGGCCACGAGATGGATTTGTTCGGCCACGAGATGGAGTTCGTCGGCGACGCAGCCGAGCCGAGCAGCGCCGGAAAGATCGCTTGACGAAGCCCTCGCCATCGCTTAAGAACGCGTCCCTCGGAGTGCGGGAGTAACTCAGTGGTAGAGTGCAACCTTGCCAAGGTTGACGTCGCCGGTTCGAATCCGGTCTCCCGCTCCAAAGTGTCGCAAAGTAAGGCCGGTTTCAGCGTGGGCTGAACCGGCCTTCTTCTTTTCCATCACCGCCGTGCTGCCAGCGCGGCGCTCCGGCTACTCGGCGGCGCCGAGGTGGAATGCGCACTGCGTCGGCGCCTCGCGGCCCTGGAGCTCGCAGAGCACCTCGGCGGGGAGCGGGAACCAGCGCAGGCGCTCGAGGGCGGCGTCGAGCGTCGGCTCGCCGAGGAGCGGGGGCGTCGCCTGGAACTCGGCCACGGCCGTCGCGAGGATGCGCTCAGCGTCGGTCAGGTAGCCCGCGAGCGCCCACTCCGGCTCTGTCGAGTGACGCGAACGGAACTCCAGCTTGCCGGAGCGGTACGAGAGATCGGTGAGACGCATCGCCTCGCTCGGGCGTCCGCGGCGGTGGTGCCACAGCCCGGTGGCGAGATCGAAGCGGTAGTGCGGGAGGAGCTTCCAGCCGTGGGTGGCGACGAAGTTCACCGCATCGAGCAGGAACTGAAAGACCGTCTCCGAGATGAAGTAGTTGAAATTGACGCGGACCCAGCCGGGCTTCACGCCCTCGGTCCCAGCGATGATCGCGCACTCGAAATCCTTCGAGGTGGTCAGATCGATCCCGAGCAGGCGGTGGCCGTAGGGGCCCGCGCACGAGCACCCGCCGCGGGCCTGGATGCCGAAGAGATCGTTGAGCAGCGCGACGACGAAGTTGTGGTGCAAGGCGCCCTGGCCGTGGCGGACCACGAACGAGACGATCGAGAGGCGCCACGCGCTCTTGTTGCCGAGGATGCGCAGGTTCGCGTTCTGGCTCCAGGAGTCGATCGCGCGGCGAATGAAGGCCTCCTCGTGCTCGCGGATCAGATCGACGCCGACGGCCTCCTTGAGCTGGAAGACCATGCCGGCGCGGATCGACTCGAGGATCGCCGGCGTGCCGCCCTCTTCGCGGTGCACGGGATCGGCGAGGTAGCGGTGCTCCTTGGTGTTGACGTACGCGACGGTGCCGCCGCCGGGCTGCGTGGGGACGCGGTTCTTGATCAGGTGCCGCTTGGCGACGAGCACGCCCGGGGTGCCGGGGCCGCCGATGAACTTGTGCGGCGAGAGGAAGATCGCGTCCTTCGAGCAGTCTTCCCCGGGCTTGCCGGTAGGGTTCATCTCGATCTGCACGTAGGGCCCCGCGGCCGCGAAATCCCAGAACGAGAGCGCGCCGTGGCGATGAAGGAGCGCGCTCACCGCCTGGATTTTCGAGCCGATCCCCGTCACGTTCGACGCGGCGGAGAAGCTCCCGATCCGGAGCGGGCGATCCTGGTGCGCGAGGAGCTCGCGCTCGAGGTGGGCGAGATCGATGCGGCCGTCGGAGTCCTCGTCGATGGTGACGACGTCGGCGATCGACTCGCGCCACGGGAGCTCGTTCGAGTGGTGCTCGTAGGGCCCGATGAAGACCACCGGCCGCTCGTTCGCGGGGATCTGCGCCTTGAAGCCGTAGCGGGCGTCGAGGTCGGCCGGGATGCGGAGGTTCATCACGTCGACGAGCTTGTTGATCGCCGCCGTCGCGCCCGAGCCGCAGAAGATCACGCAGTCGTCAGCGCCTGCGCCCACCGATTTGCAGATCGCCTCGCGCGCGTCTTCGCGGAAGCGCGTGGTCTGCATGCCCGTGCCCGAGGTCTCGGTGTGGGTGTTGGCGTAGAGGGGCATCACCTCGTGGCGGATGAAGTCCTCGATGAACGTGAGCGATCGACCCGATGCCGTGTAGTCGGCGTAGGTGACGCGGCGCGGGCCATAAGGGCCGTTGAGCACCTGATCGTCACCGATGATCGCGCTCCGGATGGAGTCCACCAGGCGTCGCCGATGTTCGTTCATGAGCTGCTCCTCCCCGGCATGTTCTCAGCTGACCTTCGCGCCCGCGACCTTCTCGCCGTCGACGCCGAGCACCTTGAGGCTGGCAAAGTCTTCGGCGGCGAGGATCATCCCTTCCGAGACGAGCCCCTTGCCGAAGTCGCGCGGCGCGAGGTTGCAGAGCACGACGACGCGCTTGCCGAGGATCTGCTCGGGCGTGTACGCGAGGGCGAGCCCAGCCACGATGCGCCGAGGCGCGGCGTCGCCGGTGTCGACGCGAAGATCGAGGAGCTTGTCCTTCTTCTTCACCTTCTCGGCGGAGACGATCACGCCGACGCGGAGATCCATCTTCGCAAAGTCGGCGTACTCGATCGGCGCCTTGGCCTCGATCGGCGCGACTTTGGACCGGGCCTCCGTCGGCGTGGTGGCCTCGGTGGTCGCGACCGCGGGCGCGGCCTCGGGCGCGGCGATCGTCGTCGTGGCGGCTGTCGTTGCGGTCACGGTGCTGGCTTCCGGAGGAGGGGGAGAGAAGGCCTTGATCAGCGCTTCGATTTTCTCGGGCTCGAAGCGCGGGAAGATGATGCTGCCGCCCTTCACAACGAGCTCCGCCGGGCGAACCGGGAGCGTGAGCGGCCAGAGCGCTTCCTGCTTGGTCCAGTCGATCGGCGCGAGGCCGAGCTGCTCGCGCATCGTCGCGGCGACCGAAGGCATCACCGGCGCTAACAGCACGCTCGCGACCTCGAGCACGATCAGCAGCGGGGCCATGATCGTCCCGATGCGCGCGAGGTCGCCCTGCTTCTTCGCCACCCAGGGCGCAGCGTCGTTGATGTAGGTGTTGGCCTGCGCCAGCAGGCCCCAGATCGCTGTGACCGCCCCGGTGGGGTTGAGCTCGTCGAAGGCCCGCGTCGTGACCTCGACCGTCAACGCGACCGCCTGGAGCAGCTCTGCCTCCGGCTGCCCGGGCTCGCCGCGCGGGAGGACCTCCCGGGTGAAGGGGAGGACGCGATTGAGCAGGTTCCCCAGTGTATTGCCGAGCTCCGACTCGTAGCGCTGGAGCACGTCCTTGATGCTGAAATCCCCGTCCTGCCCGAACGAGATCGCGCGCATCAGGCAGTAGCGCACCGTGTCCACGCCGACCGTGGGCGAGATGGCCTCCGCGAGCTCGACCGGGCCGATGGTGTTGCGCAGCGACTTCGACATCTTCTCACCGCAGTAGGTGAGGAAGCCGTGCGCGAAGACCTGCTGCGGGGGCTCGATCCCCGCGGCCATCAGGAACGCGGGCCAGAAGATGGCGTGGAAGCGGAGGATGTCTTTGCCGACGAGGTGCACCGCGCTCGGCCAGAAGCGGGTGTTGTCCTCCGGCTCTTCGAGCGCGGTGAGGTAGTTGGCGAGCGCGTCGAACCACACGTACATCACGTGCCGGTCGTCCCCGGGGACGGGGACACCCCACTTGAACGTGGTCCGCGAGACCGAGAGGTCTTGAAGGCCCTCTTTGACGAAGCTCTTGACCTCGTTCAAGCGGCCGAGGGGACGGACGAAGTCGGGGTGGGCCTCGTAGAAGGCGAGGAGCTGGTCCTGGAAGGCGGAGAGGCGGAAAAAGTAGCTCTCCTCCTTCACGGTCTCGACGGGCTTCTTGTGGATTGGACAGAGCCCCTCGGTGGCCGCGAGCTCTTTCTCCGTGTAGTAGGCCTCGCACCCGACACAATAGAGGCCTTCGTAGTGGCCGAGGTAGAGGAGGCCGCGATCCATGATCGTGGTCCAGATCTTCTGGGCGCCGCGCGTGTGCCGCTCTTCGGTCGTGCGGATGAAGTCGTCCGGCGCGCAGCCGAGGCGGGGCCAGGTCGCCCGGAATTGCTCGGCGATCCCGTCGGCGTACGCCTGGGGCGCCATGCCCTTCTCCGCCGCGACCCGCTGGATCTTGAGCCCGTGCTCGTCCGTGCCGGTGAGAAAGCGCGTCTCTTCGCCGCGGAGGCGGTGGTAGCGCGCGAGCACATCGGCCGCGATCGTGGTGTAGGCGCTCCCGAGGTGGGGGACGTCGTTGATGTAGTAAATCGGTGTGGTGACGTAGAATCTGGGCGCCATCGGAGGAGCCGGTTCTAGCACGCGGCGCAGCGCGGTTGGGGCCAGCCGTGGACCCCAAAGACCGAGGTGTGGCAAGCTGCTCGTCGCCCCGCGGTGCCGGGCGAGGAGGATTCGATGGGTTTGCTCGATGGAAAAGTCGCGATCGTCACCGGAGCGGGCGGAGGCATCGGCCGCGCCGAGGCGCTCTTGCTGGCCAAAGAGGGCGCGAAGATCGTCGTGAACGATCTCGGCGGCGCCCGTGATGGCACCGGCTCGGGCGAGACCGCCGCGGGCAAGGTGGTGGAAGAAATCAAGGCGGCCGGCGGCGAGGCGGTGCCGAGCTTCGACGACGTCTCGAGCCCGGCGGGGGCGCAGAAGATCATCGAGGCGGCGGTGAGCGCCTTCGGGCGGCTCGACGTGCTCGTCAACAACGCCGGCATCCTCCGCGACAAATCGTTGCTGAAGATGGACGAGGCGATGTGGGACAGCGTGATCGCCGTCCACCTCAAGGGCACGTTCCTCTGCACCCAGGCCGCCGCGAAGCAGATGGTGAGCCAGGGCGGGGGAGGCCGCATCGTCAACACCACGAGCGTGTCGGGGATGATGGGCAACTTCGGCCAGGCCAACTACGCCGCCGCGAAGGCCGGCATCTACGGCCTCACGCGCACCGCGGCGATCGAGCTGCAGAAGCACCGGATCACCGTCAACGCGCTCGCCCCGATCGCCAAGACCCGCCTGACGGAAGACCTGCCGATGTTCCAGACGGCGACCGACTCGCTCACGCCGGATCACGTCGCCCCGGCGGCGCTGTTCCTCGGATCGGATCTCTGCGGCGACCGGACCGGTCACGTCCTCGCGGTCGCCGGCGCGCAGATGTACATCTACAAAGTCGTGCAGAGCGCCGGGAAATTCAAGGACGAGAACGGCGTGTGGACAGCGCAGGAGATCGCCGACAACTGGGAGTCGATCGCCAAGATCTGACCTGATCCGCAGCGTCGCTGACGCGCCCAGGGAACCCCCTGCCTCCTCCGTGAGAGCCCCACCTCACGTCACAATCGCACATACTTTCCGCCCGATTCGCGCGTCTCCGCCCATTGCTGCTTTGCGCGGGCGATGCTAGCGTCGGGTTCGCCTGTATCGCGCCTCGTCGATCGGGTCATGAGGTGTCCGGGCAGTCATGTCGCGCGAAGCCAACATCCCGCTCGTGCTCTGGATCACCGCCGCAATGGTGGCGCATCTGGCGGGCGGCGAGAGCGCGGTCCAGGTCGCGCAAGTCGCGCAGGACCGCGCTGATTTGCGGGCGATCGCGCGTGGCGTGCGGGAGCAGCTCCACCCGGCCGACACGACGTTCGAGGTGCTCACCGAGAACATCGAGCCCACGCCCGACGCCAAGGTGGCGGCGCCGGACAAGACGACGGACGATCCGACGGCCAAGTCGGACACCGATCCCGACCCGGACGCCGACAAGGCGAAGGTCGAGCCCGAGAAGATCAAGCCGCCGCCGGTGAAGAAGGCCGAGGCGCCGAAGATGTTGCCGCCGCCTTCGCCTTCGCCGCCCCCTCCACCGCCGCCGCCCCCTCCACCACCGCCGCCCCCTCCGCTGTTGCCGAAGATCGCGCAGCCGGCGCCCGCAGCGCCGCCTCGGGCGCCGCCTCCTCCGCCGATGGAGCCGGATCGTCGGATCGCCGTCCGGCAGAACGTTACGAAGGATCAGCCCGATAATCCGACCGCGAGCCGTCTCGCTGATCAGGCCAACCACACCGATCAGGAGACAGTGGCGCGCATTCGTGCCCACGATCAGGACGATCCCAACCCGACGCCGGGCGCGAGCAAAGGGCCTAAATCGGTGGAGCCCGGCAACGACGATCACGACAAGATCGCCGACAGCGAGAACCACAAGGGCGACACGAAGCACGCGCCTGGAGAGGCGGCGCCGGCGAGCACGACGGCGGAGCACAACACCCCGCCGTCGCTGCGCCCGGGGCCGATGGTGGACAGGGCTCCGCCGCCTCCCAGCGCTCCGGGCGGCAAGGGCGCAGGCGCGCGCGCCGCGATGCCTTCGCCGCCCGCGGCGCCGCCCCCGTCACCGGGCGGCGCCGGGCCGGCCTCGCCCGAGGTCACGAGCGCCGAGCACGGCACCTACTCGCTCGATCCGGCCAACCCCGGCGGCAACGGGAAGAGCCGCGTCGCCGGGAGAAGGCGCCCCGCGAAGTCCTACGACAGCCCGGTCCACGTGGGCTCGATCGGCCTCGGCGGCTCCGGCGTCCCCGGCGGGCCGAACCTCAACCTGACGATGGCCGGCGTCGAGAGCGTCGTCGGCAAAGAGAAGTTCAAGACCGAGCGCGAGGCCGACGGCGCCGCGCGGCGGAGCGCTCGCCTCGGCTCGTACGCGACGAACAATTTCGACCGCTGGCGCGCCGCGATCGAGAACTACGAGCCCGCGGTCAAAGAGAGCAACAAGACGTCGCTCAACGCCGCCGCGTCCCCGTTCGCCACGTACCTCAACACGATCCACAACCGCCTCCACCCGATCTTCGCGGAAGAGTTCCTCGACTCGCTCGAAGGTCTCCCGAAGTCCCACGTGCTCAACGGCGATCTGGTCACGGTGCTCGAGGTCGTGCTCAGCCCCGCCGAGGGGCGCATCGTGAGCATGGGCGTGATCCGCGGCAGCGGAGCCACCGCGTTCGATGTGGTCTCGCTCAGCTCCGTCAACCGCGCGCAGCCGTTCGGCAAGGCGCCGGACATCATCGTTTCGCCGGACGGCAAGGTGTACCTGCACTGGGAGTTCCACCGCGATCGCAACGACGCGTGCACGACGCGCAACGCGTTCCCGTTCATGCTCAAGGCGGCTCCGCCTGGCCCGGCGCCGCTCGCCCCGCTCGCTCCTCGTAAGGGCCCCGGCGCGACCCCGCGCGACGACACGCCCGGCGGCGTCCCCACGCCCATCCTCCCGCTGCGCGCGCATTAGCGCCACTTCACGCAAACCTTGGTAGAGTGGCCCGCATGTCGAGGGAAGCCACCGCCGTTCAGGTCACCGTCGCGCGGATCGAGGAGACGCTCGCGGGGTCGCCCGCGTTCACGCGGGTGGAGCCGTGCTTTTATGTTGTCCGCCAGGGCACAGCGTACGTTTACATCCACATCCTGCCGTGGGAGCCGGATCGCGCCCTGGTCCGCCTCGTCGCCCAGCTCGCGCGCGGGGTCGAGATGACGCCGGATCTGGCGATCAAGCTCCTCCGCCTCAACGCGCGTCTGCGCTTCGGTGCGTTCGGCTATGTCGCCCAGGGCGCGTGCGTCGTCTTCGCCCACACCCTCCTTGGCGGCGAGACGCTCGACGCGGCCGAGATCTCCACCGCCGTCCGCGACCTGTCGATGCTCGCCGACGACTTCGACGACATGATCGTCGAGGAGGCCGGCGGTCAGCGGATGCAGGATTTGATCGACGCTTCGGCTGCTGCTGCGCTCTTTTCGGAGCTCGACGCCCCGGTCAACTCGCTCGCCAAGAGCCCCTCCTCGCAGTCGTGGGATCTGGGTTGAGCGCTCCGGAAGACGCCTCGCCGATCGATGAAGGCAAGGGGCCGCCGGCCGCCGCGCCCCCCCCGCGCAGCGGGATCCCGATCCTTCGTCTCGTCCCCCCGTTCGCCGCGCTGGCGATCCTCGCGTCGATCCTCGGGCGCGCGGTCGGCCCGTCGATGGAGGGGCTCGCGGTCGGCCTCGGGCGGCTCATCTCTGCGGTGCAGATCGCGGGCGGCGTGCTCTCGCAGGTGCTCGCGGTCGCCGCCATTGTCCTCGCGATGGGGGAGATCCTCGTCGCCTCGCGCAGCCGCGTGCCGGCGGCGGTGCGCCTCGGATCGATCGGGCTCGGCGGCGGCGTGGTCCTCGCCTGCTTCCTCGCCTCGCCGCGGCGCGAGTCGCTCCCCGACGCGCTGGTCGTGCTGATGAGCGCCTCGGCGATCGGCCTCTCGCTCTTGTCCGGCGTCACCGCCCTCAAGACCCCGTACGCCCGCGCCGCGGGGATGATCCTCGGCCTCGTCGGCGCAGGCTCGCTGCTGCGCTTGATCGCCGTGGTGATCGCCGTGCAGGCCAGCGAGCGCTTCGCCGCCGTCGCGAGCGGCGTGGCGGCGGCGGGCTTCCTCGCCGGCGTCCTCGCGATGGCCATCGCCGCCGCGTGGATCGCGTCGCGCTCGGGCAAGCTCGCCAGCCCGGGCACGCTGCTCCCGCTCGCGCTGGCGCTCTACCTCACGCAGAAGGCCATCCAGGCCGACGCCGAGGACGCGGACACCGTGAGCGTGCTGGTCCGCCGCGCCGTCGAGCACCTGATCGTGCGCCCTCGCCCGCTCCTCCCGATCGGCTTCCAGATCTTCGCCGCCCTGCTCGCCCCGCTCCTCGCGATCGCCGCGCTCGCCTCGCGCCCGGCGCGCGGAGCCTCGGCCGCGGCGCTCTCTCCGCCCGCGATCGGCGCGGCGATCGCGCTCGCGCTGCTCGTTCGCGACGCGGTCGACATGCCGCTCGGCGCGCTCTCGCTGGTGATCGCCGGGCTCACCGCGGCGCTCGCGGCCCAGGACGATCGTGGAATGTGGGACGCCATCGGCCCGGGAAGTCCGCCCTCGAACGCCGACTCGCCGCGCTAGGCGCGTTCGCCGCGCTCGATCGAGCTGCCGATGCGTCATGTTGACGCAGCCAAGCTCGTTCATTATGGCACTTCCCTGTTCGCGAACTCGCAAGAGACCCGCTCGCTGGGAGCGGCAGAACGCCGGTGCTACTCGCAGACCGGCACGGAGGATCCTCGCATGCATCGTCGTGATCTCGCTTCGCTCGTCGCCCTCTCCACGCTGGCCCTCACCGTCGGCGTCGGTTGCCCCGAGGACCCGAAGCCCATGCCGCCGAAGCCCGCCACCGTCGCCACGGTGGTCTCTCCGGTGACGACGACCACCGCCGCCGCCAAGACCCCGGCCCCCGCCGGCAAAGACGGCCCCATGGGCACCGCGACCATCAAGGGCGTCGTGAGCTTCTCCGGCAAGGCCCCGGAGATGAAGGTCCCCAAGAAGCGCAAGGACGCCGAGTTCTGCAAGACCAAGGAGGTCAAGTACAACGCCGTGATCGCCGACGGCGGCAAGCTCGCGGAGACGTTCGTTCGCCTGTCGAACGACAGCGTCAAGGGCGAGTACAAGGCTCCCGCGAAGCACGGGGAGATCGATCAGGTCGACTGCATGTACACGCCCCGCATCCAGGGCCTCGTCGCCGGCCAGGAGCTCGACATCAAGAACCAGGACGGGACGCTCCACAACGTCCACACGTTCAAGGGCACCGAGACCTGGTTCAACCAGGCCCAGCCCAAGGGCTCGCCGGAAATCGCCAAGGAGCTCGAGGAGACGAAGGTCATCAAGTTCACCTGCGACGTGCACCCGTGGATGCGCGGCTTCGTGGTCGTGAGCTCGCACCCGTTCTTCGCCGTCACCGGCAAGGACGGCTCGTTCTCGATCGACAAGGTCCCCGCCGGCAAGTACGACATCGAGGCGTGGCACCCGCACTACGGCCTGAAGAAGGCCTCGGTCGAGGCCGTCGACGGCAAGCCCTCCGAGGTCACGTTCACGTTCGACGGCACCGAGAAGGAGCCCGACGAGAACAAGGACGAGATGAAGGACCTGTTCTAGAAAAAGCGGCTTCCCAGCCCTGAGTGCGGCCCCCGTTCCTTCCCAGGAGCGGGGGCCGACTTGTTTCGGCGCACCCCGACTCGCGCTCGCAGGTGCGGCAAAACGCCGCGTTTCATGCGGGAAATTTCGGTTCGAGTCTATTGCTCCGGGGGTGCGCTTCCACTAGAGGAGGTGCGGTAATCGCGCATGCCAAACTCCTGCCCTGCCCCGGTGACTGCTTGAACGCTCACGTCGACGCTCTGGAAGCGGAGGCGCCGGCCAGCGTCCGCAAGGGTCGGCTCCTCGCCGATCTCGTGGCGTTGACGAAGCCGCGCATCACCGCGATGGTGGTGATCACCATGCTCGGCGGCATGTGGCTGGCCACGCGATCCGGCGGGCCGCAGCGCTCGGTGCTCACGCTCTCGCTGGCGATGCTCGGCACGGTGCTCGTCGTCTCCGGCGCCAACACGCTCAACATGTACATCGAGCGCGAGTCGGACCGCTTCATGGCGCGGACCAAGAACCGGC
>Ga0209181_10006007_pt1 | contig 17253 bp, 10 predicted proteins | sample MAT05_FD_187208 | JGI IMG/M metagenome (GOLD analysis project Ga0209181, IMG submission 187208) | Freshwater microbial communities from Lake Fryxell liftoff mats and glacier meltwater in Antarctica - MAT-05 (SPAdes) (version 2) | ecosystem: Environmental > Aquatic > Freshwater > Ice > Liftoff...
AGACCCACCGTGAGTTTCTTTCCTTCGAATTGGTCGATCCTGGGTTGCTGTTCGGGCGTGGAGGGATCCACCACGAGACGGAAGTCACCGGTCTGGGCCAGTACTCGGACGTTCTCACTTCCCAGTTCCTGGGTTCCGCCAAACACCCGCCGGAGCAGAGCCTCCAATTCCTGGATCGATCCCAGTTCCATGCCCTGGTGGTCGGTGCGCGCGTGCACAAGATAGGTGGGAATCCGGTCGAAGGCAGCCTCGAGAATCGCTTTGGATTCGGTTGGAACCTCGGCAGGGGAGGTCAGGGGCGCCACGGGTGCCTCAGGCGTTGTGGCAACCACGGCGGGTGGATGGGCCACGACGGGAACGGTGTCCGGCAAGAGGGAACTCACCGCCGGCGACGCTGATTGACGGGTTGTCCGCCGCTCCAGGAACCAGCCCGGTCGGTAGAACCCGCCCACCAGCACCAAGCCGAAAGCCAACAGGGCGATGAGTGGGATGAGCAGTCGTCGGGTGAAAATGCGGGCCACGGGGGCATCCGCGCGTTCGGTGCGCACCCAGGCATCGTCCAGAAGCGGGTCAGGGAGCGACGCGTCGGCGGGGGCAGTCAAACGGCTGAGTCTCAGCGGAGCGGCGGAAACGTCGGCCGGTGACACCAGCCCCGGGGACGCCTGCAACGAAGAAGGCTGTCTCGGGGAAACTCCGGGTCCCCGCCGCGCCAAGATCGCGCGCGGTGTTTCCGGGACCGGGAGTTCCGCCAGGGGGAAAAGCGTTCCCGCCGAGGACCGCTGGGACGCCGAACCGGCCGCCGCCGCCGGCGCATGGCAACCTCGCCACAGAAAATCGGCGGGATTGTCCTGGCTCTGAAGCCTGGTGGTGAAGGGGAACTGCCAACGTCGCGCCGGAGCCCGATTCTCCGGGTCGAGCAATTGGAGCGATTCCGCAAAGAGATCGAGCAGACAGGATTCTTGATCCGGCGAGATCAGGAGTTGAATGCCCCCGGGGGAGGGCCAATCGACGAGGGCTGCGGCCCGCCCGGCCTCGCCCGTAAGGCGGGCCCAGTTCACGGCAGGAAGAGCCACGCTCCGGGGAAGCCGGCTCAGATTGCCCCAGTCGGAATCGTCCAGGAAGCGGGGTTCCTCGGACCACCCGTCCCTCCAGCCATCCCAGTGTCGGAGAAGGGTCGCTGGGGAAGGAACATCGGCCAGTTCGGCCGGAGTGAAAACAAGGTGATGGGCGAGGTGATTCGTCCGGTTGGTGAAATCGAGGCGTGCGTCGACGATGCGCGAGAGCAGGAGATACTTGGACCCGCGAAGGTCGAGCACCCGGCAGGCGTGAATCACCGGCAACGGGCCAGTTCGGGTGCTGGTGGCGGGCAATGTGTAATAGCTCAGCTGTTCCAGGCGCTGGGTGAGGGCTTCGCGAAGGTCCGAACAGCGTGCGACCGTACCGTACCCGCATTGGCCAGGTGTCAGGGTACGCTGAGCGCTGGTGTAGATGAGTTGCCAGGCCATGCTCGGTGAGGTTCCCGCTCAACTCGATGGAACCAGGTCAGGGCGGATGATGGACAGCAACCAGAGCACCGGGACCTCGGCGAGAATCGGTTGGAGTTGGCCGGGATCGGGCACATAGCTCCCCGAACCCACCTTCAAAGGCGGGTGGCCAAAGGAGCTGACCGGGAAGTAGGTGACCTGGTTGCTGATGGTCTCCGCGTTGCCGACGATGGTCGGGGCCAGCTCGAGCAACAGATCGCGGACGATCTTCGAATTCTGTTCGACCTTCGATCGGTCGAGGTGGCCGGATTGGACCGGATCGGCGAACGGCTCGGGGCCGAGCCAGTTCATCCAGGCGTCGCACTTGCCGACCAGCACGGCGAGGGGACGCTCCAGCCGTTGGCCCACTCCGAGGTTGAGCAGGCGGTGGACCCGCACTTTCAACTCGGAGAGCAGGACATCCTGTTGATCCACAACCGGCCGTTCGAGCTGCGGGTCCTGGTGCGCACCCATGCGGCGCCGGAATCCGGGGTGGTTGAAGGGATCGAACAGGAACAGGATGCCCGACGAACTGGCGACGTGTTGGGCGCCGGGCGAATCGGTGGAGTCGCGGCCCGGCTGGAAGTGTTCGCCGGCATTGTCGTAAAAGATGAGCGACGCCCTCTGCTCGGCCTGGCTCAGGGATTGGACGTAGAAGATGAAGGGCTTGGGCAGGGCCACGATCCGGCCGTACCGGGGCAGCCGTTCGTACATGGCACCCTCAAGTTGTGTCTTCACGAGGCGTGCCTCTTCGGGCTCACGGGCTCCGAAAAGCGTGCGCTTCATGTCATTCAGCATCGCGTTGCCCGCCGGATCGGCGTCCTGGAAGTTGAGTGCGAAGTGACGGAACAACGCTACCGGCAGCAGATGGGCCAGGACGCTCAGGTAATAGGATTTTCCGGCGCTCTGGTCCCCGACGATCGAGAGAATGTGATGTTCGATTTCAACAAACCCGGGAGGCAGAATCCTTCGGCAATGCGGGCATGCCATGTCGGTCGCGGGCAAGCCGAAGGCATCGAGGGCCTGACCGCGGTCGTTGAAACGGGTGGCGTGAAAACGCAACGGAGCGTCCTGGCCGAGGAGGGGATCGCCGCGCAGGGAGTCGTGCACGGCCACGTGCATGATGTCCCCCGCATCAAATCGCAGCCAGCAAACGGGGCATGTGAACGCGCCTTCGCCCGATGTCCTCTGAAGGAAGCCGCCATCTTCCGCCAGCGATTCGACCGGATTGGTGTCGCCGCGCTCGGAAGCAGCGTCCCCGAACGCCAGCAGCTGGCGGAGATAAAACCCCGCCTCGGCCCCTTGGGGCAGCGTGATCGACTTGGGGTCCCATCGGTGCAGCCGCGTGAGCGGCGCCAACTCTTCGTAGGCCCATGGGCCGAGGGGTTCGCTGGAATCCGGGAGGATCACGAGCCACGCGTTTACGGCGAACCGAGCGCGCCATTCCTTGAGGTTGGAGGCGCCACGGATCAGCAGGAGATGCGGGCCCACCTGCACGGAATAATCGCGTCCGGCTTCGAGTTGCTCAAATTCCCGCGGAACACCGTCGAGAAGGATCGAGGCTTCCGGGTCTCGACGAACCAGACACGGGTTTCCGGCGGCACCCGGCGTGATGGATCCGTGCCGCTCGGCAACGCCCGCTCCCTCCAGGGTCAAGTCCGCTGCTGGACTGTTTCCAATCTCGAAAGGAAGCCGTTCAATCTCACGGATTTCACTCGTGAGACAATTGTAGACAACCCAGCGCGTCTTGCGGACGAAAGGGAACATGGCTGGCTTTCTTTTGGAATCCTAGGGATGTGGGATCTCTGGAGCAACCGCCTTGTGTGACATTGACGGCTTTCCCTCGCCCCCGGCAGGGGCACGATCCAGGACTGTCCCAGACGACATGAGCTGGTGTGATGGCATTCCCGGGCCTGTCGTGGGGGCCACCGTCACCCGAAGTGTGATCTGGTCAACCTCCGAGGATCGCGTGACGCTCCAGCCCCAAGGAGTGAAACGCTATGGAAGACCTAGAGACAGGGAGTGATGCCGTTCTGAATGGCAAGGTGATCCGTGACCGCCTGCCGGTCATCGAAGGACGTCCCGCGCCGGGACAAGTGCTTCCGCCCCTGAAGCGCCTGATTCTGCCTCAGGGCGAACTCGCCCAGATTCTCAATGGCGAACCCGCCATCCGGTTCCTGGCCTGGATCGATCTGCCTGAAGGAGGAATTCGCGGCAACCACGTGCATCACCGGAAACAGGAATACCTCTATCTGATCGCCGGTGAACTGCGGCTCACTCTGGAGGACATCGCGACGGGAGAGCGCGCGGAGTTGAGCCTCAAAGCCGGTGATCGGGTGCACATTCCTCCCGGGATCGCCCACGCTTTGTGGCCCGTTCGCGCCGGACACGCGCTGGAATTTGCCCCGGATCCCCTCGATCCCGCCGACACCTCTCCGCACCGACTGATCTGAGCCTGCGCGCGCCGCGCGAACTCTCACGGTCCAGCAGATCGACAGCACCGCGAATTCCCAGCGATGACCGGACGCGAGTGAAGGCCGCTTTATCGGATGCGGAATTGGTCAGGACGGTTCGCTACGGAAAGTAAAACTGCATCGTGCCGTCATCCGTCTCCGTTTGGATGTCATATCCGACGAGCGTTTTCACGAGACGACGGTTGTCCAACGAATGGACCGAGCCGTCACTTAGAGCGACGACTCCGGCATTCGCCCCGTGACAGGCGCCTCGCCGCCAATTGGCAGTGCGGGCAACGGTGCTATCGGAATTCAGAACGAAGCAGTTGATGTTGTCCGGCAGGCCGTTGAAATCGAAGCCATTCATGCCTCGGTCGGCCGCAAGAAAAACTCGAGGCCGTTTCTCATCCGCCTCGTTGCAGAGGGCATAACTCGCATTCGTAAGCGAGATCCCAGCGAAGTTCGTCGCCGCCACACGGCGCACATCGCTCGGGCAAAGCAAAATACGGGTCGTCGCGAGTTCGTTCGAGACGATAGAAAACTGGAGCCGGACGGTCGCATTGTCGGTCCCGTTCGGCATCCCGCCACCGCGCGACTGCTCCACCTTCCATGGGAATTTGCCGTCGTTCCCGTCGGCCCAGATTCTCAGCGCCAAGCCTACCTGCCTGAGATTGTTGGAGCAGGCCACTCGCTGAGCTTGACCCTTCGCCCGACCGAGCGCCGGCAGCAGCATGCTGGCAAGAATCGCGATGATCGCGATCACCACCAGCAGCTCGATCAGCGTGAAGCCGCGGATGCCCGGGCGACGCAGCCCCGGACGTTCAAACCAAGATCGAGCCATTTGCCTCAAGGTTTCAGGGATGATGACACGCGAAAGAATCGCTGTGCATCGGCTGGAGTGTTGGTGCTGACGATCTGGGACTCGAAGGCCACTTGGGCCGGGGTGCCACCATCGCCATAAGGTCCATCCACATTTGGCGAGGAGTGAATCTTGTAATAGATGCCGCGCACGGCATTGAACCGTACTTCGAGGCTACCCCCTTCGAGTCGGCGACTTGCCACAGTGATCGCGGCGTTCGCGACCAATCCATCGAAGAACTTCTGTGCCAGTGCCCATGAGCTCCGCCCGGCCTCCGCGCCGACTCGACGCCCCGTCAAATCGTCCACGGGAGGGTGGATACCACCCCAAATACGCGAGAGACCCACTTGATCGGCAGCGTCGTAGTAGGATGCCCACTGCAGGGTGACCGGCTCTGTCGGACCGGCTTCATTGACTAACTTCGTGATCGTGTAGGAGCCCAATCCGCGCGGGAACCACTTCGAGCCCGTGAAAGCCGTCATGACCTCCGCTGCGGAACGACTAAAGGTGCTGTGACCCGAGATATACCCTGGGAACCCAGGAGTGACGAAGGTCTTCTTCTGGTAGGTGATCCAGTCCTCGCCGTGGATCCACTTGACGCCGCTGGTCTGTTCGCTGGGGACTTCGGGTTGGCCCGGCCAGGAGAGCACAGCGATCTTCCCGGGCGTCAGACCGGCATGCCGCCCCGAGGCAAGCGTGGCATCAGTGACAAGCTCGATCAGGTCGGGTACGAGGGGCAGGCCCTCAGGGTGATACGACGGGAGTTTGGGGTCGCTGGATTGCCCGCGCCCGCCGCAATACCGGATGGCAGTGATGGGACGCCAGCCGTTGTAGTATCGTTTGACGCTCCAAGCGGCGCATGCCGCATCATGCTGGCTGGCGTTCAACGCGAAGTAGAGTTTGACATCCCATTCCAAGCGGTCGATCTCCGGTCCGGTACCTCCGATGCGCCTGAGGGTCGTGTCGTCGGAAACGTGATTCGCAATGGTGTTCCAATGTCCGGGCGGGGTTTCGGACGAAGGGCCATCTGCCCAGAATTCCGTCAGTGCCCTAGTGAAGTTTCCCCGAAGGACGACGTTCGGAGTGTAGGGCTGACCCGTCACCGGGTTGGCTGTGTATCCGTTGCCATCGTTTGCCCCAAGCGTGTTGTTGCCGACGGTCGCCGGTGAGATGTCGATCTTGACGCCATCGTCCACGGTGAGCTGGCCGCTGGCTCGGATGACCTCAACAAGGTTCTGTTTAAACTCCGCGTCCGTGGCGGTCCCCAAGAGGGGAGGCGGTCCGGGATCGATCCAAGGCTTGTCCTGATCGGAATGGCCCAGTGAGAAGGCGCGAACCCACAGCCATTGCGCTCCCAGATAGCCTTGGAGCGGGTTCTGTGGGAAACCATTCTGGTCAATGGAATTCGCGACAATCAGGCGTTGCCACACATTGACGTCCACCACGGTCTGGTTGCTGCCATCGCTGATTCCGTGGAGGAAAGGATTCAGCGGCGGGTTAAAGAAGGCGTATCGCCGCGGATTGCCGACGGGGTAGTCCGGATATGCGATCGGGGGATTGGCCACCGGAAACGCCGTGCCGGCGGTTTGTCGGGATCCATCTTCAATGAACCAAGCCGATACGGCGTCGTAGATCCTGTTGCCGACGCCCGCCGGAGTAGAGGAATCGCGGGATGCGTTGTTGATGTCGTATCCCAGCGCTGTCATGAACGCCTCATTCGCCGGCGCCTGGTTGGTCGCCGTTCGGGAGTAGGCATGCCGCTCCTGCACCATCCGGTACATCGCATAACTCATCGCCTCCCGCCGAGCAGCAGCCCCGTCGAGAACAGAATGCTTGGCGCGATAGACGAAACCGACCGCATTCGTGTCGTACGCAGCCCAGGCGTCGTACATGCAGACCGAGAAAGTGAACAGGTTCCTCGCCTGACCAGGAGGATGCGGGGTGTCCATCCGAATGCCCTCAAGCGCGCGCTCGCTCCAGTTGCGCGCAATCGAATAGTCCGGGTTTGGAACATACCAATTAATGGTGGCTGCCTCGCTGAGAGGGACCGCCACGAAGGCGAGCCACGTAACGAGAAACGCCCACAAGCGTCCGATACGAGTTACCAAGTCTGGTTGGCTGGAAGGAATGAGCATGACGGGGAGGGGATTCATTGGGCTCGGACCGTTCCTTCGCTTCCCTTTACCGAGACCGCCGCGGTGACGCGAAGTTGCGCGTCAACTTCAATGCCATGCGGGCTTCCGAGGTTTGCCGGCGCGAGGGAACTGCGATGGACAAGAATATTGTGGTCAAAGCGGACTTAATAGGGCGCATAAGACAGCGGAAAAGCTGTCCCAGAGCCAACGGATTGGGGCGGCACGACCCATACGCGGGGTGAGTTGCTGGAATTCCGGGGCCAGCTGAACTTGAAGACGCACGCGAAGACGTGGGCGTCGTACCCATCCAGCGGAACTTGTCGGCGCAACCTGGACAGCCGGCTAGCGCCTCGGTCCATTCATCGGAGGCCAAAGAGCCAGCCTCCGTGAACCGGCCCATGGGTTCGCAGAACCACCACACCTTCGGCGGTAGGGCAGAGGTCTGCCGCACTCCAGGGCTTACGGAGGTCTCGCGCAACGATCGGACGCTTCCCGTCGGTGCGTGTCGGCGAGGCCCAAACATAGGCCCCAAAGCATCGACCATGCTCCCTTGTCAAATGTCGTGACATGACCCCATTGGGACTTGACGGCAGCCTTACCGCCGCGGCCGCCGCGGGTCTGTCTCTGCCGCTCAACGAAACGCATCGCCGCCTGATGGAACAGGCCGAGTCGGTTAGCTTGGGCGAGCAGGACAAAAGCGCCATTTTCGAGGTTCCCGTCGGCATCCTGCTCCGTTCGATTCCCATGGTCGGGGCGTGGGCCGCCAGCAAATGGATGATCCCCTGGGCGGACAAAGTTGGGGGCGCGTCGGAACCCGTTTACAAGGCGATCACGCAAGGCTGGTGGGCGCTGGGCGCGGTACTCGGCAGTTTCTTCGGAGCCCAAATCGCCGCGTGGCTTGGACGCCGCCGGGCTTATGCCATCATCAGCGTGAGAGCCACTGCGCTGACGTCGCTGATGTTTCTTGGCACCGCGCCGTTGCAGGCCACCTTCCTTCCCATTGTCTTCGCGCAGGGCTTCGTCACCACGCTGTTCCTCGGCTGGCTGCCGCTGTATCTGCCGGAGTTGTTCCCCACGCGAGTGCGGGCCAACGGCAGCGGCATCGCTTACAACGTCGGCCGCTTCGCCACCGCGCTCGGCCTGCTGATGGCTGGCGCGTTGTTCGCCGCGAGGGGCGGCTTGTATGCAAAAGTCGGCGCGACCTGCGGGCTTATTTACCCGCTCGGCCTCATCGCCATAAGGTGGGCCCCGGACACCACCGACAAGAAACTCGACGCATCCTAGGAAACCCGTCAGCCGAATGGGGTGAGACGAATTTTGCTTGAAGGAAAACCAAAGCTTGGTTCGGTGAACCTTGTCCAATCGATTGCCCGAGAAGAAAGCAAGTCAGCTGAATGGGGTTAGCCGAATTTTTTATTGAGACGGAATCCAAAACATCATTGGGCTGACATAATCGCGCATGCCAATGGATTGCCCCATCCCGATTCGCGACCTCTCGAAGGCGGAGTTCGATGAGCGTGACGCCCTCGTGATGCGCTGTGCTTACGCCGCTCAAAACACACTCGGGCGCCTGCTCGATGAGCGCGTGTATGAGAACGACCTCGCGCTGCGGCTCAAAGCGGAGGGCTGCTTGGTCCATACGCAAGTGCCCGTCACCGTCAGGTTCGGCACATTTGAAAAGCTGTACCGCTGCGACCTCATCGCTGGCGACGCCTTTTACGAGTTAAAGACCGTCATTGCGTTCACCGGCGAGCACGAGATGCAGGCGCTGCACTATGCGATGATGTTTGGCATCGGGCACGCCAAGCTCCTGAACTTTCGCACCCAAAAAGTGCAGGGACGGCTCCGCTTCAACGCCCTGAGCCAAGCCGACCGGCATCGGCTCGTCTGGGAGGATGATGCATGGCGGCCGCTCACCGAGAAGTGCGACGAGTTGCGCCAGCACGCGCGCAACATCATCACTGATTGGGGGGCGTATCTGGACTGCCGCCTCTATGATGAAGCGCTGCGGCACTTCATGGGCGGCGAACTTGCCTGTGTCCGCCGTGTGGCCGTCGTGCGCGACGGAAACCACTTGGGCACGCATCCCATGTCTTTTCATGCGGACGGCCTGTTCTTTGTCGTGACCGCCCTGACCACTGAGATTCCGCAGTTTGAGGGTCATCTCCGCCGACTGATGCGATTCAGCGGCTCCCGTGGCGCACAGTGGGTCAACCTCAATCACAACCGCATCCAGTTTATCACCTTGAAATGACCGGCCGAATAGGGTCAGCTGAATGGCGCATAAAACAAAACCAATGCTTTGTTTGGTTAATCTCGTCCCTTCGACCGCCTGGGAAGAAGTAGGTCAGCCGAATAGGGTCAGCCGAATGGCTCCGAAAGACAAAAACCAATGCTTTGTTCGGTTGACCTTGCCCCTTCGACCGCCTGCGAAGAAGTAGGTCAGCCGAATAGGGTCAGCCGAATGGCTCCGAAAGACAAAAACCACTGTCCCATTCGTCTGCCACCATTCGTCTGCCACCATTCGTCTGCCCGCATCCGGCTGCCCGTATCCGGCTGCCCGTATCTTGGCGGCACGCTGCCCTACATCTGCGGGCGCATGGTTCATCAGCTCACCGTGCTCAAGCGAGGTCCGCAAAAGCTTCAGCGTAAACCCAGTGAGTATCTGCGCTCGATCTACATGGACATCGGTTCTCCGCCGCCACGGAGGCTAAGATCCTCCAAGACAATGCCCGTCAGCTTTTCCGGCCACGAACGCTGCCCAAAGTCACGCTCACCAACAGGTTTTCCTTGGTTGCCTCGCCGCTTGGTTCGCCGGCTGCCGATTGCTTGCCGCTGATTTTCATGACCCGAACGCCGACCGGGACGCGCTGCCGACGGTGCCGTAGTATCGCAATCCCAAGCCAGGGACACCCGGCGAGAGTGTGGTGCTGGTGATCGACACCGCTGGCGACGGCAAGGCTGATCGCACGCTCACCTTCGACACCGGCTTTCACTGGCTCGGCACGGACAACGATCAAACCACCGGCGACCGGGTGTTCATGCCGTTCCTCGGCGCGCACTTCGGCTGGAATCATCCGTGGTGCGCACACTGGGGAACCGAGGCGCATCCGCCGAACGTGCCGGTGAGCGGGCCGTTGTTTGAAGGCTCGGGCACCGCCGTCGTTTTTGGCGACTCACCGCAGTTTCCGTCCACCCATCGCGGCGTCTTCTTCATCAATGACTGGCTGCGCAAGACGACGTTCGTGTGGCGGCCGCACTGGGACGGCGCGGGTTGTTTCAACTGCCATCGACTGGGTGAACACGGCAACGGTTTTGTCCCCGACCGGGCGGCCTTGGGCGAACGCGCCACCGCCCGGCACATCGTCCAGTCCATGCTCGAACCCAACGCCGTGATCACCGAGGGCTTCCGTCTGCAAACCGTCGAGACCGCCGACGCGGAGTATTCCGGCATCCTGCTCGAAGAAAGCGGACTCAGTTTGACGCTAGGGCTTGCGACCGGGCAGCGGCAGGTCCTTCCAAAATCGAGAATCACCTCGCGCACGACCGCTGCGACCTCGGCCATGGCGGCCTACGACACCGTGCCCACGCCGCAGTACGCCGCGGATCTCGGCGCGTATTTGCTGGCACAGAAGGCCGGTGCGGCCGTCACGACCCAGGCCTCAGCGGCCACGACCCCCTCCGCGCCGGGCGTTGCCCGACGCTCCGGGGCCGCGGCCCCTGGATTGTCACTGACCGTGTGGCCCGAGGGCGACGGGTTCCGTTTCACGGAAAGCTCCGACCGTCTCGTCATCGCACATTCCGGCCAGCCCGTCGCCGAGTTCGTCTTTCGCGATGAGAGGATTCTTCGACCCTACTTCGCGAACGTCCATGCACCGGGCGGTGTGAAAGCCACGCGCAACTATCCGCCTGTTGCCGGCGTGGACGCCATCGACCATGACACCATGCATCCCGGCCTCTGGCTGGCTTTCGGCGACATCAGCGGCACGGACTTCTGGAGGAACAAGGGCCGCATCGAACATGTTCGATTTTCGGAACCGGCAACGGTGCAGGACGGCCGACTCACCTTTGACACCGAGTGCCGCCTGCGCGCACCCGATGGCCGGACGCTGTGCTCGTTGACGAATCGTTTCACGCTCACGGCACCAACCAACGCCTGGATTCTTGTGTGGGACGCGACGTTCCATTCGGACGACAACGACTTCACCTTAGGCGATCAGGAAGAGATGGGTTTTGGCGCGCGGGTCGCGACCGCCATCACCGAGAAGAACGGAGGCGTCATCACCAGCAGCACTGGCCTAAAGACTGCGAAGGCGACTTGGGGCCAGCCCGCCGAGTGGTGCGCTTACTTGGGCACGGTGGACGGTCGCAGCGTCGGCGTCACGCTCATGGCGGACCCGAGGAACTTTCGCCCAAGCTGGTGGCACCACCGCGACTACGGCGTCTTCGTCGCCAATCCCTTTGGCCGGGACGCCATGAAACAAGGCGCAAAGAGCGCCGTGACGGTAAAACGCGGCGAGGACTTTCGGTTGCGCTTCGGCGCGGCAGTTCATGCGGGCAGTGGGTTTGACCCTGCAGCAGCCGTCCGGGAAGGACTACACCGATCGCGGTGGATAACGGAGCGGGTGGGGATGGGCAACCGGGGTTATTCGAACCTCCTGCCGTTCCGGCGGCGCAAGTCCCGACAAATTTAGTTAATCTCAAGAACTGACGCCTTCGCACGTGCCCGTGAGTGCAGACTAGGGAAGGGCGGTCACTTACTCGACCGGCGCGAACAGGGACTCGAGGTCTTCGTGTGTCAGTTCCAGTTTGCCGCCGGCCCCCTCGTCGAGCAGGCCCTTGACCAGTTCGCGTTTGCGGGCCTGGAGCGCGGCGATCTTTTCCTCCACCGTGCCCAGGGTGAGCAGTCGATAGACAAACACCTGTTTCTCCTGGCCGATGCGGTGGGCGCGGTCCGTTGCTTGGTTCTCGACCGCCGGGTTCCACCACGGATCGTAGTGAATCACTGTGTCGGCGGCGGTGAGGTTCAGGCCCGTGCCGCCGGCTTTAAGGCTGATGAGGAACAGCGGAACCTCCCCGGATTGGAAACGCTGGACCGGCGTGGCCCGGTCGGTCGTGTCCCCGGTGAGCAGGACGTAGGGCAACTGGCGACGGCGGAGTTCCTCCTCGATCAGGGCGAGCATGGAGGTGAACTGGGAGAACAGGAGCACGCGTCGTCCTTCCTCCAGCATGGGCGGCAGAAGTTCGAAGAGGAGGTCCAGTTTCGCCGATTCCTGGACCGCCTGGGCGGACGGCAGTTTAAGCAGCGCCGGATGGCAGCAGATCTGCCTGAGCTTCAAGAGGGCATCGAGAATGACGATGTGCGCCCGGGAGAATCCCTTCTTCTTCACCTCCTGCTGGACGCGTTCGTGCATGGCGAGGCGGACGCTCTCGTAGAGGTCGCGCTGGACTCCCGTGAGTTCGACGTGCTGCACGATTTCGTTCTTGGCCGGCAACTCCCGGGCCACCTCCTCCTTGCGCCGGCGCAGCAGGAACGGCTTCACCCGGCGCCCCAGGATTGCACGACGGGATGCGTCACCGAGCTTCTCAATCGGAACTCGAAAGACGCGACGGAACGCGACGGAATCGCCCAGAAACCCAGGCATCAGGAAATGGAAGAGGGACCACAACTCGCCCAGGTGATTCTCCATGGGCGTGCCGGTCAGGCAGAGGCGGTGTCGTGCTTCCAGGCCTGCGACCGCTTGCGCCGCCGCGGTGCGGGGATTCTTGATGAACTGGGCTTCGTCCAGGATCAGGCAATGGAACGGGTGCTTGCGAAGGAGCGGCCCGTCGCGCGGCAAGAGCGGGTAGGTGGTGAGGATCAGGTCGTGTTCGCGGATCTGGTCGAAATGATCCCTACGATCCATCCCGTGCAGCACCAGCACGCGAAGTCCAGGGGCGAAACGCTCGGCTTCCTGGCGCCAGTTGGTCATCAAGCTGGTGGGCGCCACCACGAGACTGGGGCGGTCGGCCCGACCGGACTCTTTCTCGACCATCAGATGGGCCAGAGCCTGCACGGTCTTTCCAAGGCCCATGTCGTCGGCGAGAATGCCCCCAAAATCGTGTTCGCGCAGGAATTGCAGCCAGTTCAGGCCTTCCTGCTGGTAGGGGCGCAGGTCCGCCTTCAGGCCCGCGGGCAGTGTCACGGCGCGAATTCCCTGGAAATCCCGTAACCGGACGGCCAGGTCCTGAAGCTCTTTGCCTCCCAACCATCGCCAGTCCGCTTCGCCGGCCAGTTCCGCCGCGCGCAGACGTGGCACGCGCAGCTTGCCCTCACCGTCCAACGCGCCCGGCTTAAACAGGTCGAAGAGCAGCTGATGCAAGGTGCGCGCCCGGTCGGCTGGGAACATCAGGATCCGGCCGTCCGGCAATTGCAGCGGGATGCCCGCGGCCCCGTCGCCTTCGGCCAACCGTTCCGGCGAAAGGACGGAAGGGTCGACCGCGAGCAAGGCCAGCAGGACGGGCAGCAGGTTGATCCGTTGCCCGTCCACCACGGCTCCCAATTCGACGCCGAACCAGTCCTCCTGGGGGCCATCGCGGTCGCGCCCGACGTCTTCGGCGTCGATGAACCAACTTTCCGCCTCAGCCACGCGCCATGGAAAACTCGGCTCGATCACGATCTCCCAACCGCGCTCCCGGAGTTCCGGCACGGTGGTATCCATGAATGGCATCCAGTCCGAATCCTGAAGCGCGATGTACGAGTTCGACTCCTGGCCCCATTGCCGTTCCAGCCGCGTTTCATTCGCCGGCAACAATCCGTTGAGGCGCAGCAGGCTAGCCTCCCTGGTCTCCAGCGCCCGGTCGCGCCGGTAGCGGATCAGGCCCGCTTCGGTTCGCTCCTGAACCGTCCCGGCGGTCTGGGAACAAGGGACTTCGACGGTCCCATACCGGAACATCAACCGCCCCAGGCCCATGGGCATGTTCTTCTTCGGCGATTCCCACAGGAAATCCCGGCCGAAGCGCGGCACCGTGGCACCGTAGAGCGTCAGAACCGGGATCGGCTTCACGTCCTCGGCCCACTTCACCTGCATCGCAGTGGGCAATGGCAGTTCCACACGGTCCGCCTCCGGAGTCAGGGCCACCTGGACGAGTTCCGCTTCTTCCGCATCCACCACCGGCGCCTCGAGCCAGGTGATCGCCGCCATCGGAGTCAACGATGTCTCGATTGGGCCACACTCATTCGAGGGTTCGTCCACGTACCACAGCGGGATCAACGGAAGCAGTGCCGTCACGGGTGGAAGAATCTGAAACCGAGGCTGCTGGGCGCCGTCGGATTGCAGCTCCCATCCGGGGACTGCTTGGCGTGCCTGCCCAAGTCGAAGGGGCGTTGACTCCCTGCCCGTCTTTCGCCAGTAACACCGGCCCGTGGCCACCAACCGCCCCAACAATACAGCGCCGGATTCACCTTCCAGGTAGTACTGCCAGGCATTCAGCGTGACCTGTTCAAGCGCGATCTCCCGCGCCAATCGGCCGTCCTCATCGGTGGAGCCTTGCCGCCGGTTAGGGCCGATCAGCCCCGACCAAGGCACGTGTCGGGCCACCCCCAATCCACCGGACTTCAGCCGTCGCGCCGCCAGGGCTTGGATGCTCAGGTGGCGTTGCATCGGATTCAACAGGTAGAGGATCCGCTCCTCGAAGGTGAATTTGTTGGCACCGGATTTCTTTAATGCGACGGCGTTCCCGTCAGCCGTGATGGATCGGGAAAGGCGGGAAATCCAATCGGACAACGCTGGCTTGAGGGTTGGTGCCGGAATCGGTTCCCGCGGCGGCGGGGCGGATTGACGCTGGCCGCCAGGTGTCCACGGACCCCCTTCGGCACCGGGCCTCGCCGGCGGAGGGGGTCGGGTGTCTCCCGCCTTTCCGCCGATCAGCCAGCGATCCGGCTGCATGGCAAGCATCTCGATCAACGCAACCCCGTGCTTGCAGAATTCTCCCACCGGACAGGAACAGAACTGGTCGAGGTCGAGATCGCCATCGGTGCCAGGCAGGAGCAGCACCTCGACAATGTACGGCTTGCGGGCCGACCCCTTGACCTTGGCCTCGACGCTCCATCCGCTTTCGAACGGTTCGGCGACGACCTCGTCGACCATGCCACCGCGCGCGTAACGAATTCCGCAAACACCGGCGTTCGGGTCATACTTCGACACGATGAGCCGGCGCAGGTTGGCTGCGGTGAATAGATGGGAACTCACCCCGCCGTGAGGCTCCCGGGCAGAATGCCCACGGTCAAGGTAGTTGGCGGGTCAATGTACGCAAAAACCTCCTTGGACGACGACTGCCGGACCTCGGTAATCATGGAGGGTAACCGCCGCAGGGCCCGAATTGGCGGCGCGCATTCCGCCGCGAACCCGAACCGATGAACGATCCGGGGCAACGGGGTTTAACCCGGAGGATGAGGAAGGAATGGTTCGTGTCGACGTAGGCACACGCGAGAGAAGAACTCCCGCGACGAGAACACTGGCGATGAGAGCGGCAATGAATGGTTTCACGGAGGTCAGGCGCGATTACTGGGCTTCGGGAACGACGCGGTAGTCAAGGGGTCGGTTCTTAATATTGTCTACTCGGACCTCCGTGCTTTCGCGCCGGCCAGAGCAGAGGGTGGTCGCAGGCCCGGCTTCCCAACGCCAATCGCTTCGCAAGCCAGCCCACCGCACCGTCTGGTCATCAAGAAGATGGCGTCCCTCCGGTCGCCCCGGTTCATCCGGTGATGAACCCCGCCGGCATACTCGATCCTCCGTTTCCGGGCGATGCGCGGGCATGCGAGGGGTCGGGTAGGGGATCTAAAATATGTCAATATCAAGAACGGACCCCTTAAAGGGCCATACCCGTCGGACGGTCTTGTCGGTGCGGGGGTCCTGGCTGAGGAAACATTCGGCGTCGTCGCCCTTCATCGCCTTCCAGCCGGTGGCGAGACAGAAGAGGCGGACTTCCGGAACCTAACGCAGCCATCGGACGCGGAGGTACCGGTGATCGCTGGCCCCGCCGCCCGGCTCGACAACCTCGAACCGGCTCTGCTGGGCGATGGGGTCGGTGTTCGCCGGATCGAGACGGTCCGCCTCCCGCACGCACGCAACCGCACCCGCCGGGTCATCGGACACGAAGCGCTCCCAGGCGAGGTGCCGCTGGTGCAGTGCCTGCCGTGCCTCGGTGGTGGCCGGCAGGACCTCGAACGGAATTGTCGCCAGGCTCACCACCCCGCCGGGCGGGGACGCGGCGTCCGGAGCGAGCCCGCGCCCCTCCCAGGTCACCTCGAGATGGTAACGCCCCGCGGTCAAGCCGGCCTCGGCACCCGCCGCGGCGTTGAGGTTGTCCGTGATCCTGATCTGACCCCAACAGTTGTGGATCCGGTGGCAGAAGGAGTCGGGATTGTTGTCGCGGGCCTCAAGCTCGAAGCGATCACCCACGTTCGGGCCGAACTCGTCGGGGCTGTAGTAGCGCATCGTGCAGTTCTTCAGGGCATCGATCGAGGGGCTATCCGACGTCGGCTCGTGGTGGGGGACACCTGTGCCGTGCCCCATCTCGTGGGTCATGGCCGGCGCCGACGGATCAGGGTAGGCACAGCCCTCTGTGCCGGCGGACAAGGGATCTTCGGCCGGCCAACCGAAGCTCACTCGGAGATCGGTGTGATCCTTGGGCAGGGCCGGAGTGGGCGACGTCACGAGGATCACGTGCAGCGCGCGCTGGTCGACGGCGTGCTTGTCCTCCGAACAGTTGAAGTTCACCACCCGTTTCCAGTCCTTAAAGAGGCCCGGGCCGGACCACTTGTAGGCCCCGAGGTAACGCACCTCGCACTCCGCCGCTGCTGTGTAGCTCTCGGGCCGGCCCTCCGGGGAGTCGAACGTCTCGCGAACCAACCGGTCAGGATTGCGGACGAACACGTGCTTGCGCCTCGGATCGAGGCGCTCGTACACGTCTTTGCCCACGCCGTTCAGCACCTCGAAGCCGCGGTACTTCTCGTAGAGCGAGATCCCGTCCCTCTTGAACGCCTGCCCCGAGGGGTCATCCGCCCCGTCCCAGCTCGCCGGCAGGTTTTGGTCCCACACCCCCATGTCCTTCTCCCAACCATCCGCCACATGGTTTTGGTTCTCGTCGAGCGGAATGTCCAGCAGGGTCCCATTGGGCCAGGACGCGCCCTTCAAAACCAATAGTGGATTGGGGCAGAGAGGGATGATCGATTTTGCGGGACACCCGCCCCGAAGATTTTTACCCTTCGCGGATGGGAAAATCCAAGCGCGTGCGCCTGC
>Ga0209181_10006008_pt1 | contig 17248 bp, 10 predicted proteins | sample MAT05_FD_187208 | JGI IMG/M metagenome (GOLD analysis project Ga0209181, IMG submission 187208) | Freshwater microbial communities from Lake Fryxell liftoff mats and glacier meltwater in Antarctica - MAT-05 (SPAdes) (version 2) | ecosystem: Environmental > Aquatic > Freshwater > Ice > Liftoff...
ACGAACCAAGTCGGCCGGTAGGGCGATTAAGTTCAGGTAGGCCGGAGGATTTTTGGGATTCGGAACCTTATTCCACTTCTGATCGCGCTCAAAGACTTCGATTATCTCCACCGGGAGGAGGTTTAGTCGCGGCCAGCCCGGCGAGCTTCGCGCACGCCTGCGCACGGGAGAACGGCGCGCGCCGAAGGCGCGGCGCGAGTGCAGCGGGCGCACAGAGGCAAGGCGGTTGGTGGCGAGCATCAGCACGCGGGGAACGTGACAGCTAGAGGGAGGGAAGTCGAGGCGGGCGTTACGAGGCGCGGCGTTTGTAAAAGCGGGCGTGGTTCTTTTGGTCGCGGAACCCGCGGAGATCGAAGGTCGGCGCGTGGAGCTTGCGGCGGCGTTCGCTCGGGGACGTGGCGGCGTGGACGCGCTGCAGGTCCACGGGGACGACGCGGGTGTAAATCTGCGTCGTGGTGAGGTGCGAGTGTCCAAGGAGTTCCTGGACGTGGCGCACGCTCGCGCCGCCGCGCAGCATCTCCGTCGCGCACGCGTGGCGCAATGAGTGCGGAGTTGTGGTCGCCGGTAGATCGGCGGCTTTGGCGTGGCGGCGGACGATGCGGCGCAGGGCGTTGGTGTCGAGGGCGCGGCCTTGCTGGTTGAGGAACAACCGATCGACGTCCGACTTTCCGCCCGTGCGGCTCGCACCGCGGCTGCGCGAGAGCAGGAGCGGGCGCACTTCGGCGAGGTATTCGCGGACGTAGTTCGCGGCGGTCGCGCCGATGGGGACGAGGCGATCCTTGCCGCCTTTGCCGCGCAAGACGCGCAGCGTGCGGGCGCTCAAGTCGAGGTCGTAGATCGTGAGCTTGCAAAGCTCGAGGCCGCGCAAGCCGCATGGGTAAAGGGTTTCGAGCGCGGCGCGGTCGCGGTAGCCGGTGAGCGTTTGGGTGTTCGGCTGCGCGAGCAGCCGGAGGGTTTGCGCGTGCGTGAGCACGCCGCGCGGGAGGCGCTGCGGCTTGTGGAGGACGGGGAAGTCCGCGCCGGGATCGACGAGCAGTTTGCCGCGCCCGTGCAGGAACGCGCAGAAGTTGACCACGATGCGGAGCTGGCGGTTGCGGTAGGTGACGCTGATGTCCGTGCCGTCGGCGCGGCGCTTCGCGCTCAAGTGCGCGTGGTAGTCGAGCAGCGTTTGCAAGGTGGCATCGCGCAAGTCGCGCTCGCCCATCCAGCGCGCGAACAACGAGAGTGTGAGCGCGTGATGGCGCACGCTCGCTGGCGCGAGCAGGCGCGCTTCGAGATGCTTGCGGTAAAGATCGAGCCACATCATTTGCCAGTCCGGCTCGGACTCACGAGCGTTCGCCGTGGTAGTCGGCGCTCGTGGTGGGCGCGTGCGCTTCGCGCGGATGCGTTTTGCCATGCACCTTTTTCAAGTCGGCTTTGACGACGTGGAGGTAACGCTGCGTCGTCGTCAGGTTGCCGTGTCCGAGGAGTTCCTGGATGTGCCGCAAGTCGGCCCCGGCGCGGAGCATTTCGCTGGCGAGGGTGTGGCGGAACGAATGAGCGGTGACGTTCTTCTTGATGCCCGCGCGGCGCTGGTAAGCCTTCAACTTGTAATGCAGTCCGCTCTTGTCCATGCGCTCGCCCCATCGGCTGAGGAACAAGGTTTCATGCGGCTTCGCAGCCGATGACGGCGGAAGAAGTTGAGAGTTGGGAGTTGAGAGTTGAGTGGCGGATTTGGATGCGCTGGCGAGCAACGGGCGGACTTCATCGAGGTATTCGCGCAGCCAGGCGAGCGCGCCCGCGCCAAGCGGGACGACGCGCGGCTTGCCGCCCTTGCCGTGGCGGATCGTGCAAAGCGCCTGCGCAAATTCGAGGTCGCCGACGGCAAGGGAGAGCAGTTCGCCGATGCGCATCCCGGTGCACCAAAAGACTTCCAAAATGCAGCGATCGCGAAAGCCGGTCGGCGTGTGAACGTCGGGCACGGCAAGCAGGCGGCGCATTTCCTCGGGCGTGAGCAGCGCGGCGGGCAGGGTCTGCGGCGCGTGCGGCAGGCGGATGACGCGCGCCGGATCGAGGGCGATGCGCTTCGTGGTTTTCAAAAAGCGAAAGAAGCTCTGCACGTAACTGAGCGCGTGGATTTGGCTCATCGTCTTGAGCTTCCGGCCCGTCTTCGGGCTGACGTAGTCGAAGACGAAGGCCTGGTAGTCGCCGAGCGTGGCCGCGTCGATCGCGGCGAGTTCGACGCGCTCCGCGCCGTCGATGTGGCCGCGTTGCGTGAGGAACAAGCGAAGCAACTGCACCTTTTGCGGGAAGTCTTTTTGCGCGCCCGCGGCGTAGTTCTGAAGGGCGAGCCACTGCTGCCAGGCGCTCATCAGCTCCGCCCACCTCGGCGCAACTTTTTCATCACCATGCTTTCCCGTTCCACTTCCACCACTTCCCGCAAAGCTAGTGTTCATGCGGGTTGGCGGGCGGTTTTGGCCGATTTCCACTTTTGACCCACTTGTCCCACTTTTTCGGCGAGCGCCGCAGGCGCGAGCAACCCGTCGAGGACGGCGGGAGTTTTCTTGTCGGGCAAGAGCCGGTAACGGAACGAGCCGCCTTGCGGCGCACGCTGCACCTGCACGTATTCGAGTTCCTCGATCTCGCGCATGTGGCGCTTGGCGAGATGGTCGGGCAGCTTCGTCGCCTCGCGCACTTGCCGCCGCGTGAACCAAAGGTCTTCGACCTTTTCTTTGCGCTGCTTCGCCGCGTCGGCGACGACGCGCTCGACTTGCGCGAGGAAGTCGCGCGCCGGTTTGGGCAGGTCGCTGGCGCTGTCGGCAAAGACCTGGTGCGCGAGATCGTAGGCCAGCGCGTAATCTTCAAGGCTCGCCTCGATGTATTCCGCCGCGCCGTCGGCGCGCACGGCGCGCTGATGCTGGTGCAAAAAGGCGATGCCCTCGATGAGACTTAAAAAGCGATCGTGGTCGCGCCGCCCGCGCATCCAGGCGGGCGGGAAGTCGATGGCATCGACGAACGGGATGATGACTTTGAGCGAACGCAGCAGGCGTTGCGCGTTGTGATGCGCGCGGGCCACGTCCGCGCGGCGGCGCTCGTGGCGCCAGCCATCAAGCGAGCGGGCGCGCCGCTGCGCGGCGAAGATCGCCCGCGTCTGCGCTTCGCTCTCATCGAGGTAAAGCTCGAAGCAGCGGTTGGCGTTCTCCGGGTTGATCTGCTGGTCGGTCGTCGATTCCATGTAGGCAATCGGCCCGTGGATCTCGAGCACGGCGGTTTTGATTTTGCCGCTGTTCGGATCCTTGATCGGCACCGCGAGTTTCAGCACGCGCCGCGTTTGCAGCGTGCGGATCGGATACTCGGCTTCCTCGCTCCCGTCGCGCTCATCCACGATCAAGAGCCGGTGCGTGAGCGCGTCGGGTTCGAGGTAATACAACGCCTGCGGCGTGAGGCGGCTGAAGTAATGCACGTCCTCCGGCGGCATCAGCTCCGCGACGCATTCCATGAGGAACGATTTCCCGCCGCCCGACTGCGCGCGGAAGATGCACGAAAGCGGCTTGGGCAGGCGGCGGCTCGTGGCGATCAAGTAAGCCAGCTTCTTGTTGCGCGCCTCGCCGACATAGCCCGCGAGTTCCAAGTCCGCGGCGATGCGATCGAGCAGCTGCGCATCGCGCAAGAGCGCCAGCGCCTCCGCGCGCTCCGCGTCGCTCATCGCGGGCAAAGCCTGCGGCGAAGCCGCTTCGCCGGTCGCGCGCAGTTGCTCCAGCGCTTCGACCAGGGCGAGAAGATCGCCCTCGATCTTCTCCGCCTCCATGCTCAGCCGCGCCGCCGCGGCGCCGGCGAACATCTTGCGCGCCTTGGCGCCGTAAAGGTCGAGGTGATCGACGTGGCGCTCGCTCGTGGTCTGCGCGGTGATGACGACCTTCAACGCGTTGCCGCTGCCGAGTCCCTTCACGCGATAGCTCACGCTCCCATTCGCAAAAAGCGCGTGCTCCTCGCTGCGCTCCACGAGCGCCAGCGCGGGCGCGCTGGCGGGCGCGTCAGCGCCCGCGCTCGCTCGTGTGAAGCCAAGCCGCGGAGCGGCGGCGAGCAGTTGAGCGAAGCTCTCCGGCGTGCCTTTGAACCCGCTCGCTTCGTGATAGAGGAAGTAATCGTTGGCGTCCTTGATGCCAGTCCGGCCCGGACCGCCGTCCGGCCATTTGATGCGATGACAACACACGCCCCGCGCATCAAGGCTGCAAGCCAGTTCGCGGGCCGCGCCGTCGCCGCGCTCGTCCGCGTCGAACGCGAGGATGAGTTTGCGAACGCTGTGCTTTTCCATCAGCGCGTCGTGATGCGGCGTCCACCCGCCCGCGCCATAGCACGCGATGACATTGCGCTTGCCCGCCGCGAAGATCGCCAGCGCATCGAGGATCGCCTCGGTCACGATCAACTCGTCTGGATGCGCGGCGGCAGCCGCCGCATTCCACACCGCGCGATGCCCGCCCGCTAAATACAAGTGCGCGACTTCGCTGTTGCCCGTGATGTCGCGGCCGTAAAGGCCGACAGGCCGCTCGGCGTCATCGAAGATCGGCACGACCACGCGGCCGTAAAACTTCTCGTTCCCCTTTTCGTTGAACAGCCCGCACGCCTGCGCCGCCTTGATCTGCGCGGCGGAGAGCTTCCGTTTCAACCCGCCATCGACATAGCCAGCGCGGAAGTGCGTCAGCATTTCCACGTCGCCGAGTCCGCGCGATTTCAAGTAGTCCAGCCCGCGCCTGCCGCGCGTCAGCAGGCATTCGTGATAGTGCTTCACGATCGCCGCGAACAACTCCGCGTGCGCGAGCGGATCGGCGGTCGCCGCCGGCGTGGCCGGCGCGGCGAGCGCGCTCGCGCGCTGCACGCCGGGGATCGCCGAGCAAAGTTTCAACGCGGCCTCCTTGTCCGTGATGCCTTCCTTCCGCGCCACGAACTGAATGACGTTGCCCGCCGCCCCGCACGCCGGGCAATGCCACAGCCCTTTGCCCGGCGTGACGTGCAGCGAAGGCTTCTTGTCCTCGTGGAACGGACACAAGCCAACGTGATCGTTGCCGACTTTGCGCAGTTCGACGCCATAACTCTCGATCACGCGAACAAGATCGGTCGTCCGCTTGATCTCGGCGAAGTCGGGCTTCATTGGCGATGGATCGACATGCCATCGAGCCGGATTTCAAAACGGTTCGCGCGTTGCCAATCGACATGATGACGGTTGAGGACGCGCTCGACTTCGCCCCAGTTGCGGCAGCGCCACACGAGGCATTCCCACGAGCGCCGCTCACCGTCGTAATTGCACGGATGGAAGTGGAACTTGCGCGGACGCCGCCGCCAAAGCTCCCGCTCAAACTCCGGCCAGCGATCGCGCTCCAGGTGCGCCAGCGCCTCCGGCGCGATCGGCGCAAAACCCGTCAAGGGGGAAGGTGATGATTTTTCAGCTTGCTGATCCATGCCGGTAATATCTAGTTGTGACTGGTATTAGATGCAAGCGCAATCAGTTATTCCCGAAAGGTCCATGTATCCTGCCGACATGGCAGGACGACCAACCACCAAACCCGCGCCGCCTTTTGGCGAGCGCATCGCCGCGCTGCGCCGCGAACGCGGCTGGACGCAACCCGAGCTCGCCGAGCGCCTCGGCACCACCGTCAAGATGGTGACCTACTTCGAGCGCGAAGCGCAAAACCCCACGCACAAGACCATCGAGCAGTTCGCCGAAGTCTTCGGCGTTTCGCCCGCTGAGTTGATGGGCCAGAGCGCCAGCGCCGCCCGGCGTGCCAAAGCCAGGCCCGGCCCGCCCTCACGTCTGCACCGGCTCACGGAACGACTCGCCGAACTGCCCCGGCAAAAGCAAAAGGTCGTCGTCGAGATGCTCGAAGGCTTTCTCCAAAAAAGCGGCGGCTGATTTTTCTTCCTAGCCGTCACTCCCGACAGCGCAGCCCGTGACGCAACGGACTGCGCAGGGCGGGCGCGGCTGCGTTGGCGACGGCAAGTTAAAGGCAAGGCGATGGGCCGCGAAGCGGCTTGGCTGCTGGATCGCGCAGCGATGCCTTAACTCGTGTCTAAGCATATCTCTCACTCACTCTCTCGCTCTCTCTCACCGAAAAAAACCACTTCGGCGGCGAGCCTGGCTCTCCTAAATTTCCGAGCCGGGCGAGCCGCCGAACACTTTGACGGCTGGGGGGAATGCAGCGCGAGGCGTGACAACGCTCGCGGGCGAAGGCGGGAGCGTTGGCGCGGCTCGCGCTCCGGGCGGGCCGCGCGGAGCTTCCGCCGCTCGCTGTTTGACTGCGAAGGCGAAGCCGGAGCATTCGTGCGGGTCGGCTCCAACGCGCACGCGCAGCGCTGACTTTTGGGGGGCGGGCGCGACGGCTGCACGGGCGTCAGGCGGAAGCCGCTTCGACAAGTTCAGGGTCTAACGACAGCCGGCGTGATCCGCCGCGGCGCGGAGCTTCCTCGCTGCGACCGCGCGGAGCGCGGCAGGCAGGCGGCCAGGCGGCTTGGCGGCGGCGCACGCTGCGCGGGCTTCATGGCCGGGCGCAGGGTGCGCCGCCGCTCGACAGCCAGCTCGGCGGGACACCGACTAACTTCAAAAGGAGCGGGAGGAGTGGCTGGGCCGCGCCCGGTTGGTCCTGGCTGGCTTCGGCTGGCTCCGGGGCGGCTGGCGCGACGGGTGCCGCGCTACAGCATACAACACGCGGCAGGGTAAAGCGGCGGGGCGCCGGGAGGACTCCTTTGGAGAGCCGGCGCCGGTGCGCGGAGAAGTGGCCGGCTGGTCCGCCGCCGCTTTGCACTGCCGCTGTTGTATGCTGAGCGAGCACGGAGCAGCGCCGGTGGCTTGATGGGCGGCGCTGCTCCGCGCGCAGCGGTTCGCGCAAGCACCCGGCGCGCCAGCCGCGCGGCAGGTGGAGCGGGCGGGGGTTGGCGGTCCCGGCGCGGCCAGCAGGCAGCGTGACGCGCGAGGGAGCGGCGCGGGCGTTAGGCGGGGCCGCTCGCTCGCGCGGCGCGAGACCTGCACGGCGGGCGGTTGGTTGTCAGTTCGCGCGGCGAGACGCCGCCAATCGTTAAAAGCAAACAGCCCATTTAGTGCTTACTGGTCCATTCACGGGCGTTTTCAATTACCGCTGCAAACATGCTCGCTTCGAGTTTTATTCGGGATACTGGCTCGATTATTCCGATTATCTCTGGCATCCTTTGAGCCAAATCTGCCCGAAAAGCTTTGTCCTCCAGGTGGATATCCCCTCCTTTGCTTGCATAGTCGATTAGACAAACGGTCAAATAGCTTGTGAGAGCAGTTTCAGCCGCATTAAGAACAAGTGAAGCTGGACGCACATCCGTCAGTAACGAGGAGAGACGCCCATCGGGCAACTCATCTCTTTCTTTGGAAAGGTCATCTGCCAAACCTAGCAACGAACCCGTTTCGTTCATCGCGATTGCACGCTTGAATCTTGTGATGGCGTCGGATCCAGCTACGGACGACTGCACCGCTAGCAGGATAACGTTGGTAGAAGTCCTCGGCATCAGTTCAGCGCTTAGTTTCTTTGCTTCTGCGACGGAAAGGCCACCCGTTTCCAGAGCCGAAAGGACTGCCATTGCGACGTTCTCTTCGATGTATGACGCTAATACGGTGTTGGTGTACCCCGTTTCCCGTAACAACCACGTCCGCAGGCGACACAAGATGGAGAGTGTATTCAAACTTTCATTTTTATTTGAAACATCAATCTTCCACTTAACGCCGCTGATTCTCTTACATAAGACATTTCTTAATTGCGCCATACGTTGATTCGGACTATCGACACGCGGAGCGGGTAAAGCAGGAAGCTTGGTGGTTAATGTGATCAGCGCAAAATCGTTAAACGATTTATTGGAAGCACCAAGCACCTTTTGAATCTCGCTGTTGAGACTATCGGCTTGCGCAATGGCGAACCGCCAAAGGCATACACATGAGCAAAGGATTAGGAATAACGATTTCATGGATTTTACTCAGTTGGACTAGTTGGCGGGATTGGGGTCCCTGGATTCGGATTCGGCAGCGCGATTGAATACGAGTTGTTAAATTTCGTGATTGCACCGTCGTTGTTGTACACCCGCTGCACTTCTGTTTCCGTCGCAAAAATTCTTCCGGCATTACGAGCAGGTGGTTGCCATCCGATTTGAACGGTCGCGCCGTGACGGCTTGGCCATGTTTTTGGACGAGTCCAGTCGAAGTCATACATGTCTTCAACCACAGCGTTGATGGTTACGGACGTCAGGATGACCTTCAGCGGGTTCGCGGGATCCCTCTTCAAACTAAAAACCAAGGTTCCATGTATGCCTGCTCCCCCATAGCTTAACCGCAGATCGTCCATGTCAGCTTCATAAAAGGAGATGGTTGTTCCTTGGGCAATAGGCATAGAAGCTGACGTGCTTATTTGAAGTGATTGGTTTGCATTGAATGGTGCCGCCAAGGCCGCCTGGTTGGCGTTCCAAACATTGTAAATAACCGTTCGCAGCCCCCCGGGAATGGCGCGGTCGAAAGTGTCCTCAATCTTATTTGATGCATCGCTTCCTTCCGGCAATTGGAATTTTGGTATCGTTGTATTGCCGGTGTTCTGGTTGTAAGGGGAACCAGCTATGTGTGAGGGATTGTCTGTGGCACTCGCTGCTACCGTAAGTGGCGAAAGGCTCACCCCCTGAGTGAGGGTGCTGTTGTTACCATCAAAATAGCGCACAAAGGCTCTCATGAGTGGGTAACCCGGAGTGTTATCTCGCCAGTCCAACCAATCAAAAGAGTTTTGGTAATCGGCTTGCGTGATTGCCTTGATGTAAAATTGCTGGCTCTTTGGGGCGTCATTCGTGATGATCTCGTCCGCGCTCAATTGCCCATCAGAGTTTTTATCGATACCAAGAACGACACGATAGGTAATCAGTTCGTTGTCTTTAAGGTTGCCTGTTGGCGTAAAGTCGATTTGGGTTTCTCCGCTCGCTGATAATGGAACGGTGCCTGGGAGGATGGGGCCGGTTGCTGAAGTAGTAGTGTCGCGTATCCCGCAAAGGAAAGTTAGCCCGGTTCCAGCGTTAGCCAGCGTCAAAGACTTAATAGTGAGTTCGACCTTCTGACTAGCAGGTTCAACCGCCACAAAAAGATAGTTACGAACCAAGTCGGCCGGTAGGGCGATTAAGTTCAGGTAGGCCGGAGGATTTTTGGGATTCGGAACCTTATTCCACTTCTGATCGCGCTCAAAGACTTCGATTATCTCCACCGGGAGGAGGGCGGCAACTGCAGTTGTGGGGAGAGTGGCATCACTGACGTTCGTCGCGGACACTTCGATCACGATCTGCTTCGGACCGGCAGGATCAGCCTGGACGACTCCAGAAGTGCGAATGGCGTGCGGAGAAAGCCCGAGGAATGCGCTGGACAATGCCTCCGACGCGGCCAATTCCTGATGCAGGCTGTTGACGTGGAGGTTCCCGGTAATCGCGGAGCCTCCAGCCGGTGTAATCTTCCAATCGACCACGTCATCGTATTCGGAACCGGGTGGCGCGGTATATGTGGGATATTCATCGGTTTGCACCCCAATCACCACTTGGTAAACTCGATTGCCCGCGGGCAAGGTTACCGTCAGGCTTTTAGTTTTCTTTATCCCTTGCGCACCATTCCCAATGACTTTAGCTACGGGGAATGCTGCCCCACTGTTCGAATCCTGCGGATTCCCTCCGTTCTGATATTCTTTTCCGTTTGTCCAACCGTCCCCGTCGGCGTCCGCAGCGGCATCGGAATCGTCCGTCGCGGAAAATCCGTAGGCGTTCTCCCACCAATCCGCCATCAGGTCGCCATCCGTGTCGGTTGCGAGGTCAAAGCTGAAGACGAGCTTGAGCTGGCCGAGGTTGACGGGGGCGAGGTTGGTGGATTTGTCCACTGTCTGGCCGGGCGGGGTGGGCTGATTGATGGGATCGTTCGGGTTCCACGGGTAGGCGTGCGGCCAGTTGGCGGGATAGCCGTTGGCACGCAGCATGGTGTTGGTGGGGCTGGCGGTGCCGCTGGAGACCACGGCGTTGATGCGGTCGTAGAATGGCTTGGCCACTGCCTTGAGCTGGCCGAGGTTCACCGGGGCGAAGTTATCCGGCGAGTCCTCCTCGAAGCCGTAGATGACGGCATCCACCGCCGGGCCTGCGCTGCCCCAGGTGGCGAGGTGCTGGTCGAGGTGCTTCTTCGCCATGCTGGCAACGTGCTTGAGCTGGCCGAGGTTGGCAACGGCGCGGTTGTCCGGGGTCTTCGCGGGGTCGAGGATGCGCGTTTCGTAGTCGCTCCACCATGCCGGAGGCGGGGCGTAGGACGTGGTGGTGAGCGCCGCGCAAAGGATGGCGGCGGTGATGCTGCGCAGGGCTGGGCGTTGGCGGAAAAGCATGGGTGGGGCCTCCGGGTGGGTTGGGAGATTGGATGCGCGATGGGTGCGGCTGCGGTGGGTGGCAGGGGCGCGGGCGCTATGCCGCCCGCCTGGCGAGTTCTGAAATTGCGGATGCGAAACGACTGGGCGCAGCCTACTGGAAGTCGCCCATGAGGATGTCGCCTTGCACCTTGTGAATGATCACGCGGCCATCCTTGTACACGGTGAGGGCGTTTGCGCGATAGAACCCTGGAAGGAATGGGTCGGCACCGATGCCAATCTCGAAGATTGGATCCTGCAAATTCCAATCGGTGCCGCCGTTCGGCCCGGTGTAGTAGCCGACGTTTGAGCGGCCAATCACAAAGGAATAGCTGGCGTCCGCCCTCGTCTCCTGACCGGCGGCAAAGGAATACGTGCCCGCAGCCAGCGTTCTGGCATTCATGGCAACAGAGGCAGCGCCGGAGGCCGTGGTGCCGTGTCCAACCGCCAGCCCATAAAGACCGCTGGCGGTGACCCAATTGCCGAGTGCCACGGAGTCCCAACTGGAAGCCGCTGCGCCACTGCCGAAGGCCAGCGATTGAGAGCCGCTCGCATTGGAGAGATACCCACCCGCGAAGGACAAATTCTGTGCACGGGTCTCGTAGCCGAAAGCCGCGGAGCCGATACCCATGGTAGATGAGTTCAGATTGTTGCCGCTGAACAAGCCGACGCGTAACGCGACCCTGCCGGACTCCCAAAAGAACGTGCTGCTGCTATTGGTGTATGAATCGAGGCTAATGTACGGTGAGTAGTTGGAAGTGGGGATGCCGATGCTGTAGAAGCAGCCATTGGAAAGCAACTCGGTCAGGCTTGGAGGATTGACCGTCATCTGAAGCTTGAGCTTGTTGCTGACCCAAAAGTCGGTGGCATTCTGTGCATTCGCGCCGCTGGTGAGGCAGACGGTGAGAACGATGGCGGCGACGGGAATGGAACGATGGAGTTTCATGGGATGGATGGGGTGGGATTGCTGGTTTTGGAAAATGGATGGGCCTCAGCGCTCCGGGAGCCGCGCGGCCTTTTCGGCGAGGCGGTCGAGGCGGGCTTTGTTGGCGGCATCCCAGCGCGCGGCGGCTTCCTCGTTGGTGCCGGGGGCGGCTTTCGCCGCCTGTCGGGCGGCCTCGGTGCGCTCGCGCAGGATGGCGTGCCGCTCGGTGAGGTATGCGGCCAGTTCCGGGCTCGCATCCAGCGGGAGCTGGGGATGGAGCGGAACCTCCGGGAGCCAATCCGCCGTCTGTGCGCGCACGGCGTCCATGAGTGGCCGCTGCCGTTCGGCAGAGGCGGCGTCCTCCGCGCGCCACTGCTCGCGAATGGCCTGGGCATTGCCTGGCTCCGCCTCGAGACGCTGCTGGAGGCGGATGCCGGCATTGAACTGCCGGGCGCGCTCGACGAGGAATTCCTCGAGATCCGCACTCGCGTCGGCGGGGATCTCCACGCGCTGGATCAACTGCGGCTCGAACCGGGGAAGGGCGGCGGCAACCTGCTGGGTGAGGCGGCCGATGGCTTCCATGCGGGCGGCGTTCTGCCGGTGCCATGCGATCATGGCATCCAGCCGGGCCGAATTCCCGCGGCCCTTCACCGCGTCCTGCACGGCGTTCATCTCCGCCGCAGTCTGGTGGCGGGCGACGATGAGATCTTCCAGCGGATTGCCGGTGCGCATGAGGCGCTTTGCCGCCTCAGCGATGAGGGCTTCCTTTTCCACGTCCGCGGGGAGGAGTGCGCCGCCGGCCTTCGTGATGGTCGGAGCGTTGGCGGCGGTCTCTGCCATCGCGGTTCCGCCCTGCGCCTGCGCGGCCACGGGAGCGGGGGAGGCAATCGGGGCCTGGGCGACCACGATGCACTGGAGAGCCGCCGCGATGGCTAATGCGCCGACAGGTTTGGGGAATGGACGGTTTCCGGCGTGGATGTGTTTTCGGAGAGCTTTCATGGGATTGGTCGTGGGATGAGTGGTTGGAAAGGTTCCCGCCTCCTTACGTCGGCGGCTACGGGGCGGGTGGGCGATGGTTGGGAAGGGGTGGCTGGTGAAGGGGCCTGCCGGGTTGCCGCGGCGGCTACGGGGCGACTTTGGTGGCGGGTTGCTCGCGGGGCCGGGGCCGGCGGCGCCTTCGGCGGTGACGCGGAACCAGTACCGCTTGCCGCTGGCGAGGCCGGTGATGGTGGCGTTGCTCTTGCGGCTGTTGACGGCGAAGCGCCAACCAGTCTGGCCGGCGGGGTCGTCGGTGAGTTCGATGAGGAAGTTTTGCAGGCCGCGGCGGATGGCGTTCCAAGACAGGTCGATGGTGCCCTCGGCATCGCCCGCGGTGGCGGTGACGCCCTCGACTTTGGGCATGGGGCCGACGGGGGCGCCGGTGCCGCCAGCCACGGCCATGCCGGCGCTGGTGATGGCGGCGGCTTGCTGGTCGCCGGGGAGTTTGGCGACGACGCCGTCCACATAGATGGATTCGGCGGTGAGGCTGCCTTCGAGGATGGTGCGGGCGGTGCGAATTTGCAGGGTGAGGGTCTGGGCCTGCTGGAGCAGGGCGTCGCGCGCGGCGATGGCGTCGTTCATCGTCTTCGCCTGCGCGGTGAGCTGGCTGAGGGCGGGCGCCGGCGCCGGAAAGGTGGCGGCACCGGGGTTCGTGCCTATGGAGGTGACGATGAGGGTGGCGAGGTCGGGGACTTCGCCGTCGGTCAGGCTGTTGAGGTCGAGTTTCGATTTGGCGGTCATGGGCTGATGCGGGGTCGGGTGGGTTGGTTTGCGGGCGGGTCAGGAGTGGCTATTTTTGGTCAGGTGTGCGGGGAAATGGGCGAAAACGCGCCTTTTTGCGCAAAAGGCGGCGTTTTGAGTGCGGAGGAGATGATTTCCGGCAAGCCTCCCGCCATTTCCGGCGAACCTGAAATCGTTTCCGATGAAACTGAAATCGTTTCCGCCAAACCTGAAATGGCTCCCGGTGGCCGTCCCGCAGCTCGCGGTGAACCGGAAATGGTTTTCCGTGGACCTCCTTCGATTTCCTGCGAACCGAAAACGGTCCACCGCCGACGCTCCGCGGCTTTTCCTGAACGCCGGTCCGCAAACGGCGAAGTGCCGCCGCCCGATCCCCGGCGGAACCCACTCCAAGCCAGATCCGCAGCCACCATCGCCACGCGATCCAAGGACGCAAAAAAGCCGTCCCGCGGGACGGCGAAGCATTTTTGGATTGAGAAAACCGCGCGGCCTGCTCCGAAAGGCCTGTCAGCCGTGGAGCCGTGGAGCCGTGGAGCCGTGAAACTGGGGGAAACTGGGGGAAACTCGGGAGTTCATTTGGGCTGAACGTCGGCGGTTCTGATGTAGCCGTGGGCGAGATGCAAGTCCTATTCGGATATTGTTTTGGGGGCGTCCGTTGCGAAGGCCGGGAGTGCGGAGAGCAGGGTTCACGCTGCAAAAAATGCAGTCCGCGCGGGGAGGCGCGGCTCCGGGGTAGGGCGGGTATGTTACCCGCCGTTCCGGGTATCCTACCCGGAACATCGAACGTCGCTGCGCGTGCGCCCGCGCCAGACGCCCGCGCTGTTTCTCCCGCTGCGCCGCTTGGCAAAGCGACGCGGGTCTTACGTCCGGTGCGCCGGGTAGGATACCCGGCGCGGCGGGTAAGATACCCGCCCTACCCGCGACACCGCCTCTCGCCACGCGGCGATGTTTTTTGACACCGCCTCTCGCCACGCGGCGATGTTTTTTTGACACCGCCTCTCGCCACGCGGTGATGTTTTTTGATGCGTGAACCCTGCTGCAGAGATCAGGGCGCGCTTGCCATGTGATGCCTGCAAGCGCCTTTTCGCGCCCTTTTTTCCCGCGCACAAAACTGTGAAGCGCGGCCCGATGCGGCACGTCTGGCGAGCGGCGCCCGCCTACTTGACCTGCGCCCACACGGGGGAACTCCAGGCCATGTTGCCATCCGCCTGCTCGATGCGGAGGTAGTAGCGGTTCTCGCCGGGCTCGGGGGTTTCGTCGGTGAAGGAACTCTCGAAGCGCTTCGCCTTGGGTTCCCACTGGCGGTAGTTCTTTTCGTTGCGGACGAGGGTGACGCGGGAGATGGCGGCGGTGCCGTCCACTTTGAATACGAGCAGGGGCTTGCCGTCGACTTCGATTTCGGTGCCGAGGAGGTAGCCGTTGCAGGTGAACTCGACGAAAATCTTGTCCGTGGCGGCGATGGTGCGGCGGGCATTGAGGCCCTCGATGATGCCTTCGCGGGTGAAGTCTTTCACATAGACGCCGCCGTAGCTGGTGTGCGTGGAAATGTGATCGCTGTCGGCCCAGACGCCGAGCTTGTGGCCGAGGGAGAGGGCGTTCTGGTAGAGACCGTTGTTTTTCTCGGTGAAGCTGGGGATGGGCTCGCCGACGACGGGTTTGCCGATGACGGTGGAGGCGTGGTTGTAGGGTTCGCCGACGCGCATGCCGACGGTGGGCTGCGGCGCGCCCTGGCCTTCGTAGCTAACACGCGCGCCCTGATAGATCTCGACCAGATTCTCCACACGATTGTCGATCCTTTTGAAAATATTCCAGTCGGTGCCCATGCCGGTGGCGCCGGTGTGGCTAATGTCGGTGACGGGTTTGCCATAGCGGGTGAGGACATCCCAGAGTTCCTCGGGCATGATTTCCTTTTCACCCTCGGCCTTCACGGGGAAGGTCTGCTGCCAGGGGGAGGCGAGGTAGTTGGCGCGCTGGATATAGACGATGGGTCCGCCGCGCTGGGCGAAGATGACATTGCGGTGCCCATAGGGCCATTTCTGCTCGCGCTCGTAGGCATACATGCTGGTGAAGAAGCCGGGGGCGTAGAAGACATCGACCATCTTCTGGTTCAGCCACCATTCGTAGGGATGGTAGATTTTTGCGATGTCGGTGTGGTCGCTGGTGCCGAGGGTGTCGAGTTTGCCCATGTCCCACGCGTAGCGGAATTGTTCGAGCACGCAGCCGTCGTTGGCGGTGATGCAGTTTGAGATGTCGGTGTGCCGGTGATAGTCGCCCCAATAAAGTTTGTAGGTGGTGCCGTTGTGCGTCCAGGTGTGGCGGTCGTCGTGCGCGCGTTCGGGTGTGACGGGATTGATGTAGGCGGCAAATGCCGGGCGTTCCTTTGGCTGCCCGACTGGCGCGAGGGGCGGCGCGGCATCGGTGGCGACTTTGGCGAGGTGAATGCCGGTGGTCTTCTGGAGCTTGGAGGTGCGCAGGTCTGTCGGCCAGGCAATCCAGAGGGTGCCGTCCTTGCCGAGTGCGCTGGCGGTCTGGCGGTCCTGTGTGTAGACGCTGTCGGGCAGGGCAAAGGGCTGGGTCCATTGCTTGGCGGCGCGGTCGAATTTCGCGAGGGCGATGCGCCAGCAGTAGTTCTTGAAATAGCGCACGGTCATCCAGGGCTGGCCGGTGCCGTCGAGCATGACGTGTGGGAGATTGATGGCGGCGATTTCCTTCGGGCCGGGTTTGCCGGCGGCTTTCTGCGCGGCGGCTCGCACTTTTGCCCGCTCCGCCGCGGTCTTGGTCGCCTCCGGGCTGTTGCCGCGTGGCTCCGCCGGCGCATTCGCTGCCAGCGGGCCGGGGAGATCCGCGAGCGCGGGATCGAGCTGCGGCATTTCCTCGACCTTGCCGCTGGCGATGTCCCAATACGCGAGCACGCTGTCTTTCCGGCCATTGAGTCCCTGTGCGCCGCCGTGCGCGCGCATGTCGAGTCCCCATTGCTCATTGCCCCGTTCGCACGCTAGCCAGATTGCCTTGCCATCCGGGGTGCCGACTGCGGTGACGCGGCCTTCGTAGCGATCGGTGTGGATGAGGGTCTTAGTCTCGCCCACCTTGCCATCGAGCGCGACGCGGTTGGCGCAGATGTTGAATTCGTTCCCGCGTGAGCTGTCGTAAATCACCCATGCGCCGTCGGCGGCATCGAAGGCCACGCATGGCTCCCAGTCGCCCGCCGGGTCGGTGGTGACCTGTATCTCGGGCGACCAGCCTTTCGCCGGGTCGAACACTTTGCAAAACACATCGGCCAGCCCGCCGCGCATGCCCTGCCACACCACCCACACGCGCCCCGCGCGATCGGTCGCCGCCCTGGCAAATGCGTTGCCGCCTTTTTCCGAGGAAGCCAGCGTGAGGGCTTCGCCCTGCGGCTTCCCATCGCGCACGATCTGGGTCTTCAGATCCACGAGGTCCTTCGCATTCACCTGCGACCACACCACGTGCAGTGCGCCGCTCGCATCCGTCGCGAGCGCGGGCTGATGAATGATTCCCCGCTGGCCGAGCGTGAGCGCCTCGGCGAGCGCGGCGTCTTTCTGCTGCGCGACACGCAGCGTGTCCTGCTTCCCATCCCAGGCTATGTAGGCAATCCACGGCGTCCCTTTTCCATCGAGCGCAATCGCCGGGAAATCCGACTGCATGCCGTCCGTGCGCAAGATGAGCTGAGCGGGAGTGAGGCTTTGCGCGACCGCAGTGATGGGCAGGAGCGCGAGGGCAGTCGCTACCGAAGCGAAGGAGGGAGAAGTTTTCATGGCGGGAGAATTCGCAAAGTCGTTCCGCTACACAAGCAAGCCTTTCACGATGAAGGGTGTGATTGAAAGGGAGTCCAGTGGATGAGCAAAATGGTGGCGTCGAGCGTGGTAATAGCCTTTGGACTGCGCGCGGCTTGATGCCGCTTTTCCCTCGCCGCGGGTCCGACGTGCAAATTCACCGTTGCCCAGCTAGCCTGCATTTCTCACACTCCTGGCATGGGATGCGACAGGGTGTTGCGGCGCCTGCACTGCACCGCGGCGAAGCGGGCGGCGTTCACGTAGCGTAGCTCTCCAGAGCTGCGCCGCAGTGAGCGCAGGCGCGGCGCAGCTCTGGAGAGCTACGCTACAATCGCGGCTTGCCGCCGCAGTGTGAGAAATGCGGG
>Ga0209181_10006010_pt1 | contig 17248 bp, 10 predicted proteins | sample MAT05_FD_187208 | JGI IMG/M metagenome (GOLD analysis project Ga0209181, IMG submission 187208) | Freshwater microbial communities from Lake Fryxell liftoff mats and glacier meltwater in Antarctica - MAT-05 (SPAdes) (version 2) | ecosystem: Environmental > Aquatic > Freshwater > Ice > Liftoff...
ACTATAATGCATTCTTTTTCTTTTCGGTCACGCAATTCACTCCACAGTTCTTCTGTAATGAAAGGCATGAAAGGATGTAGTACTTTCAATACCGATTCGAAAAGAAAAAGCGTTTTATCATAGGTTGCCTTGTCAATTGGTTTTCCAAACTCGGGCTTTATCATCTCTAAATACCAGGCACAGAAATCATCCCAAATAAGTTTGTAAACTCCGTGCAAAGCATCTGACATTCTGAATTTTTCGAAATGATCTTTTAATTCAATCAACGATTGATTGAACTTCGATTCAAACCATTGAATAGCAGTTGCATTCTCAGAAGGTTGTTGAATGGATGCATCCACCTCCCAACCTTTTACTAATCTAAAGGCATTCCAGATTTTATTGGTAAAGTTTCTTCCTTGCTCAATTAGTTTTTCATCATAAAGCAAATCATTGCCGGCCGGTGAACTGAAGAGCATACCTGTGCGCACCGCATCAGCGCCATAGGTTTTTATCAACTCAAGCGGGTCGGGCGAATTACCAAGCGACTTCGACATTTTTCGTCCCTGCTTGTCGCGAACGATACCCGTTAGGTAAACATTCTCAAAAGGCTTTTTATCCATGTACTCATACCCGGCTATAATCATTCGTGCCACCCAAAAGAAAAGTATTTCCGGGGCCGTAACCAGCACTTGTGTTGGGTAATAGTAATCGAGTTCTTTGTTTTTTGAGGTGATAATTTTTCCGGTTGCTTCGTCAAATGAGCTATCTGCAAAGCCTTTGAAAACTTCAATCGGCCAAAGCCAGGAAGATGCCCACGTATCTAACACATCCGAATCCTGCCGAAGATCCGTTTCTGTTAATGTTCTGCCCGCCTTTGTCGAAGCAGCTTTTGCTGCCTCTTCTAAATTTTTTGCAACCACAAAATCATCTTCACCCGCTCCATAATAATAGGCAGGTATCCGATGACCCCACCAAAGCTGACGAGAGATACACCAGTCGCGTACATTCTCCATCCAATAGCGATAGGTATTCTTAAATTTTGCCGGGTGAAGTTTTATTTCATCCGTTTCAACGGCCTGATACGCTTGGCGCGAAATTTCCTTCATCTTCACAAACCATTGAAGTGAGAGCTTCGGCTCCACCACAGTATTCGTTCGTTCAGATCGGCCAATGCGAGTAACAAATTCTTCCTCTTTTACGAGATGTCCAGCAGCCTTGAGTTCTTTGACAATTTCCTTGCGCACCGCAAAGCGATCTTTACCAAAAAACTTTGGCAGTTCACATTTTTCATTTAAGGTTCCGTCTTCGTTGATAGTATCAATCACCGGAAGGTTATGTCGCAGACCGATTTCATAATCGTTCACATCATGCGCGGGTGTTACTTTCAAACATCCTGTTCCAAATTCCTTATCAACGTAATCATCGGCAATTACAACAATCTCGCGATTGATAAATGGAACCAATACTTTTTTGCCAATCAGGTTTTTATAACGAGCATCAGAGGGATTAACCGCAATAGCCACATCGCCCATAATAGTTTCAGGCCGCTGTGTAGCAATAATTACCCAATCATCTTCTGTATCCTTTACTTTGTAGCGAACTGAATAAAGAATTGATTTCTCACCATCTTCTTTATAAAGAACTTCTTCATTAGATAAAGCAGTCTTAGCTTCGCAGTCCCAATTGATCATGCGCAAGCCGCGATAGATATAGCCCTTATTATATAAATCAATAAAAACTTTTATTACGGCCTTATAATAATCTTCATCCATGGTAAATGAAGTTCGGTCCCAATCACACGAAGCACCTAATTTTTTAAGTTGCTCTAAAATGATGCCGCCATATTTTTCTTTCCACTCCCAGGCGTACTTTAAAAATTCGTCTCGTGTTAGGTCCGATTTTTTTACACCGCGTTCGCGAAGCATCTGAACTACCTTTGCCTCAGTGGCAATCGATGCGTGATCGGTGCCCGGCACCCAACAAGCTTCTTTCCCTTCCATGCGCGCTTTGCGGATTAACACATCCTGAATGGTGTTGTTAAGCATGTGGCCCATGTGTAGCACTCCGGTTACATTGGGGGGCGGTATTACGATGCAATAAGGTTCCTTGTTGGGATTAACTTCAGAGTGAAAAAAATTCTGCTTTAACCAGTATTGATACCATTTATCTTCAATTTCGGTAGGATCGTATTTGGTGGAGAGTGCCATAAAAAATGAATAAATAACCTATTAAGAGGTCAAAAATAGGAAAACGCACCGTGTTTAGTAAGTTCTTGAAATCTGGTGTGTAGATATAGTTCGTAGATTGATGAATTAGGTATAGATTGGCTAAATAATCTTTAATAGAATGGATAACTCAACAGCTTCAATTGAAACTTTTAAGACCGAAAAAATAGAGTGGAAACAATTATGGAGCTTGGCGGCTCTGTATGGTTCAATTGTATTTGGTTGGATTGCTTATCATAACTACCAACCGAAACTTTTGATCAAGTTTAATTTTACTGATTTTACATTTTTATTAATTGTTGTTCAGGGAGTCATTTTGATTATCACTCCATTGGTTGCTGGAAAAATTGGAGACCGTTTTCGGTTTAAGGCCGGCCATCGTATTCCGATCATTTCATCAGGCATAAGCTTCGCGGCCATGGTTTTTATGGCGGTTGCATTTACGCTTTTCAGCAACCCAGGCGAGGTATTTCGATGGATACTTCCTTTGTTAATTGTTTTGTGGCTTGTTGCTATGAGTATTTTCACCAGCCCAGCGCTTTCAACCCTCGAACTTTTTACACCTATTGATAAGTTACCAGTTGCGATGGCCATCCTTACAATTGTGGCTAATCTCATTTATTCATTGGAGCCGGTAATTGTAGATTTGATTGATTATCTGGGTGCACCGATTACATTTATGATTGGCGGGGTTGCCGTTTTTGTTTCAGGTTATGCCTTGAAGAAAAATTCATTGAGTTTGTTTACGAATAATCCGTCCCGTCCGCGGGCTGAGTTTAAATTTGATACAACCCGATCGGACTATAAATACATTTTCTTTTTGGGTATTGCTGTAGGAATACCAACTACGTTACTTTTCAATTATTTCCCTGATATCCTGGAAAGCAATTTGTCATCGGTGGTTACTATGGAAGGGAAGTGGCTTTTGGTAATAGCTTTGTTTTTCTCAGCCGTGCTTTCATTACCCGTCAGTAACTATGTAATTAAAGCAGGTACTACAAAATCATTTTGGTGGAGTTTTATTATTAACTCCGTGTGTTTAATCTTAGTTATGGTTACAGGCTCAGCAATTCTTACAATTCTAACCATGATTTTATTTATTGTCTCTTTCACAGTCCTTTCAATAAGTTCATTACCGCTCGCGATTGAGCGGGCTAACTATTTCGAGAAAGTATTTTGTGTGGGAATATTCTTTAGTGGTATGGCTTTGCCCGATGGTATTGTTGAAGCCATTCGAGCGCTTTAAGAACCCATTCGGATTCGCCAGGAGGAAGGATAAAGATTGTTAACCCGATTTCCAAGTTGATTTATCCAGCCAAGAGGTGAATTATTATATGCCACTAAAGCAAATCCACGCTCACCTTCGCCTACTAAAAGATTGTCTTTTCTCAAGTAGGCAAGCGCCTCATTTAAATTGAGATTAATAACCGGAAATAGAGCTACGTTTAAGTGAATAGATAGAGCTATTGCATGTTCAGGTATTAGTTTTTCATGCTTTACCTCTGCTATAGCCGTTCCCTTGCTTACAACATGTAATTGTTTGCTTATAAAATCCATATCATCATACAACTCCGTTGGTAGTTGAATTAATAGATTGTCTTGCCGGATTGTTTTAAAATTTTCGGGGTTGATTGCCCAGTCATTTAATTGTTCGGCAATTTTTTTGGAAGCCAAAGAAAAATTCTTCCCGGGTCGGATTCTTAATTCTTGTTCAGGTTCAATTTTCCTTAAGGCAGAAATAAAAAAACCCTCACCCGTTACTTTGTGCGGATAAAAGTGATAGCCAATTGCTTTGCCCGTTTTGACTTTTTCAATTTTCCACTTAGGGTCAATATTAAGATCAATAAATTCAACGCCTTTATTTTCGGATAACCAATTTAAATTATCTTCATTTTCTTTTTCGTTGAAGGTGCATGTACTATAGATTAAAATTCCATTCTCTTTAAGAGCGGGCCAAATATCACTTAGAATTCTTCGCTGCCTTTGTGAGCACAGATTTACATTATCTGTTGACCACTCCGTTGATGCGTGCGGGTCTTTGCGAAATAGTCCTTCACCTGAACAGGGAGCATCAACAACAATCAGGTCGAAGTAGCCTTGTAATTTTTGAAATGCTGCAGGATCGCTATTTGTAATGATCGTATTCGTGCAACCCCACTTCTGAATATTTTCAGATAAAATCTGCGCGCGGGATCGAATCACTTCGTTCGAAACAAGAAGTGAGTTCTCATTAATCATACCTAACAAGTGCGTAGACTTGCCACCTGGGGCAGCACACAAATCAAGCACGCGCAACGATTTAGTAAGATCAGTAGTTTGTTTTACCGCTTGCTCTAAAAACATGGAGCTAGCCTCTTGCACATAATAATTTCCAGCATGAATGGCTGGATCTAACGTAAACAAGGGACGCTCGGGTAAATAGTAACCCCAATCGCTCCAGGGTATTTTAATCCCGCGTGGAAAGTTATCTTTGTTGGGATTAGCACGAATACTTACTGGTGGAGCTTGTTCATGCGCTAAAACAAAATCAAGCCATTTGTTCCCCAAGGTTGACTTCATTCTGGTTTCAAAATCTATTGGGAATACAATGGGCATTGAGTTGGTGAGATTTAACTGGAAGTAAAAGAAATTAATTGGCTTGAGCTATGCAAAGATTTGAGGTTCAATAATGTCGTAGGCGGCAGACCGCTCCGAGCCTGCCTGCGCGAAGCTTCGGCAAAGGCAGGCGGTCAGACGCCTCCAGTAAAGTAACGATTTAAAGTAGCAAGATACATTATGATAAAGTCTAACGATCCAACACTTAAAAGTTGGCTAGAAGTACCCAAAGATTCCGATTTCCCTATTCAGAATTTACCGGTTGGCATTTTTAAAACAGATTATCTTTCTCCGGTTGCTGGTGTGGCTATTGGTGAATACGTTCTGGATCTTGTTTATCTTCACGAAAACGGATTTTTTGATGGACTTGGTTTACCAACCGGAGTTTTCAACCAAAAGTACTTGAATGATTTTGTCGGCTTGGGCAAAAAGAAAACCCGAGAAGTTCGGGAGCGAATCTCTGAGTTACTTCAATCAGATAATGATGAATTGAGATTGAATGTGGGTGCACGCGAGTTGGCATTGATTCCCATGGCTGAGGTGCAGATGTGTATGCCCATTAAAATTCCGAACTACACTGATTTTTATAGTAGTGAGGAACATGCTACGAATGTTGGCTCTCTGTTTCGTGATCCTAAAAATGCCTTACTTCCAAACTGGAAACATTTGCCGGTTGGTTATCACGGTCGTGCTTCATCTATTGTTGTTTCAGGAACTGACATTGTGCGGCCTAAGGGACAGATAAAACCTGCGGATGCTGACACTCCAATTTTCAGTCCTTCATTAAAATTAGATTTCGAATTGGAAGTTGCCTTTATTACCTGCAAGGATACTGAACTGGGATCGTCAATCTCCATTGAAGAAACAGATAATTGTATTTTTGGATTTGTACTTTTCAACGATTGGTCGGCACGGGATATTCAACAATGGGAATACGTTCCGCTAGGTCCCTTTCTGGGGAAAAGTTTTGGCTCAACCATGTCGCCCTGGATTGTAACTATGGATGCACTCGAACCTTTTCGTGTTGATGGACCAACGCAGTCCCCGGAAGTATTGCCTTATCTAAAATCATCTGGTAAAAAGAGTTTTGATATTAAGTTAGAGGTTTCCATTAAGCCGGAGAACGTGGAGCCAACTGTAATCAGTAAATCAAATTTTAAACATTTGTATTGGAATGTAAACCAGCAACTGGCGCATCAAACAGTTAATGGCTGCAATATTCAGGTTGGCGACTTATACGCATCGGGCACTATTAGCGGACCAACTCCCGATTCATTAGGGTCTCTACTAGAGATAACCTTGAATGGCAAAAATCCGCTTTCACTAACAAATAGTTCTCAACAAACTTTTCTTGAAGATGGCGATACTGTAATCATGAAAGGGTATGCCGAAAAAGATAATGTGCGCATAGGCTTTGGCGAATGCAGGGGTAAAATAATTTCAGCCAATTAAGTTTATGATAATCGATCCTAAAGAATTACCCGTTCCTAAACTTCAGTCTTTTTTGCAGGGTGCAGTTTCTCCCAGGCCGATTGCGTTTGTAAGCTCAATAGATAAAGAAGGGAAAGTAAATCTTAGCCCGTTTAGTTTTTTTAATTTGTTTAGTATGAATCCACCTGTGTTGGTCTTTTCACCATCCAGGCGAGTGCGTGATAACACTACCAAGCATACGCTTCAAAATGTATTAGAAGTTCCCGAAGTAGTAATAAGTATTGTTTCGTATAGCATGGTGGAACAAACATCTTTAGCAAGTTGTGAATTTCCAAAAGGGGTTAATGAGTTTGCTAAATCAGGGTTCACCGAAGTTCAATCACGGAAAGTAAAACCACCACGGGTTGCTGAATCACCAGTGTCCTTTGAATGCAAAGTGAATCAAGTTTTGCCACTTGGGCAGGAGGGTGGTGCTGGTAATTTAGTTATCTGCGAAGTTTTGCTCATGCATATCCATAATGAAATTTTAGGGAGCGATGGATTTATTGATCCCAATAAAATTGATGCCGTAGCACGCATGGGGCAGGATTATTATTGTCGTGCTTCAGGGGAAAATGTGTTCACAGTTCCAAAACCGAACGTAAAAATCGGAATTGGATTTGATCAGATTCCTTCTCGCATAAGAAACAGCAACATCCTTACCGGAAATGACTTAGGTCGTTTAGGAAACATTGAAACCCTGCCAATGCAAGCGGAAGTAGATAACTTTCAATCAACCGAAGTCTGGGAAGCAGCAGCTAAAAAAGGTGCTGACGAAATCCACCGTCTCGCACAATCATACCTGAGTGCAGGTAAAGTAGAGGAAGCCTGGAAGGTCTTATTGTAAGATCTAAATTTTAAAGGCACCGAGTTCAGGGTCAGGTTGATAAAATGTCATTGATATTAGTTTCCCGATGTTATCTGTTTGTCAGCAATTTCATAGCTGACCTTCATTTGATTTTATACTTTAGTTTTAATAATTACTTTGGATTTGCTATACGTTGTTTGGCAAGGTATTTTTTTCGTAGCTGTTATGAATTTTTATTATGGCGAGGCCAAAAAGAACAGCCACGACAATTAAAATTGTGCTAATTAAGCCGCTTACTCCAAATGACATTCGGATTAAAATGGTTGAGATAATAAAACCCGAGTTTCTGATAATTTTATGGAATTGGTCAGTATAAAAGAAAGAAATTAAGAGCAATACCACATCTACCAAAATTAAGATCGTAAAAAACTGGTCAAAAAATAGATTATTAATACTTTCAAAAGACGGCAATTCATGGGACGAAATTGAAATTCCTGTAGACCAATTAATAAGCGTATACAGAGCTATAGCGAAAAATAAGGGCACTAGAATAACTGCAATTAATTTTTTCTTCTTAACAAATCTTTCGATCACGGATTTATCGTCTTCTGTTTTTGCAGATTTTTGTTGTCCTTGCTTTTGAAATAGAAAAATCAAATAGAAAAGTAAAAGGGAGGCCAGCAGATCATACGTAAATTGAAGGTCTCCCCTTATTTCGAACCAATTTGAAGAAAGTTCTAAAGACGATAAATCTTTAAATAATTTACGGATAATAATAAGAGTGATAATTTCATACTGCTTAGCTATATAGGTGGTAAACGACTTGGGCAGGTAGTAGATCAAGAGATAGACTTCATAAATAAGAATAAATGAGAAGGGTGTATAAATTGCAGATATAGGATTTTTCAGTAATTCTGTGTTTGGCGATAATTCTATAAAATCAAATTTCAATAAGTAGATTATCCCCAAATGAATAAAAAAACTGAAAAGTGCTATGTAAAGAATGGTTTTTTCGGTCTTTCCTCGAGTAGTCTCAGAAAGAAGATTTTCAAAGAGTAGAGGTATTATGTTCTTTGTATTGATCATTCAGTGATATTTTGCCCAACGCCCGCGCCAGGGGCATGTGCCGCCCAACACAGGTAGTTAACAAAGTTTCGCTTTTTGTGTTCCCTTCAAGTTCGGAAATCTTAACTAAGAGTTTATTGCAATTGAAGCCGAGATTCTTTTCTTATCTCGTAATCAAGATACATTTAAACTCACCTCCAAAAATGCTTTTGAGTCTTAGAGTTAGTTAGGAAAATTGAGGCACTTATTAATTGGCACCGTGAATACTGAGTTACTTTGGTAACCTCACCATGATAGAAACTTGTTGTTGGCACTTCAGGCTCTTCTCCTCACTTCATTCTGAGCGGTGTTTTTTGTTCTTGGCTTTCGATGTTCTTTCCCTTCAAGTTTAGTCCGTTTATTTGTTTCTCAGACAATATTTTTGCAGGTCGTCCTGGAAATGGAACGATAATAGGTATTTCGAAAATGTAAGAAATTTAATCCCTATACATAACCGCTTTCACAGCTTTCACTGTGCGGGCTACATTTGGTAATATGGCTTCAATCAAGGTTGGTGCGTACGGTAGTGGCACATCTAAACTATTAATGCGATGCACGGGGGCATCTAAATAATCGAATGCATGCTTTTGCACATGGTAAGTAATTTCCGTAGCGATGGATGACAATGGCCAAGCTTCTTCAACAATTACCAACCGATTTGTTTTCTTAACGGATTCCACAACGGTGGTGTAATCGATCGGGCGCACGCTGCGTAAGTCAATAACCTCTGCGGAGATTCCTTCTTTTTCTAGTTCTTGTGCAGCGGCCAAAGCCACTTTCATAATCTTACCAAAAGAAACGATTGTAACATCGGTGCCGCTTCGTTTGATGTCGGCAACACCAATCGGAATCAGATATTCTTCTACAGGTACTTCACCCTTATCGCCATACATCATTTCTGACTCCATAAAGATAACAGGATCGTTGTCGCGAATGGCAGTCTTCAGTAAACCTTTGGCATCGTATGGAGTGTAAGGAACTACCACCTTCAATCCGGGAGTATTGGCAAACCAATTTTCAAAATTTTGTGAATGTTGCGAACCCAACATCCCGGCATTGCCGGTTGGCCCACGAAATACTATCGGGATATTAAATTGTCCTCCCGACATGGAAAGCATTTTTGCAGCCGAGTTAATAATCTGATCAATGGCTACCAACGAGAAGTTGAAGGTCATGAACTCAACGATAGGTCGTAGGCCGTTCATGGCTGCACCTACACTGATACCCGTAAAACCCAATTCAGAAATAGGCGTGTCGATTACTCGCTTAGCGCCAAACTCGTCTAGCATGCCTTGGCTCACTTTATAGGCTCCATTGTATTCGGCTACTTCTTCGCCCATCAAAAAGATCTTGGGGTCTCTTCTCATTTCTTCATTCATGGCCTCGCGAAGCGCTTCTCTAAATTGTATTTCTCTCATAGCTGCCGTTAGTTTGGAAAGCCTGTAAAAATAGGTATCTGTGGCAACAGGTTAAAGGGAATGGAACGTTTTTTTAGCTGGCAGAAGATTTAAAGCCAGAGTAAGGCCAATTAATTTCCCTATTACCATGGGTATTAATAAGGTTAGCCGGAACAGACTTTCTTTTAACCCAGATTATGCATTAGAATGCATAATCTGCCCGTAGGGTTGACGATCCTGACGTTTACCGTCAGGATGTCAAGGTCAAACCCTGATGCTACTATCAGGATCGTGGCCGAAGCGTCATGACCTGACAATGAAAATCACCCAATGGGGAAAATACTTTTCAACGCAAGTATTTGATTTTCATTCGTCATTTTATGCAAATGCATTTCTATCTCATAATGCGGGATTAAGTAAGAATCTGAACCCATCTCCTACGGAAGTGCAATAAAAAAACCCCGGTTTGGCCGGGGTTTTATTTTACAGAAGTAAATCTATGTTACTTAAGTGCGCTACGGAATGATTCCGTAGTTGCGAACTTGGTGAATTCAAGATCAGTCAATGCTTTCTCCTTCAATGAAGAGTCAATCTTAACTGCACTGGTAAGGTTGCTTACTACGGCATCACCATTGCCTGAACGTGCAGCTGCAACAGCAGCACCGTAATACGCTAATGCGAAGTTACTGTTTTTGCGAGATGCCTCAGCGAATGATGATGATGCATTGCTATTGTCTTTGTTCAATAATTGGGCAAGTCCTTTGTTGAACAAGTTTACATCAGTGTCCAATGCCGAAGAAGTTGAACTTACTGCAGCACTGTAGTTAGCCATATAAATTTCAGAAGCACCTTTTACTCCATTTACACCGCGGGTAACCTCGTTGTTTGCACCACGAAGTGCTTTGGTAGCATGGCTGTAAGCCTTATAGGGGTTTCCTTTCCACAATGAAATAGTTGCCAAGTTGGCGTGTACTTCAGGAGTTTCTTTCAATCTAGCAGCAATTTCAATCTGTGCAGACGCTTTTTCAGCATACTCGCTTGCGCGTGAAGGATTTTCCATAGCCAACTTCAAATACGAAGCGGCTAAATTATTATGAGCATTCCAGTTGTTGCTTTTCTTAGTAGCACCTTCATAAATAGCAGCCTTTTCTTCAGCAGAAGGAGTTAGCGATGCTGCATACATCATTTCTTCAAAGCTAAGCGCATCAGCCTGGGCCGAACCAGAAGTGATTTGTTTTGCTAACACTGAAATTTCAGCATCTGTCTTCTTTTCTTTGATAGTAAGGATTTCAGTTTTAGCGGCACGTAAGCCAGGATATACATCTTTGAACACTTTGTTATAGGTCTTCAATTTCTTCATTTGCTTCTCCTGATCTTCGAAAGAACCACCACCATTGATAATGCTTAGGTATTCCGACTTTTGATCAGAAGTAATACCTTCATAAGATGACAACGAATTTTTGAATTCGGTCCAATCGTCAACGACTGGCTTCAATATGAATTTAATAGAATCAGCGGCACCTTTATAGTCGTACTTTTTCATTTGAGCGCGGTAGAATTTCTCGATCGCGGTAGCACGTTCTGCTGAAAGTTTCGTGTTTATGCGTTCAGCACCTTCTGGTGAGTGAGTACCCGTGATGGTAACAGTGCGGGTAACGTTTTTAGCAGCAATGTATGCATCTAATTGCTTTCCTTTATCTGCTTTAGTTTCAGACGTGCGAAGCACTGATCTTCCTCTTTCGAAGATGAAATCAGGGATAACTACCGGAACAAGTTCTTCTTGGTTGTTGTATCCATGATCTGCGAAAGCAGCATAATATGAATTTTGAACTAGTTTGGAAGTAGTGATAATACCAGTTGCCAATGGTATCCGATCAGTAGTTTTAGACTTTGTTCCCTTTGAAGCAACACCTTGAATTTCTACGGTTCCAACTTTATAAGCATCCTTGTAAGGGAAGGAATATGCCTTAGCAAGTTTTACTTCTTCTGTTGCGCTGTTAGGATAATCCTCAGCACGGGCGGTTACAGGATCAAGAGCCAATTCGCTCTCGCCATACTTATAAAAAGTATTAATCGTGTAAACTGTACCTTTTTTTAACATTTTAACAGGAAGGTTGCCTGAAAAATTAAAATTGACAGTATCCTTATGCACTTCAAGTGGATTAGGCTTAACCTCCAATTTTTGTTCTTTGGAAGCTTTGATCATTTTAGGAAGGGTACAACCTGAAAAACTAAGTGCCCCAATGATCACGAACGCGTAAAATAATTTTCTCATGGATTTTGATTTATGGTTTCTGTAAGCAAGGCGCAAAGTTAAACTTTATCCCGCTTTTGTTACAAAAATAGCCAAAAAAAATAACTTGGAGGACGTTTACAATGGGATGGCCACCGTGTATATTTGTGCGCTGGCTTTTTAGTCGTTAGATAGGCGTTTACTCAGGTAAACGGAAGTTTTGAAGTTTAAATTCAACAATTTAACATGTCAAGTTTGGTAAAGAGCGTTCAGGGTTTTTTTGAAAGGCAGGCCTTCGGTGTTTGCACTGCATTGGGCGAAAAGATGGGGATTGCCACTTCTTCCATCCGGTTGTTCTTTATATATGCCTCTTTTCTGACATTTGGCTCACCAATTATCATTTACCTTTCTTTGGCCTTTGTCTTAAACATGCGCACTCATTTGCGCAGGCGAAGCACCATTTGGGATTATTAAAAATGTGTTAAGTCTTTGAATGTCTTTTTGCCTAACAGGTAATAGGCTGCGATTATTGACCCTGGATATTGGTGCGGAGCATGATAATGTGGCACTTGGCTTCTTAAAGTTTTTCTTTTTTTTAAGCTCGATTGTAACCCCCACCAAAAACTTAAGTGTGCCTTTATCACGGCCCAGCTATCGGCAGCCGATCCTTGAAACAAAAACTTTAAGGCTGCAACCAGGTCTAAGCCTGACCGAATTGGAATCTTCCACCAAATCTTGTTTGCGGGTGTATGCTTAACAAGCAGGGAAAGTCCATTTCTAAAATTTAGGTACGTTTTTAGTGGGCTAGATCTGGAAAGCGTGCCCGCTCCAACGTGATAAACGGTACTGGCGCCAACGTAGTAAATATTATAACCAGCCCGGTTCAATCGCCAACACAAATCAATCTCTTCCATGTGCGCAAAAAAATCTTCATCCAATCCGCCTGCACGATGGTACAGATCAGATCGAATGAAAAGACAGGCACCCGTAGCCCAAAAGATTGGTCGGGTATCATTGTACTGACCCAAGTCCTTTTCAAGCGTGTTAAAAATTCTCCCGCGACAAAACGGATAGCCTAATGAATCAACATAGCCCCCGCCAGCTCCTGCGTATTCAAACGTATCTTTTTGCTGATAGGAAAGTACTTTGGGTTGTGCGGCAGCAATCGAAGAATCACTTTTAAAGAGTTTGATAATTGGATCAAGCCAACCCGGGGTTACTTCAACATCGGAATTCAAAAGCACATAAAATTCTGATTGAACGAGTTTTAGTGCATGGTTATAGCCACCACAAAAGCCAAGGTTGCTCCCGATTTTAATAACTTCTACCGTTTCTTTAAAATCGTGTTCTAAAAGTGGGAGTGAATCGTCTGTTGAACCATTGTCGGCAACAATTATTTTTGCTGCGCCACTATTGGTAATTACTGATGGCAGGAATTGCTGCAGGAAATTTCTGCCGTTATAATTTAAGACAACAACGGCTACTTCGGTCATCCCATTAGGCTGCTTAAATCCATTCCTGGGATATTAGGAATCAACCCTGCAGTAGCTTTTTTGAGCTCTTCTTTCGCCACCACTTCCACTTCCTCATTGGCTTTGTTAACAGCAGCTACTACAAGATCCTGCACCAGTACTTTATCATCGGCTTTCAAAATTGTAGGATCAATATCTATGGAGACCACTTGTTTCTTTCCATTTACAACTACCCGCACCATGCCACCACCTGCTTCGCCAGTTGCCTGCACCCGAACGAGATTATCCTGTGCTTCTTTGATTTTAGCTTGCACCTCCTTCATCTTCCCCATCATCTTCATCATGTCGAACATAGCCGTGCATTTTTTAGTTGATTCAGCAAAGGTAAAGATTATTATGCAGGTTCGCCTGCGCGAAGCTTCGGCATAGCCAGGCTATGTCTGGAAGCAGATTGAGGAGAACTTAGGCTTCAAAATATGTTTTATAATTCAACAATCGTATTTTCCTTACAGAGACGATACTTGAAAGGACGTAATCCGAATTCCGTTAGGGATAATATATCGGTAGAATGAATGCTTATGTAGTTTAATAGAATCCCGTTAGGGATTACATCTCTTTACGTGAAAATCGAATGCTAGTTTTTTTTCTTTAAGATGACCACCGTGCTTCCGCGTGAAAAAGTTCTACCTGCAAGATCCTTGATTTGCGCTTTCCAAACATAGGTGCCTTCGGGCAAAGCGCGTCCGCCATTCGTGCCATCCCACGGTGTATTCTCATCGGTATAAAATACAAGTGAGCCCCAACGGTCGAAAACCTTCAATTCCATTTTTACAATGTAGCGACCTAACACCGTGAAGGTTTCATTTTCAACCGGCCCGACACCATCGGGTGTAAATGCATTCGGATAAAACAGATTGACATCTTTAGTTACCGCCACTCTGTTAGATACTGAATTAATAGGTCCAGCCTCAGCAGGCTGGGCAATGATTTGGTATTGAACTACCTGGTTAAGATTATCAACTTGGTCATCAACCCAAACGGTATCCGTGCCAACATTCACAGTCTGCATAAGCCCGCCACTCTTATCGAATTTTTCTATCCGATAATTACTTACGCCATTGCGCCAGCCTTTAAGTGAAGACCAGCGCAATGTGATTGCATTTTTAGAATCAACTGAAAAAGTCAAACGAATGGGGCAGATTAATGCTCCAATGGAGCTGGCATTGCCGCATAAATCGCCATAGTTAATCCGATAACAAAACAAGCCTTCCGTGTTATAGTCGGTGTCAATCAGATTTTTATCTGTAGTTTTTTTCAATAATCCAAAAGCAGAATTATTCTGGTTTCGCAGTATGGCATACTCTTCTACTGTAAATAAAGGGTCTTGGTCCCAGGTTAAGGTTACCCCATTGGAGCCAACAACTGACGAAATATTATTTACCGATGTGGGGCTTACGGTAGTAAATGCTTCCCCACATTTTTCGAGGGAAATGCTTTTAGTTCCACCGGCATATAAATTGATAACCTGATAGCAGTAGTTGGTTTTGCAAATCACATCAACATCATTGAAAGCAGCAGGCGAACCCGGAATTAACGTATATGAATTTCCATTGCGAATAATTTCTGTTGTGTTTACACCGAGTGATGAACTTGCCCAGGTAAGGTTATTTGATCCATTCTGAATAGCCAGATCAAAATTATGACTGCACACTGGAAATGAATACGTGTTGCTGTTGGTGCAAGGATCGAACGAACTCAACCGAAAGCAATAAAAGTTTTCCTCTGTTTTTAAATTCGCAATGGTGACGGTATTTACTCCGTACAACGTTTGAAATTGTTGAAAGGTGGCAGAGTTGTTCACGGCAATCTCTAATTTGTACTGAATGTTTTGCTGGGGCGTAAAGTCTAATTTAATACTGCTTGCATCTACTGCGGTTAACGTATTAATTTGTGGAACCGGCAAAGTAAGGAGTGAAGTAAAAGGCAACACCTTAGCGCTGCAGTTGTTGGCAGCATTGATATCTTTTCCTTTCACACTAATATTAAAATTGCTTGCTACTCCGTAATTATGGGAGGCTGTTTGATTGTTGCTATTTGGAATAACTATTTCAGGGGTGCCATCATTTTGAAAATCGATGGTGTATTGATCGTAATTCTTGTCGGTAATCTTGATAGACGTTCGTAATCCTGAGCACGTGTATACTTCAAACTCGGGTTGAATGTTTTGATCAACAGTAATCGTGATGTCATCGGCTCCAATGCTTTGATATAAGACTGAAAGTGTAAAAGTTCCTGCCTGCGGATAGGTAATTGTAAATTGGTTTTGTTGCTGCGGGGTTCCATTACCTGCACTCATCAAACAAGGCTTACCTGCCGTACACTCACCCGCGGTAATCAGGTTCGTGCTAAGAATGGTAACGGTTAAAGGAGCGCACCCTTTTATTTCGTCTACCTGAAAGCGACCCAGGCGACTGATATATTGCGCATAGCTGGTTGCTACTGTTGCCAACACGATCAATATGGTAAGTAGCTTTCGCTTCACAGGTTCAATTCAAAAATTTTGTTTTCGATCAGAGTGTACACTTCTTTAAAAAATTCTCGGTATTCACAATATCAACATGCAATTCACGATCTGTTTCTATAAACGGCACAACCTCCCGGAAAGTATTGACAAATGTTTCCAACTGAGGTGAAGTTTTTAAAGGTCGCCTGAAATGCAATGCCTGAGCTGCTGTAATTAATTCAATGGCTAAAATTGAATAAAGATTATTAACAATTCGATAGGCTTTCGTTGCAGCATTAGCGCCCATGCTCACATGATCTTCCTGCCCGTTGGACGAAACAATTGAATCCACTGAAGCGGGTGTGCACAGTTGTTTATTCTGGCTCACTAACGAGGCGGCAGTGTATTGCGGAATCATCAAGCCTGAGTTAATGCCCGGATCGGCCACAAGGTAATTCGGTAAATCGCGGGCACCTGAAATCAACTGATAAGTTCTGCGTTCGGAAATGCTTCCTAATTCGGCCAGTGCAATAGCAAGAAAATCAAAGGCGACCGCTAAGGGTTGGCCGTGAAAATTTCCTGCTGAGATTATTTTATCAGCTTCCGCAAAAATGTTTGGATTATCACTCACGGAGTTTACTTCCGTAAGAAAAGTTTGCGTTACAAAATTTATGGTGTCATCACTGGCGCCATGTACTTGTGGCATGCACCGAAACGAATACGGGTCTTGCACATGTTTTTTTGCTTGCGTGATAATGGCGCTGCCTTCTAAGAGATCTTTAATTTCTTTAGCAGTTTTTATTTGTCCGGCATGCGGACGAATCTGATGCACCAATTCATCAAAGGGTTCTATGCGTCCGTCAAAGGCATCCAGCGAAAGCGCACCAATTCTATTTGCCAACGAGATGAGGCGATGGGAGTGAAGTAAACTCCAAACCCCATAAGCGCTCATAAACTGTGTTCCGTTAAGCAACGCCAATCCTTCTTTAGCTTTGAAATGAATTCGTCTCCAGTTCAATAATTTCAAAACTTCTTCACTTGGATAAATTTTGCCGAGGTAATTAACTTCCCCTAAACCTATAAGCGGTAATGATAAATGCGCGAGTGGAGCAAGATCACCCGATGCACCTAACGAACCCATTTCATAAACCCGTGGTAGCACCCGCTCATTAAACATATCAATCAACCGTTCCACAGTCGAAAGCTGAACCCCGGAATAACCATAGGAGAGAGACTGTATTTTAAGGTACGTCATCAGCAATACAATTTCTTTGGGCACCTCAGGCCCAGTACCGCATGCATGCGACTTCACCAAATTCTCCTGCAGTTTTTCTAATTGGTCTTTTGGAATGTTTTTATTGTAAAGTGAACCAAAGCCCGTATTGATTCCATAAATTGGATTGACGGAAGAAGCCAGTTTCTCATCCAGATAATCCCGGCAACGGATAATTTGCTGACG